>Ga0207421_10004919_pt1 | contig 15200 bp, 12 predicted proteins | sample SodLakKL_010_SED_4_FD_187542 | JGI IMG/M metagenome (GOLD analysis project Ga0207421, IMG submission 187542) | Alkaline sediment microbial communities from Lake Tanatar, Kulunda Steppe, Russia - 8KL_010_SED (SPAdes) (version 2) | ecosystem: Environmental > Aquatic > Non-marine Saline and...
GGCCAAGGAAAGCGGGGCAACTATAATTGCGCCCTTTGAGCTGGCAACTTATTGTGAGAAAAAAGGGTGCCAGGTTCATCCGATGCATATTGGAGGGGCCCACGTTTTTCCCTTTGGCCGGGTAAAAATGACTCCTGCGCTACATGGTTCGGCAGTTATAGAAGGTGATCAGATTATTTATACTGGAAGCCCCTGTGGTTTTCTCCTCCAGATAGAAGGCCGTTCCATTTACCACGCGGGAGATACAGGCCTTTTCTCGGATATGCGGTTGATTGTTCCTGAAGGGGGACTGGATCTTGCTATTCTTCCCATTGGAGATAACTTTGTTATGGGGCCCGATGACGCTGCCCGGGCAGTTGATTTTCTAGCTCCGCGACGGGTAATCCCCGTGCACTATGACACTTTCCCCCTTATCTTCCAGGATCCTGATCATTTTAAAAAACAGGTTGAGGATAAGACCGAAGTTATTATTTTGAAGCCGGGTGAAGTTCTAAGGATATAGTAATAAAAAAAGGGGGAGTCAAAGCTCCCCCCTTTTTCTCTATGCTTCTTCAACTTTCTTTACTTCAGGAATTTCTTCCTTTAGAATTCTCTCAATACCATTGGCTAGAGTCATGGAGGCCATCGGGCAGCCCTTGCAGGCTCCGGTAAGGCGAACCCTAACAACGCCCTCCTTAACTTCAACCAGTTCCACATCCCCGCCATCAGCCTGGAGAGCGGGGCGGATTTTTTCCAATGCAGTTTTTACTTTTTCTTCCATGTTTCCACCTCCTCGAACCTCAAATACCTTTTCCTGATTTTCCTTCGCGATAAAAACATTATTTCCTCTAGTTTATTTTACCCGGATTAAAAAAAGAAGGTGATTTGCTTGGCTCCAAAATACCTGGAATTGATAAGATATATTGAATCCCTGGAAGAAGGGGAAAAAATTTCAGTTCGCAAACTTGCCCGGGAACATGAAGTTAGCCAGGGTACAGCTTACCGGGCGATCAAAGAAGCTGAAAATCAGGGTATCGTGAGCACTATTGAGAGAGTTGGAACAATAAGGGTTCACGGAGACCCCCGCCAAAAAACCCAGGAGCTTACTTATAAGGAAGTAGCAAGAATAGTTGAAGGGGAGCTTCTTGCCGGAGAACGGGGGAGTCAGGAAAACCTGAAAAAATTTCTTATCGGCGCCATGGAACTTCCCGCCGCAGCCTCATACATAGAGGAAGGGAACCTTGTTATTGTAGGGAATCGCCACGATATCCAGAAATATGCTTTAAATCACGGGGCTCCAGTTCTTGTTACCGGGGGTTTCGGCGTCCATAAAGATATTCTTAAACTTGCTGAAAAAAAAGGATTGCCGGTTATTTCATCCTCCTATGATACTTTTTCTACCGCAGCCTTAATTAACAGGGCTCTTTTCGAGAGAAGGGTTCAGAAAAGGATCCTGCTGGTGGAGGATATAATGGTTACCGATGTATTTTCTCTAAGTCCTGATTCAACGGTTTCCGACTGGTACCAGCTTCTTAGAAATACCCACCACACCCGGTTTCCTGTAATTAACAAGAGCGGGCGGGTAGTAGGGGTGGTTACTGGAAAAGATGTAGCGGAGGCCTCGGAAAAAAAGAGTATTTCCCGGGTCATGACAACCGACCCCATTACGGTAAGCCCCAAAACTTCCGTGGCAACTGTTTCCCATATAATGGTCTGGAGGGGAATTGAACTATTACCGGTGGTAGGGGAAAATCAAAAACTCCTGGGAATAGCCACCCGACAGGATGTAATGCAGGCGCTGCATCAAATGGAAAAACAGCCCCAGATGGGAGAAGGGCTTGAGGATAATGTTTTAAGGTCAATCAGTATTTACCGCCAGGATAAGAGGTTTATTCTTTCCGGGAGAGTAACAGGTTACATGCTGAACAGATTGGGAGTAATGAGCACCGGGATTATGAACCTGCTTTTTGCCAACCTGGCTGCCGAGGTGATGCAGTCGGAAAATAAAGAGCGGGGAGAAATGGAAAATTATAATTTTTATTCAATCAAACCCCTGCCCCTGGGAAGTAGTTTCCTCATTGAAGGCGAATTACTGGAAGCAGGTCGCCACGGGGGCCTTGTTGAAATGAGGGCTTATAATCAACCCGGGGAAGAACTTGTTGCCAAAGCGACCGCTTGGGTTAAAGTCCTGGGGGGTTAAGAAATAAAAGAGCCTGCGGGAGAAAAAATCCTGCAGGCATTTCTTTTTTTAACAGAACGAATAAAGCGGGGGCTTGGAAGGAATAAGAGGGGGAAAAACGAAATAATTAAAGAGAAGGAGGGGTTGGGAATGTCGGATTTTGTTCACCTGCACCTGCATACTCAATACAGCCTGTTGGATGGGGCGGTAAGTCTGAAAGGCCTTTTTAAAGCCCTGCCCGAAAAAAACATGTCAGCAGTGGCCATTACCGATCACGGGGTTCTTTATGCTGCGATTCCTTTTTATCAGCAGGCCAAGCAGGCAGGTATTCACCCCATAATAGGGTGCGAGGTTTACCTGACCCCCGGGTCCTATAAAGAAAAAAAACGCAAGGAAGAAAGCCTTTATCACCTGGTTTTACTGGCGGAAAACCTGGAAGGTTATCGCAACCTGATGGAACTGGTCAGTATTGCTAATACCGAAGGTTTTTATTATAAACCCCGCATTGACAAGGACACCCTGTATCGCTATCGGCGAGGTTTAATTGGTCTTACTGCCTGTTTAAGCGGCGAACTGCCTACCCTTGTAATTCAGGGGCAGGAAGAACAGGCTGACCAGGCCCTGGAAGAATATCTGCAAATTTTCGGCAAAGACCATTTCTTTTTAGAATTACAGGAACACGAATTAAAAGACCAGGTTCAGGTAAATAAATTTTTGCGGGATAGGGCCAGAAAAAAAGGTCTGGGTCTTGTCGCCAGCAATGATGTCCATTACCTTTCCCGCGACGATGCTGAAGCACACGATGTGCTTTTATGCATTCAAACGGGAAAAACGCTTGACGAAGAAGAAAGGATGCGTTTTCCCAACAGTAATTTTTACCTCCGCTCACCGGAAGAAATGGCCGAACTTTTTCCGGAAGAAAAAGAAGCCCTGGCCAATACTGTGAAAATTGCTCAACGGTGTCAGGTGGAATTAGCCTTTGACAAATTTTTTCTGCCGGAATATCCCGGTTCTTCGGAAAAAACTCCCGAACTTGAACTGGAAGAAAAATGTCTTGAGGGTTTAAATAGGTTGAAAATGGATTCCCCTGAGATCAGAAAGAGAATGGATTATGAACTGGATATAATCAAGAAAATGGGTTTTGCCTCATATTTTTTGATCGTCAACGATTTTATTGAATTCGCCCGGCGGGAAAACATTGCCGTTGGTCCGGGCCGGGGCTCTGTGGCAGGGAGTCTGGTGGCTTACCTTTTGGGGATAACGGGCATAAACCCCCTGAAATACGGATTGATTTTTGAACGTTTTCTGAATCCGGAAAGGGTTACCATGCCCGATATTGATATTGATTTTTGTTTTGAACGCCGGGAAGAGGTAGTGGAATATGTAACCGAAAAGTACGGCCAGGACCGGGTAGCCCAGATAATTACATTTGGAACAATGGCTGCCCGTGGAGTTATCAGGGATGTAGGAAGGGTTCTTGGGTTTCCCTACGGGGACGTGGACCGGGTTGCCAAGGAAATTCCTGCTGCCCCTGGGATTAACCTCAAGGAAGCCTTGCAGTATTCTCCAACCCTGAAAAAGCGCTATGAGGAAGAACCGGCAATAAAGAGGCTCCTGGACCTGGCGCTTAAAGTTGAGGGTTCTCCCCGGCACCCCTCTGTCCATGCTGCAGGGGTTGTTATTGCTCCGGACAGGATCACCAAATTTACTCCCCTGCAGAAAAATAAAGAGGATATAACAACCCAGTATGATATGGGCTCGATCGAAGATATAGGGCTTTTGAAAGTTGATTTCCTGGGCTTGAGGACTCTAACGGTAATTGACCATGCGACCAGAAAGATTAAAGAGCAGTTGAAAGTTGAGGTGGATCTGGAACGGGTTGGACTGGAAGATCAAAAAACCTATGAATTACTGCAAACTGGTCGAACCCTGGGCGTTTTCCAGATGGAATCCGCCCTCTATCAAAGGCTAACCCGGGATTATCAACCCGATTCTTTTGAAGATATTATTGCCATAATTGCCCTGGGTCGACCTGGCCCCATGGGCAGTGATCGTTTTCATGATTTTATCCAATCAAGACATGGTCGCCAGGAAATTAACTATCCCCACCCCCTGTTAAAAGAAATCCTTGAAGAAACCTACGGGGTAATTCTCTACCAGGAGCAGGTAATGCAGATTGCAAGTCACCTGGGTGATCTTACCATGGGGGAAGCGGATAACCTGCGAAGGGGAATGGGGAAGAAGAAGGAAGATTTAATTCAGCAGTACAAGGGGAAGTTTATTGAAAATTCAATGGCAAAGGGTTTGAGCAGGGAAAAGGCGGAGGAAATTTTCGAACTCATGGAATATTTCGGGGGTTATGGGTTTAATAAATCCCATTCGGCCGCTTATGCCCTTTTATCCTACAGGACAGCATACCTGAAAGCCAATTATCCCCTGCAATTCATGGTTGCTCTCCTGAATTCGGTTAAGGATAATACCGATAAAGTAGCCCTGTATCTGCAGGAATGTCGGGACATGGATATCGAGGTTTTACCACCGGATATTAACCAGAGCGGCTATGATTTTACCCCTGCTGGTGATTCTTTGCGGTTCGGCCTGGGGGCAATAAAAAATGTTGGACAGAGCGCAATTGAAACCATTGTCGAAGCCCGTAAGGAAGGGGAATTCACCTCTCTATACGATTTCTGTCGCCGAACTGACCTGGGTCGAGTCAACCACAGGGTTTTAGAAAGCCTGATTAAAGCAGGAGCCTTTGCTTCGCTGGGTTTCAAGCGTTCGCAGCTAATGGCGATTATGGAACAAACTTTTCAAAGGGCACTGAGCCAGAGAAAGGCCAGGGACCAGGGACAGAAATCGCTTTTTGGGGGGATGGAAGAACAGATTTTCTCCGGGGATATTGAAATTTCCGACATCGAAGAATACTCAGCACAGGAATTACTGAGAATGGAAAGAGAAACCCTGGGTTTTTATATTTCCGGTCATCCCCTGGATCCCTATTATAAACTTTTGGAAAGGGAGGGGGTAACTCCCCTGGAGCATTTAGGCGCAAAAGATGACCAGAGCAGGGTGAGAATCGGAGGATTGATTGCCAGGATAACACCCCACCAAACCAAGCGAGGTCAGCAAATGGCTTTTATTTTGCTGGAAGATAGAGTGGCCCAGGTAGAGATTATTGTTTTCCCGGATATTTTCAGCAATAACCGGGAACTTATCGAAGTTGGGCAGGCGTTAATAATTGACGGGAAGATTGACCAGCAGGAAGAAGAAGGTCCCAAAATACTTGCTGAAGAAATTAAAAAGTTAGAGGTTCCTTTCCGGGTAGAGATGGATATTGAAAAGATTCCCCCGGGATTCTGGAGAGAACTCAAGGAAGTTTTGTTTGCATATTCGGGGTCCTGTCCGATTTACCTGGAACTGAAAAGGGGAAATGAGAAAATTACTATTGCCCTCGGAAATGCTTTCAGGGCACCGACCGATGAAGGGGAAAGAAAAAAATTACAGGCAGATATTAAAAAACTTCTCGGGGGGAATAAAGGAGAGGGAGCAGGTAAAAATGAAAGAAAAAATAATTGACATGCTAAAAAAAAGAGGGGTTAACCTGGAGGAAATTGCCGAAATCGTTCTGGATATGCAGGGCCCCTATAACGAAGGTTTAAGTTTTGATGAATGCCTCTGGAGTGTTCAGATGGTTATTGAAAAAAGAGAAGTCCAGCACGTTATCCTTACGGGGGTTACCTTAGATAAATTGACCGAAGAGAAAAAAATCGAAGAACCTTTACTCTCAATAATCGCCAATGATGAGCCCCTTTACGGGGTTGATGAAACTCTGGCCATGGGTATTGCCACAATTTATGGAACTATAGGAGTAACTTCCTTCGGGTATCTGGATAAGGCCAAACCGGGGATAATGGGTAGACTCGATAAAAAGGAAAGCCAATTAATTCATACTTTTATGGATGATATTGTGGCAGGTATCGCTGCCGCAGCAGCCGCAAGAATTGCCCATACCAGGGAAACAGGCGAAATTGAAGACGATATTTCCTGAAAAGGAGCGGAGCAATCATGGAGGAAAGAACGGAATTTGATGCCCTGGGAGAATTAAAAATCCCGGAGGACGCCTATTACGGTGTTCAGACCAAGAGAGCAGCTGATAATTTCCCTATTACTGGCTACCCTGTCCACGGGGCCCTGATAAAAGCCCTCGGGGTGGTAAAAAAAGCAGCACTGGCTGTAAATATGGAGCTGGGCATGATCGAAGAAAAGAAAGGTAGAGCGCTCCTTCAGGCCTCCCAGGAGGTTATTGACGGAGAATTTCAGGATCAGTTTATTGTCGATACAATCCAGGGGGGAGCGGGAACCTCATTTAACATGAACATGAATGAGGTTCTGGCCAATCGGGCTCTGGAAATCCTGGAAGAACCCCGGGGAAATTACCGGGTTATTCACCCCAATAATCATGTCAACATGGGCCAATCAACAAATGATGTTGTGCCAACGGCTATCCGACTGGGAGCAATAAAGCTTCTTGATAAATTAATGAATGAATTTCGGGAATTGATTCATTCCCTTAAAGGAAAAAGCGAGGAATTTGATAGTGTAATTAAAATGGGGAGGACTCACCTCCAGGATGCCATTCCTATCCGGCTGGGGCAGGAGTTAAAAGCTTATTCCGCCGCCTTGGGAAGAGACGTGGAAAGGATGACTGTCGCCCGCCGGGACCTGATGACTGTCAACTTGGGGGCAACTGCCATTGGTACTGGGTTAAACGCTCACCAGGAATATGTAAAGATTGTTACTCGCAAATTGCGAGAACTTACCGAACTTGATATGAAGCAGGCTTCGGACCTGGTCGACGCTACCCAGAACCAGGATGAACTGATTCAGCTTTCGGGTTGTTTGAGAACCGCCGCGGTGAATTTATGTAAAATGTCCAATGATCTTCGCCTTCTGGCTTCTGGTCCCCGGGCAGGTTTTGGGGAGATTAACCTGCCTGCGGTTCAGCCCGGATCATCGATAATGCCCGGGAAAGTAAACCCTGTAATTCCGGAAGTAATTAACCAGATTTCTTTCCAGGTGCAGGGCAACGATCACACCGTGGCCCTGGCCGGGCAGGCCGGGCAGCTCGAACTAAACGTCATGATGCCGGTCTTGGTCTTTAACCTTTATCAATCCCTTGATATAATGGTATATGGCGCGAAAATATTTAACGAAAAATGTGTGCAGGGGATAACTCCTAACCGGGAACGGTGCCAACAAATGGTGGAAGAAAGTTTGGGGATAATAACGGCAATTAGCCCCCACATAGGTTATGAAGCTGCTTCTAGGGTGGCCAAGAAGGCTCTTGATACGGGGAAGTCTCTTCGGCAGATTTTGCTGGAAGAAGGGATGTTAACCAGCGAAGAACTTGACATAATCCTCGATCCCATGGAAATGACAGAACCGGGAATAGCAGGAGGAGAGTTACTGAGAAGGCTTAGCGATGAACAGGGAAGTGATAGATGATGGGATTTCTATCTGAAATCCCCCCGGCTATTTGGGTTGTCCTAACTGGAGCGGCACCCATTTTTGAGTTGCGGGGAGCCATTCCCCTGGCCTGGCAGTTTGGTTTTGATCCGGGGGCAGCGTTTTTACTCGCGGTACTGGGAAATCTCTTTCCAATAATTCCCCTGCTATTATTTTTAAGGGTTGTCCGGGAATTTCTGGAAGCAAACGTTCCTAACTTCAAATCCTTTTTTAACTGGCTGGATAGAAGGACATTCAGGCGGAGCAGCCGGGTGGAGAAGTATGGAATAATTGGCCTGATTATTTTAACAGCGATTCCCCTGCCAACAACCGGGGCCTGGACTGCTTCTCTCGCTGCGGTTTTATTTAAACTTCCATTCTGGCCTTCCTTTTTTGCGATTCTTACCGGAGTAATTTTAGCGGGTACCCTGGTCACCTTAATTACCTTTGGTTTTATATCCAATTTTTTTATGGTAGGTTGAGCTGGAGAAATTAATAAAAGAAAAAACTATTCAACAGGTAGAGTTGAGCAAAGGGTCGGGTTTACAATGTGGAGGAAGGGGGACACAAGTAATGAGAAAGATTGGGGTAATAACCAGCGGGGGAGATGCGCCGGGAATGAACGCAGCCCTGCGGGCTATTGTCAGGAATGGAATCTACAAAGGCATCGGCGTTTATGCTTTCCAGCATGGTTTCCAGGGTTTAATAAATAAAAAATTTAGCCCCATGCAGAGAGGCAGTGTTGCTGATATCATCCAGCGGGGAGGAACAATATTGCAAACTGCCCGTTGCGAGGAATTTAAAACCAAAGAAGGAAGAACCAAAGCCGCCGAAAATTTGAAAGAACTGGGCATTTCGGGCCTTGTAATAATTGGAGGAGATGGTTCTTTTCGAGGCGGAGAATTATTACAAAAGGAACACGGAATTGAAGTTGTGGGAGTTCCGGCAACTATTGATAATGATATTGGGGGAACGGATTTCTGTATTGGGTTCGACACAGCAGTAAATACAGTTATCGATGCTGTGAATAAAATCCGGGATACGGCCACTTCCCATGAAAGGATTTTTGTGGTGGAAATAATGGGAAGAGAACGTGGTTTTCTTGCTCTTTATGCAGGCCTTGCGGCCGGAGCGGAATCAATTCTAATTCCAGAAAGACCTGCTCCTCTTAAGGATATTTGCGATAAATTGGAACACGGTTTCAAAAGAGGCAAGAAACACAGCATAATCATGGTAGCGGAGGGAGTAGGCGGTGATTTTTATACCAATCGGGACCTGAAAAAAACCCCTGCTTTTGCTCTTAGTGAAGCTATTAGCGATAGGCTTGGCCACGAAACCAGGGTTATTGTTCTCGGTCACCTGCAGAGAGGAGGGGCTCCTTCCGGCCGGGACCGAATTCTGGCAAGCAGGATGGGGGCTTCTGCAGTTGATTCATTATGCGAGGGGAAGTCTGGTTTAATGATCGGGATGGTTCATGAAGAAATGAAGGCAACACCCCTGGGAGAAGCTCTGGCCCAGGAGCCTCAAATTAACGAAGAAATGTTACAACTTTCTCATATTCTATCCCTTTAAATACCGGAGGTGTGTAGATTGACGGAAATAATCAGTCCCAAGGAGGCTGCAAAAAAGGTTAAAGATGGTATGTCGGTTATGGTTGGGGGGTTTATGGTTGTCGGGAGTCCTAATACAATAATCGATGCCCTGGTCGAAGAAGGAATGAAGGATTTGTCCCTGATTTTGAATGATACAGGTTTTCCTGATAGTGGGGTAGGTAAACTGGTTGCAGCAGATCAGCTCAAAAAGGTTATTGTATCTCATATCGGAACCAACAAAATAACCGGGGAAAAAATGAATAATAAAGAAATTGAAGTTGAACTGGTTCCCCAGGGAACCCTTGCCGAGCAGATCAGGGCCGGCGGTGCTGGGCTGGGGGGAGTTCTTACCCCAACTGGAGTTGGAACTGTAGTCCAGGAAGGGAAAAGGGTAATTAACGTTGAGGGGCAGGACTTTATTCTGGCCACACCCCTTAGAGCCGATGTTGCTTTGCTCAAGGCTCATAAAGCGGACCTGGCCGGCAATCTCGTGTTCAGGAGGGCGGCCCGCAATTTCAATCCTCTCATGGCTACTGCTGCCGACCTGGTTATTGTAGAAGCTGAAGAGATCCTGGAAATAGGGGGAATTGATCCCGACGAAGTTGTAACTCCCGGGATTTTCGTAGATTATCTGGTGAAAAGGGGAGGTGCAGCCTGATGGATAAGCAGCAGAAACGCAACCTGATAGCCCAACGGGTGGCCAGGGAATTTAAAGATGGTGACGTTGTTAACCTGGGAATTGGAATGCCGACTCTTGTAGGCAACTTTATTGATGGTGATAAAAAAGTAATTCTGCAGTCGGAAAATGGTTTTCTGGGAGTAGGACCTGCTCCTGAACCGGGTCAGGAAGATCCAGATGTGGTTAATGCAGGGGGACAGCCGGTTTCCATTCTTACCGGTGGAGCCTGCTTTGATAGTGCCACTTCTTTTGGTATTATCAGGGGAGGTCATGTAGACGCAACTGTCCTGGGCGCCCTGGAGGTTGATGAAGAGGGTAATCTGGCTAACTGGATGATTCCAGGCAAACTGGTTCCGGGAATGGGTGGAGCTATGGATCTGGTTGTGGGAGCCCAAAAAGTAATTATTGCCACTGAACACTGTAATAAAAAAGGAGAACCCAAAATACTCCGCAAGTGCAAACTGCCCCTGACTGCAACCAAAGAGGTGGATTTGATTGTTACCGAGCTGGCAGTAATTGAAGTTACTCTTTCCGGACTATTGCTCAGAGAAGTCGCGGAAGCTTCTTCAATTGCAGAGGTCCAGGAAAAAACAGAAGCAGAACTAATTATTCCCGATGACGTGGGAGTTTTAAAGTAAAAATTTAGAGGAGGGTTAACTTTGGAGAGAGTTGTAATTGTTGAAGGTGTTAGAACTGCTGTTGGTGGATACGGGGGGACCTTAAAGGATTTTGCTGCCTGGCAGCTGGGGAAGATAGTAATTGCAGAAGCTTTAAAACGTAGCAAAATTGAGGGGAACCAGGTTGATGAAGTTTTGATGGGTAATATTTTGCAGGCAGGGCAGGGAATGCATCCCACCCGGCAGGCTTCTCTTGCAGCTAATGTTCCCAACGAGGTTCCGGTTATGACAGTTAACAAGGTTTGCGGGTCGGGCTTGAAAACCGTGGCCCTCGCTGCCCAATCCATTAAACTGGGAGAAGGGGATATTATTGTTGCCGGGGGAATGGAGAGCATGAGCCAGGCTCCTTATTACTTACCCCAGGCCCGCTGGGGTTATAAAATGGGGCACGGGAAAGTTGAAGATGCAATGATTAAAGATGGCCTCTGGTGCTCCCTAACAGACCAGCACATGGGTAATACTGCCGAGGCTATTGCAGAAAAATACAATATTTCCCGGGAAGAACAGGATGAGTTTGCAGCTGGAAGCCAGGCCAAAGCCCAAAAAGCCCTGGAAGAAGGCTGGTTCAAGGAGGAAATTGTTCCAGTAGAAATACCCCAGCGGAAAAAGGACCCGATAATTTTTGACCAGGACGAGCATCCACGCCCGGGGGCAACTGCTGATAAATTAGCCAAGATGAGGCCTGCTTTTAAAAAGGATGGAAGTGTAACCGCGGGGAACGCTTCAGGAATCAATGATGGAGCAGCAGCCCTGGTTATTATGAGTGAATCCAAAGCGAAAGAACTTGGACTTGAGCCCATTGCTTATCTGGAAAGCTATGCCTCCGCTGGAGTCGATCCCCTCTACATGGGAATGGGTCCAGTTCCTGCAGTCAAAAAAGCTTTAGATAAAGCCAACTTAACCATTGATGATATTGACCTGATCGAGGCCAATGAAGCCTTTGCAGTTCAGGCTCTCGCAGTAGGAAAAGAACTAGGCTTTAAAGATGACCGGGTGAATGTAGGTGGAGGAGCAATTGCTCTGGGTCACCCCATAGGGGCAAGTGGGTCAAGGATCCTTGTTACCCTGCTTGGTCATATGAAGCGCCTGGGAAAAGAAACAGGGCTGGCTACATTATGTATTGGCGGAGGTATGGGCATAGCTGCAGTTGTAAGAAAAGCATAGAAAAAATTCAGGCCCCGTCAGGGGCCTGGTTTTTCCAGAGTTTGTTTAGCAAAGGAGGTGGGAAATTGAGAAAGACCAAAATTGTCGCAACTCTTGGGCCTGCTTCCAAAGGGCCGGAAAAGATTGAAAAACTCTGCAAGGCTGGTGTTAACGTTTTTCGTTTGAATTTTTCCCACGGGACACACGAAGAACATTATGAACATATCGAAAGTATAAAGAAAACAGAAGTTCCTGCTGCAATAATGCTGGATACCCAGGGGCCAGAGGTGAGGACGGGGCTTGTTGAAGGTGAGGTTGAACTGAAAAAGGGAGAGGAGCTAATTCTTACTGGGGAAGAGATTCCCGGGACATCCGAGAAAATTTCAATATCCTATCCCAATTTAGCGCAGGAAGTTGAAAAAGGAAAAACAATTCTCCTGGCTGATGGGTTGATTGAATTAAAGGTAATTGAAACTACGGAAAAAGAGATCAGGTGCAAAATCATTAATGGAGGGAAAATTGGTTCCCGCAAGGGGGTAAATTTACCCGGGACCAAGCTCAACCTGCCCCCTATGACAGCGAAAGACGAAAAGGACATTAAATTTGGGATTGCTCAGGAAGTTGATTTTATCGCGGCATCTTTCATCCGCAAAGCAGAAGATATTATTGCAATCAGGCGGGTTCTGGAGGAGAATAACTCCCAGGCCCAGATTATTGCCAAGATTGAAAATCAAGAAGGGGTAAATAATATTGATGAAATCATAGAAGTTGGGGATGGGATAATGGTTGCCCGGGGAGACATGGGGGTTGAATTACCCGCTGAAAAAGTCCCCATGATCCAGAAACAGATAATTCACAGCTGTAATCGGGCCGGGAAGCCTGTAATTACAGCAACCCAGATGCTGGAATCAATGGTCAATAATCCCCGGCCGACTCGCGCTGAAGCAAGTGATGTTGCCAATGCCATCCTGGATGGGACTGATGCCACCATGCTTTCTGGGGAAACGGCAATGGGTAAATATCCTGTAGAGGCAGTTGAAACAATGGCCAGGATTGCCAGGGAAACAGAAAGCTCCCTGTCCTACAAGATCAATGTCTTTGAAAGCCAGAAAGAAAAGATGCCTTCAACGGTTACCGACGCCGTCAGTTATGCTACATGTGCTACAGCAACTGATTTAAAGGCTTCGGCGATTATAACTTCAACTCGTTCGGGGCACACTGCCCGAATGGTATCTAAGTACCGCCCCCAGGCCCAGATCATCGCTGCTACACCAAATCACCAGGTGCGGCGGCAGTTAATGTTATCCTGGGGAGTCTATCCGCTATTCGTAGAGGGAACTGGGGACACAGATGCTATAATTGAAAGCTCAGTTCAGGGAGCCCTGCGAGCGGGATTAATTAATTCGGGGGATCTGGTTGTTATTACTACTGGCGCTCCCGCAGGAATTCAGGGAACAACTAACCTGATGAAAGTCCATACTGTAGGCGAGGTATGGGCCCGTGGAACTGGGGTAGGCCGGACTTCTGCAGTTGGGAAATTAAAGCTCGCCCAAACTGCTGAGGAGGCAATTGAAAAGGTTGACCAGGGAGATATCCTGGTTGCTTTTGAAACCGACCGGGATTATATGCCTGCAATTGAGAAGATTTCCGGGTTAATCACTGAAGCAGCGGGGCTAACTTCCCACGGAGCGATTGTGGGTTTGAGCCTGGGTATCCCGGTTATTGTTGGGGTTGAAGATGCTCTTAATCGCCTTGAGGATGGGGAAATAGTAACAATTGATGGCCTGAGGGGATTAATTTACAGGGGCGAAGCCAAAGTACTTTAAAAAGGGGTTGATAGTTGTGGAAAGAGCTCTGATTACGCTTGATGTTGCTGAAAGCAAGCGGATAATTGCCAGAGCAGTTATTCAACTGCCTGAGGTCCAGGAAGCCCTGCGCAAAGGGAAAGTAATTGTAGCCGGTGGCACGACCAACGCTTATATTTATGAAGAAATTACAGGAAAGGAAATTCAAAAGGAACGCTATACTGCAGGAATAACCTGCGGAGGAAGAATGTGTGTATCGCCTGCTGAAGGAAGAATTTCCCCTGCAGTGTTTATTGAAGGAGAAGAAATAGAGAAAGATTGGCTCGAGGTATTGGAAGAATTTACTTCAGGAGATGTCTTTTTTAAAGGTGGAAACGCCTTTGACCTGGAGGGAAACGTCGGCGTAATGATTGGTAATCCTGTAGGTGGGACAATTGGAAAAGCCCTTCCTATTGTTAATGCCCGGGGTGCTGAACTGATTTTTCCCATTGGTTTAGAAAAACTGATTCCCTCAGTACCTGAAGCAGCATCACTCATGGGGATTGATGTTTTGCAGAAGGGAATGGGAATGAAGGTTGGAATGAACTCTGTTAATTACGGAGAAATATTTACTGAAGTGGATGCCCTGGAAAGCCTCTTTTTTATCGAGGCCTTCCCTGCAGGGGCAGGAGGTATTGGAGGTAGCGAAGGGAGCCAGACAATCTTACTTATAGGGGACCGTGAAGAACTTGAAAATGCCCTGGAGTTTGCCAAAGGGGTTAAGGGTGAACCTCCCTTGCCTGGGAATAAAAGACCCTGTCCCTGCGAAGATCAGTGTATTTTATAGTTGACCATCTCTCAATATTTGTGTTAAGATGTTGTTGAGCCGAAGTGGTGGAACTGGCAGACGCGACGGACTCAAAATCCGTTGAGGTTTACGCCTCGTGTGGGTTCGAATCCCACCTTCGGCACCAACCCTGATAAATAAAGAGTTTCTGGTAATCCAGTGGGAGCAATCGCGCTGGATTATTATTTTCGGAGGGTTCAATGGATTTCGTGGGGGTATACACAATAGTTATAAATCCAAAGAGAAAGAGAAATCGGGAAAAATAGTAATCAAGCCAAACCCTTTAGGAATTTGCTCTATCTGCTTTGCAATCAAGGCATAAATAATAGGGATGGGATTATATCCTCTTGGGCCTCGTTTGCTACGATGTTTCATTTTTTCAGATAGAGATGAAACATCGATTTGATCCAGAATCAATTCTAATTTTGTTTTTCCTTGAAGCTCCATCAAATCTTCAAAGGTAAACAAAGGTTGTTGTCGAATAATAATGGTGACTTCACCTCTTTTCTTTGGGTTATTTGGGGTTCACCATTATAATTCGACAGAGAGGGGTGAAGTCTTTTTATATTAGCCGAAAAGTTTGATGTTTAAAGGGTTTTTAAACTTGAAATTTGCTTAAGTTTGAGAAAATAAAATAAGGGAGTGAAAAAGGCTTATGGGTTGGAAAAATAATAGTTATTTGATCGGCTCCTCGCTATTTAGTGTGGGTAATCTCTCGGGGGTATGTTAAGATATTATTGAGGTGATGCCCGTGAGAGATATTGATATTTTCCAACAAGCACTAGGGTTAACTCCCCCTTGGAAAGTGGTAGGAA
>Ga0207421_10004920_pt1 | contig 15196 bp, 13 predicted proteins | sample SodLakKL_010_SED_4_FD_187542 | JGI IMG/M metagenome (GOLD analysis project Ga0207421, IMG submission 187542) | Alkaline sediment microbial communities from Lake Tanatar, Kulunda Steppe, Russia - 8KL_010_SED (SPAdes) (version 2) | ecosystem: Environmental > Aquatic > Non-marine Saline and...
ATCAAAGGCAGGCTCAGCTATGCTTTCTGTCTCAGCATGGCTTATTACCTCTATAGATTCTATCGCACCATCTTCTATAACAACTTCTATCTCTATATCGTCATTATACCCTTCGCCAGTTGCTGTATATGTCCCATCTTCAAAATCAGGTCTCTCTACTCCTAATGCATCTTCAATAGCCTGCAAGTAACCATCACTTGAATAAGTTGCACCAGTAACATGATCTACTGAAGTTGTCTGCCTATCAATTACTAACTCTCGTAGTTCTTCAAAGGCTGGCTCAGAGATATCAGGAGTATCAGAATGCTCAAGTACTCTGATTTCAGCAATCTGTCCATCAATAATCTCAACTTCAATTTCTATTTGATCATTATATCCATCACCAATTCCTGTATAAGTTCCATCATCAACAGGTATAGTAAATTCATCTTCAATGCTTAACACAGCATCTCCAATTGCTGCCAGGAACCCACGACTGGTCCACGTGGCACCAGAAACAATGTCAACATCAGTATTCTGTTCAGCAATAACCCTCTCTTTTAACATTTCAAAAGCAGGATCTGCTAGATAACTTGTCTCTTGATGTTCTACTAAACTAATATCAATTAATTCGTTATTTTCAACAGTAATTTCTACAACTATCTCTCCAATCATACCTTCAGCTCTACCTGTATAAACTCCATCAGGAATATCAAAGCCAGTTTCATAAACTTCAACTCTATCACCAGCAAGAGCATCATCTATAGCTGAAAGCATACCTCTGCTGCTCATAGTAGAGCCAGAAATTACATCAACATCAGTACTTTGAGCTCTAACAACTCTATTTTCTAGCCTTTCAAAAGCACTCCTGGCAACATGAGGTGTATCCCTATGTCTTAAAATATTAACTTCATGGAGGAAACCTTCTTCAATCTTAACTTGTGCCTCCACTTCTCCCCACATACCATTACCAGTTCCATAATACCAACCATTAGGAATGTTAAAATAATCATATTCTGAGCCATGGAGTTGTCTTTCAACAAGTTCTAACGCACTCTCAACAGTTTGAGCAACTGCAATTGATGATAAAGTAGCATTTGTAATTACATCTAAATCAAAGTTTGCACCCATTGTTGGAGTTAAATCAGAATGACGTAATCCCTCAAATTGTTGCAAAAAGCCTGGCTGAGCAACCTGTGCTCCAAGAGTAGCACTTTCATTATGCTCAATAACCCTACTTCCAATAACTTCTCCTTCAGGGTCAATAGCAACCATATTTTCAATCTGTCCACTATAACCAATTCTACTGACATAAGCTAAAAACCCAATTCTTTCACTGTCCTTAATCACTTCTGCAAGGAGCCTATCTTTATTTAAATCTTCGAGCATATTAAATTTATCAGCTCTTGGGAAGAAACTATCCATATGCTCATTAAATACTCTGTGATGCTGTTCTAAGTACTCAGTATCTGTAACAATTATTCCAGCATAAGCAATTACTGCAAATATTATTGATGCTAAAACAACAACACCTATCTGCATTATTTTTTTCTTCTTTTTGTAAACCTGCCCAAATATATAACCTTCTAATAATGTATCAAACAAATGGGAAAAACCATTCATTAATAATATTGCAAAGGTAACACCTTCTGGATAAGCAGTAAACACTCTAATAATAACTGTTAAAAATCCACAACCTATCCCATAAGCGACTCTTCCACCTTTAGTGGATGGGGAACTGACCATATCTGTTGCTATAAAAAAGGCACCAAAAATAATTGAACCTGCTAATATAGTAAATAAAGGGTCAACCCCTAAGACTAAAGCAGTTACTGCTGAAGCAGCAACATAAGATATTGAAATTCTTAAATCTAAATAACCTCTTTTATATAAATAAAATGCTCCGATTAACAATGCTAAAGCAGAAGTTTCTCCAATACTACCAGGAATATTACCTATAAAAAGATTTAAATATTCTGTAGAAGTAGTTGCTGCCGCTAAAGGAGTTGAAGTTGTTACTCCATCAAATGGTGTAACCCAATGAGTCATATATAAAGGCCAAGAAATAGCCAGTATAGCTCTACCAACTAAAGCCGGATTAAAAATATTATTTCCTAATCCCCCAAACAATTGTTTACCAATTATTATAGATAATGCACCACCTAAAATAGGTATCCACCATGGGGAAGCTGGTGGTAGTGATAAACCTAAAATAACACCAGTTACTACTGCACTACCATCTCCAATTAACCTTTTGCCACCAGATAATTTTTTATGAAATGGTATTTCAACAATAACACAGGTTAAAGCTGCTGCTCCTATTAAGTATAATGAATATGTTCCAAAAAAATAAACTGAAGCAATAATTGCTGGAACTAAAGCAATTACTACATTCCACATTGTTTTTTCTATTGTATCTAACTGTTTTATATGTGGACCAGAATAACCAAATGAATTTGACAAAACCTTTCACCTCCGAAATATTAATTAGACTTAGCTTTTCCTTTCTGTATCCAACGTAACAATGGTCTTTTAGAAGGACAAACAAAAGCACAGGCACCACATTCAATACAATCATTTAATCCAGCAATTTCTGCTTCCTGATACATTTCATTATTTACAAATGCTGTAATCCTATTTGGAGGCAAATACATTGGACAGACATCCACACATTTACCGCATCTAATACAGACTCTCTTTTCAGCATCACTATATTCATCAGGAGACAAAACAACTAAACCAGAAGTTCCTTTAGCAACAGGCACATCAAAAGATGTTATCTGCTTACCAGTCATTGGACCTCCCATAACAGTATGATAGTCTGCTGTAGTAATTCCTCCACAATATTCAATAATATGACCTACTGAAGTTCCAAAAGGAACAATTAGATTCTTCTGTTCTTTCAAACCTTTTCCGCTGGCAGTTAAAACTCTGTCAATAAGAGTATGCCCCTGATAATATGCCTCAGCTATTTTTGTAACTGTTTGGATATTATTTACAATAATACCAACGTCCATTGGTAAACCTCTTCTAGGAACCTCTCGATCAAGAACTGCTTTAATTAAATGTTTTTCAGCTCCATGAGGATACCTAGTATCTAAAGGTACTCCTTCTAAATTATCCCAGTTTTTAGCCTCTTCCTTTATTGCCTGAACAGCTTCAGGTTTATTGATCTCACTGGCAACTATACCTCGCTCAGCACCAACTGCTTCACAGATTAAATTTAAGCCCTGATATAAAATATGTGTCTTCTCTCTCATTAAACGGTCATCAACAGTTAAGTAAGGTTCACATTCTGCACCATTTAATATAATAGTATCAATCGGCTTATCAGGTGGAGGATCAAGCTTTACATGAGTTGGAAAACAGGCACCACCAAGTCCGACTATACCTGCCCTTTTAACAATGTCTACCAAATTTTCTTGTTTTATTTCAGAAGGATCATAATTCCTTTCAAGCAATAATTCCTCATTAGCCTGACCAGTATTTTCAATTAACATACAATCAAGTTGAGATCCATCAGGCCCAGGTCTTTGAACAATACCTTTATAAACTCCTGAAATAGTAGCATGGATATTAGCTGAAAGTGCTTCTTTATTCTCAGCGATCAACTCGCCTCTTTGAACTTCCTGCCCCTCCTCAACTATTGTTTTACAAGGGGCTCCAATATGCATCTGAACTGGAATTGTTACTGAATCTGGAAAATCAATTCTTTCAATCGGAAGATCAGAAGTAAGATGCTTTTCTTCAGGAAGATGAATACCACCGATTGGAAACTTTTTTAAATCTTTCACATTTACACCTCCAAAAAATATAAGTCCTAATATTAATAAATAATAAAAAGTGTTGTTATTTTTGTAACACATTCGATCAAAATACTCATATTATATATAATATAAAAAATTACACTCACGACAATTTTAACAGATATGAAAATCCATGTCAAGATTTTCTGCAATTAATTAGCCCGTTTAGAAATTTTTTTGGTAGCCTTACTCTTCCAATTAAATTTTTATGGCCTTCCCCTGGCCCGTGGTTATCTGAACCACCTGTAATTATCAAACCTCTCTCAAGACAGACTTTCAAAAATTTTTCCTCTTCTTGATGAGAATGGGCCGGATAAAAAACTTCAACGCCTTCAAAATCAAAATCCAATAGATCCTCAAAACTAAATCCATCATAATCTATTCTGCCAGGATGAGCCAGTACTGGAATACCACCAGTTTCTTTAATAACCTCAATAGCCCCTTCTGGAGTAATATAATCTCTTTTAACATATGCAGGGGCTTTAGAGCCTATATATTTTCTAAAAGCTTCATCATTATTTCTAACAATAGCTTTTTTATTTAACAAAGCAGCAATATGAGACCTGGTAATAATTTCTCCCTCTACTAATTCGTTCAAATCTCCAGTATTTAAATTTATATCTAAAATTTCATTTAATTTTTCTAACATCTTTTCAGCCCGTTTTTTTCTACTTACTTTTATATTCTCTAACAAATTTAATAAGACCGGCGACTTATGATCAATAAAATAACCAAGTATATGAACCTCAGTATCAAAATAATCTGAATTAATTTCAATTCCAGGTATCACTTCAACTTTATCATTAGATAATGATAACGCTTCATCTAAAGCATCTACTGAATCATGATCTGTAATAGAGATATAATCAAGGCCTCTTTTATAAGCAAATTCTATAGTCTTTTCAGCGCTAATGCTACCATCAGATGCTGTTGTATGAAGATGCAAATCAGCTACCATCTTAAAAACTCCTTATTCGTCATTTATCCGCACAGGAAAAATATCATTTTTTTTGTGATTATATATTGCACCAGCTAGTTGAACAGCCCCTGTTCCAACCTCAAACTTAGTATGGAGACCAGTCAAATGTTTTTTAACAATAGGTTCTGATTTCATGCCAAGAACTGAATCAACTGCTCCAGTTAAACCTAAATCAGATATAAATGCTGTACCCTTAGGCAATATTTTTGCATCATTTGTCTGGACATGAGTATGGGTTCCATACACACAATCGACCTTGCCATCAAGATAATAACCCATTGCCCCTTTTTCGCCAGTTGCTTCAGCATGAAAATCTACAATTATTATATCAGACTCCCTTTTAAGAGTATCTAATTGATCCCTAATTATTCTAAATGGCGAATCATGGGGCCCAATATATATCTGGCCAATTAGATTAACAACAGTTATTCTCCTGCCATTCTTTAAGAAACTGCTATAACCCCTTCCAGGTACTCCAGGAGCAAAATTTAAAGGTCTAACAATCTTAGGTTCCTGATCAATAAATTTAAATATCCCTTTATTCTTCCAGGTATGATTTCCCATAGTTAAAATATCAATTCCATAGTCGAATAACTCTTCTGCAACTTTTCTATTTAATCCAAATCCACCAGCAGCATTCTCCCCGTTGGCAATAACTAAATCTATATTATGTTCTTTAACTACACCAGGCATCAATTCTCTAACAGCTCTTCTCCCGGCTCTTCCAACAATATCTCCAACTAATAAAAACTTCATTTTTCATCTCCTCATTAATAAAAAAAGGGCTCACAGGGAGCCCCAGTTGAGTTTAATATTTACAGTTATTATTTTGCGTATTCAACGTTACGGCTTTCTCTAATTACAACAACCTTAATTTGTCCAGGATAATCTAAATTATCCTCTATCTTTTTAGAAAGATCTCTACTTATCTTACTGGCCTGAGAATCACTAACCTTATCTGATTCAACAATAACTCTTATCTCACGACCTGCCTGGATTGCATAGGCATTATTAACTCCATCAAATGATTTACCAATATCTTCAAGCTCTTCTAAACGCTTAATATATGATTCTAATGTCTCTTTCCTGGCACCAGGGCGGGCTGCTGAAATTGCATCAGCTGCTGCTACTAAAACAGCTTCTACTGAATGAAATTCAACATCTCCGTGATGGGCTTCAATACCATGGAGCACTTTTTCACTCTCTCCATATTTCCTGGCCAGATCAACACCAATGTCAATATGAGGTCCTTCAACTTCATGATCAATAGCTTTACCTAAATCATGAAGTAAACCGGCTCTTTTGGCAACATTCACGTCAGCCCCTAATTCAGCGGCCATTATCGCAGATAAGTGGGCAACTTCCTTGGAATGCTGTAAAACATTTTGACCATAACTGGTTCTAAACTTTAATCTTCCTAAATATTTTACAACCTCTTTATGAAGTCCGTGGACACCGGTATCAAATGTTAATTCTTCACCAATCTCACGGATATGATTTTCTAGCTCTTCTTCAGCCTTTTCAACCATCTCTTCAATTCGGGCTGGATGAATCCTTCCATCTACAATTAATTTCTCTAATGCTATCCTGGCAACTTCTCTCCGCATAGGATCAAACCCAGAAATAACAACAGCTTCAGGAGTATCATCAATTATTAAATCGATACCAGTTAAACTTTCTAAGGTTCTAATATTTCGTCCTTCTCGACCAATAATTCTACCTTTCATTTCATCGTTTGGAAGATTAACAACTGATACAGTAGTCTCTGCTACATGATCAGCGGCATATCTTTGAATCGCAGTCGAAATAATCTCTCTTGCTTTTTTATCAGATTCTTCTCTTAACTCAGCCTCTTTCTCTTTTATCTTACGAGAAAATTCCAGTTCTAACTCCTCTTCCATCTGTTGAAGAAGATATTCCCTGGCCTCAGGCTGATTCATACCAGCAATCTGCTCTAGTTTCTCTGTCTGTTTTTCTATCTTTTTATCAAGCTCTTCTTTCTTTTCTTCAAGTCTGGATTCCTGTTTCTTTAACTCAGACTCTTTTGCTTCAAGATTTTCAGACTTTTTATCTAAATTTTCTTCACGATTCATTAAACGATTTTCTAACTTCTGAAGTTCAGACCTTCTTACTTGATTTTCTTTGTCAGCTTCTTCTTTTAACCTATGAGCTTCCTCTTTAGCTTCTAATACCATTTCTTTTTTTACTGATTCAGCTTCTCTTTGAGCATCTTCTTTTATCTTTTCTGCTTCTTTTTCAGCTGATTGAATTCTTGCTTCAGCAATATATTTTCTAATCAAATAGCCAGCAAAAAGGCCAGCTAAAATTGCGATTACAACAGGTATAATTGCTACAAAGTTAATTTTCTTCACCCCCATAACTATATTTTATTTATATTAGATAATCCCTTGATTTTAAGGTATCTGTTAATATTTTATACCTTTTTAGCTCAAGTGTCAAGATAAGCAGAGCCTATTACCGCCTTAAAAAAACCGATAATAGGCTCACTTTTTTAAAATCATAATAAATTTTCATCTCTAAGATTATCCAATATAGTTATAGAAATGTTGCTACCAAAGCCTTTATTACTTAAATATCTATATAGTTTTTTATCAATATTTTCTTTGTTTTTATTTCTTTTTTTGCTAAGCCATTTTCTACTTAAATCTTTAGCCATTTCAAGCTCTTTTTCTTCAGAAATAAGCTCAAATATCAAACTATCCTGCAGTGATTTAGAAACACCTTTTTGCGCTAGCTCTTTTTTAATAAGTCTAGAACCTCTCGGTTTAAATCTCAACCGGCTCTTAATCCAACTTCTAGCAAACCTTTCGTCATTTATATAATCCTTATCTTCTAGCTCATCCAGAATTATATTTATATTTTCTCTATCATAATCTTTCCTGCTTAACTTCTTATATAATTCGTATCTGGAATGTTCTCTTCTTGCAAGATATTTAAAAACTTTGTTTCTTATTTCCGACTGCTCTTCTTTTTTATTCTTCATCTTTTTTACTAGATTCTTCAGAATCAAAATCTATATCCTCAAAATCTTCTTCATCGGCAAGACCAACAGCAACTCGTATCTTATTTTCAATCTCTTCCATAACTTCAGGGTTATCCTGCAAGAACTGTTTAGAATTTTCTCTTCCCTGACCTAATCTAGTCTCGCCATAAGAATACCAGGCACCTGCCCTATCAACAATCCCTGTCTCCTCACCTATATCTATCAATGAACCTGACCTGGATATACCTGTACCATACATTATATCAAATTCTGCCTGTCTAAAAGGAGCTGCAACTTTATTTTTTACAACTTTAGCCCTGGCATGGGAACCGATTATATCTTTGCCATCCTTTATAGTCTGAGACCTTCTAATCTCAATCCTTACAGATGAATAAAACTTTAAAGCTCTACCTCCAGGAGTTACTTCTGGATTACCAAACATTACTCCAACTTTCTCTCTTATCTGATTAATAAAAACGCAAGCAGTTTTGGAATCACTAATCGCCCCGGAAAGTTTCCTCATAGCCTGTGACATCAACCTTGCCTGAAGTCCTACATGGGAATCCCCCATCTCACCATCAAGCTCAGCCTGAGGAACAAGAGCAGCAACCGAATCCAGAACAACTAAATCTACAGCATTACTTCTGATTAGAGCTTCAGTAATTTCTAAAGCTTCTTCTCCATTATTTGGCTGTGAGATTAATAAGTTATCAATATTAACACCTAAGTTCTGAGCATATCTAGGATCTAAAGCATGTTCAGCATCAATAAAAGCAGCAATGCCACCTAATTTCTGAGCTTCAGCTATAATGTGTAAGCCAAGGGTAGTTTTACCTGAAGATTCATTACCATAAAGCTCCACAATTCTTCCACGAGGTATACCACCTACCCCTAAAGCCAAATCCAGCGGTAAACAGCCAGTCGGAATAACCTCAACATCTAAAGAGCTTGAATCTCCAAGCCTCATTATTGCACCTTCACCAAACTGTTTTTCAATTCTTTTAACAGCACTATCTAAAGCTTTTTCTTTTTCACTCTGGGCCAACAAAATCACTCTCCTTTTCCAAATTTATCTAGCATTCAAATATTCTAATCTAATTATAGAACACTTGTTTAAAAAGGTCAAGCCTTTATTTATAAATTTTACAAAATATTTCCTTATAAATAGGCCCATCAGGTTTTAAAATGCTCTGAAATAAGCAGATTTTACTTATCTCAAATGAAATTTCATTAAATTTTGTTCTCTCTTTACTTTCAAACCAATCAGCAAGAGATTTTCTACCCTGATTATCTTTAGTCCTGGCCAGAGTTATATGGGGTATAAAATATCTATCTTCTTTTTCAAAACCTAATTTCAATAATTGGTTTTCTAGACCAGAATTTATCTCCTGTAATATTTCTTTATTTCTGATTAATTTAGCCACTAATACTTTTGGGTTTTTCATGCCTGGGAAGGCCGATACGGTCTGAATATCTGATTTAAAACTATTTCTATCTTCTAAAGAATCCAGTACAGAAATTACTTCATCTTTCCTCTCCTCTTCGGTATCGCCAAGAAATTTCAAAGTTATATGGAGGTTTTCTGGTTTAACAAATTTAATCCTGCCACCTGTCTTATCAGCAATATCCTGTTGCCATAAACTAATTTCATTCTTTGTTTTTTCAAATAGAGGTACAGCAATAAATAATCTCAAATATACCACCTGCCCCTTTAAATTATTCTATATTCACATCAACCTCGCCATCAAAGTCATCTTCTAACTCATCTTCTTCCATTCCAGAAATTATTTCGTCAATCTCATCTAATAATTCTGAAGCCCTCCCCAAATCAGGCTGTCTCCTTAAAGCCTTAACTAATTCAGCCTGAGCAACCTGATACATTTCCAGTTCAAAATAAGCCTTACCAAGGTAATAATAACTTAAAGCATAATCAGGGTTTATCTCAACTGCATTACTGAAATAGGAAACGGCTCTATAATGATTATCCTCTGCTAAATATATCTCTCCTAATTTCAAATAAGCTGTTACATATTCATTATTATATCTAATAGCAGAATCTAAACTCTCTACAGCCTTGTCAATCTCACCCTGAGCATAATAAATCAATCCAAGTTGATAATGGGCTTCATAATTATAACGATTCCTATTGATCACCTGATTAAACTGGTCAATGGCCGAATCATATTCTCCAGAAGCTTTATAAGCTCTACCTAGAGCAAATTTCAAACTATTTACTTCAGGAGATCTATCCAGGCCAATTTCAAGAACCTCGATAGCTTCATCATAATTCCCCTGATCAATATATAAATTACCGAGATCGAGGTGAGCCCCTGCATTATCAGGCTCTAAAACTATTAACCTTTCATATAAATTAATTGCATTACCTGTATCATCAAGTTCTTTATAAGCTCTAGCCAGGGCTCCAAAACTTGATGGCCTTGACAACTGATCTCTTAATGGCTCTAAAATATCTTTAACTGCCTGATAATTATTTAAACCTAATTCTGCCTGAGCATGGCCTTTTTGCTGGTCAAATCCATAAAAGCCTAGGTCTCTCGCTTTCTCAATATATTCTTTAGCCAGATCAAACTGGGCATTATCATAGCGTCCATCTAAATTCAAATATTGCTCAGCCAGTAACCAATAAACTTCAGCATTATTGTAGCCTAATTCATCAAGCTCAGTAATCAAATCTTCAGCAGTAGATATTTTTCTATTTCTTAATTTACTTTTGATCAAATAACTATAAACGGTATATTTTTCGGTACTGCTAATCTCCTCATCAAGAATCTGATAAAATGTCTCTTCTGCCATTTCATATTCGCCAGTAAAATAAGAATTGATCCCCTCAATGATTTCATAATTCTGAGCACCAGCAGCAAAAGCAGTTGCAAATATAAGCATTAAAGATATACTAAAAATTAATTTCTTCATTTAATCGCCTCCAAAATTGCCAGTCTTAATTTATTTAAAATATACTGAGAAGCATACCATCTAATCTTTCTCCGGTCACCTGAGAAATTCCACTTTTCCTGAAATTTTCCAGTATTAGACCATATAGTTGAATATACCAGGCCAACAGGCTTCTCTTCAGTCCCACCACCAGGTCCAGCAATACCGGTCACAGAGACACCAAAGTCAGCATTAAATAGTTCTCTTACTTTATCAGCCATCTGGTCTGCTGCCGATCTACTGACAGCCCCATCTCTCTCAAGGGTTTCTTCTGAAAGATTCAATAGCCTAAGTTTACTCTCATTACTATAGACAACTACTCCACCTTTAAAGAAATTAGAGGCACCTGGTATATCAGTCAGTCGTTTGGCAATTAACCCACCTGTACAGGATTCAGCCAGTGCCAGGCTAAAATTATTCTCCCTCAATAAATCTGAAACAACTTCAGCCAGACTTTTATCACCTTCAGCAAATATATAATATCCTAATTCATCTTTAATTTCAGCAACAACTTTTGCAAAATTATCAACATCAAACCCTGGTTTTAAACTCAATTTAATTGAAATCTCGCCGCCATGGGGCAGAAATCTAAAAACAATTCCTTCAGATTTATTAATTATCTCCTTAATTCTATCCTCCAGAGCAGCTTCACCGATACCAGCAACATTTAAAGTAAGGTTGTAACCATTCTGCCTTCTACTCTTGCAGACCTTATCCAGTACAAAATTATCGATCATCTTTTTCATCTCAACTGGAACTCCTGGCAGAACAAAAACTGTAGTACCCTCAATAACCAAATAAAACCCTGGAGCAGTTCCCTCTTTATTAATAATCGGCTCAGCGCCCTGAGGAAGAAAAGCCTGCCTGTAATTATTCTCAGTGACTTCTTTACCAATCTCTTCAAAAAAAGCATTAATATTATCAGCAAGTTTATCGTGATAAACCAGCTCTTTATCGAAAGCCTGGGCCACCCCATCCCTGGTAATATCATCCTGGGTCGGACCTAAACCTCCAGTAATTATTATATTTTTATATTCAGATTGCAACCTCTTTAGCCTGCTGGCAATCACATCTATCTTATCTGGAACTGTAACAATCTCATTAACCTGACAGCCATTATCAACAAACCTCTCAGCTATCCAGCTGGCATTGGTATTATCTATCTCACCAAATAATAATTCATCGCCGACAGATATAACAGCAATATTTTCCATCTCAATATCAACACCTATCATCTAAGATTAAAATATAAAAAACATTATAATTGCACTAATCAAACCTGCAGCAATATCATCTAGCATAACCCCGGGCCCGCCTTCATAATCCTGAACATAATCAATCGGTCCCGGTTTAAAAATATCAAAGACCCTAAAGAGAAGAAAACCAGTTAAATAATGAATAAAATTATTCGGGTTGACCAGGGCAAAAGTTATAAACACTCCAGCAATCTCATCAATTACTATCTCCTGATTATCTTTAATCCCAGTTCTATTTTCCTCCTGCTGGCAGATATAAGTTCCAGCAATCACTATAATTAAAATAGCCGACCAGCTACTTAAAAAAGGAAATAAAACCAGAAGTAAGAGACCAACAAGGGAGCCAAAGGTTCCTGGCATATATTTTATCCGGCCAACCATAAAACCTGTGGCCAGAAAATGATTAACTCTTTCTATAATCCCCATAATTACAGCTCCCACTCCAGATTAGCATCAGCAAAATACCTATAACCAGAATAAAAAGTAATCAGGGCAGCCAGCCAGACTAAAATCAGAGGTAAATACCCAGGCATCGGAATAATCTCTGGATATAACAAAAAGGCCAGAACAGCAACTATCTGGGTAATAGTCTTTAGCTTACCCCAGATACTGGCTGAAATAATAAAGCCTTCGCTGGCAGCAATCACCCGCAAACCAGTAACAGCAAATTCTCGACCAATAATTATTATAACAGGCCAGGGAGAAATCAAATTTATACTGACAAAACCGATCAGAGCAGATGAAACTAATAGCTTATCTGCTAAAGGATCAGCAATCTTGCCAAAATTGGTAACCTGATTATTCCGCCTGGCCAGAAAACCATCAGCAGCATCTGTTAAACTTGCAACAACAAATACAACAAAGGATATCCAGGAAGCCACAAAAGGCAAACTGCTCCTCATCAATAAAAAGAAGACAAAAACAGGAATCAGAAGAATCCTGATTAAAGTTAACTTATTCGGCATATTCATATCAGCCAATTTCATCAATAATCTCTCCCTCAAGATCATATTCAAAAGCCGACTTAACTAAAGCCAGATAAATCGAACCTTCCTCAACCTCAAGCTCTTCAGGCAGCTCTCCACTAATAGCATTATCTATCTCAGGAGCATCATATTTAGTTCTACCATTAAAGCGACTGCCATCAATCTCCTCGACAATAATTTCCAGTTCCTTATCAACCCTCTCGCTATTCTTCTCAAGAGCAATCTTCTGCTGCACTTCCATTATCTGATTATAACGGCTAACCTTAACTTTCTCATCCACCTGGCCAGCAAGCCTTGCTGCAGGAGTATTCTCTTCCTTAGAATAAGTGAAAACCCCTAATCTGTCAAATTTAACTTCTTTAATAAAATCAACTAACTCCTCAAACTGCTCATCAGTCTCGCCAGGAAAGCCGACAATCAAAGAAGTCCTTAAAACCACATCAGGCAAGATATCTCTAATCTTAGCAATCTTAGCCTCCAGTGAGCTCCTATCGCCAGGCCTCCCCATCCTCTTTCTAACCTGGCCTGCCGCATGCTGGATAGGTATATCTAAATAATTACAGATCTTATCCTCACTGGCCATAACCTCTAAAACCTTTTCTTCAAGGTGTTCAGGATAAGTATACATCAACCTGATCCATTTTAAACTCTCTATTTTTGCAAGTTCCTCTAAAAGTTCAGCCAGGCGAACCTCGCCATAAATATCAAGTCCATACAGGGCCGTATCCTGGGCCACAAGGATCAACTCATTAACACCCTGCTCAACAAGTCTTTTCGCCTCATTTATAATAAATTCAAGCCCCCTACTCTTATAACCACCTTTAATCGATGGAATCGTACAGTAGGTACAGTTCTGGTCACAGCCATCAGCAATCTTTAAATAGGCTGTACCCTTATCTTTATGAACCCTGGGGATATCACGGTTTAAACCCTGTTCAGGTTCAGCAACCATAGTCACCCTCTCGCCTAATTCAACATCTTTAACCAACTCAACCATCTTCTGATAATCACCAATCCCAAAGATACCATCAACTTCAGGAATATCAGCCTGAATATCCTCAACATACCGCTGGGCCAGACAGCCTGTCACAATTACCTTCTGACAGTTCCCAGCCTCCTTTAACTTAACAGCCTCAAAGATAGCCTCTATCGACTCTTCCTTGGCAGTTTCAATAAAACCACAGGTATTAACAGCTATTATATCAGCAACTTCATAATCATCAACAACTGTAATATTATCAGACTCAGTCAGATAACCAGCAATATATTCGCCGTCAACCTGATTTTTCGGACAACCTAAATTATAAATAAATATCCTAACAGACATAAATTCACTCCTAATCATTATCATTATATATCCTTAAATTGAAATATTAAAATTAATAATATTTCCCTATTTAAACTAATTATAAACATAGTTAACTAACTATGCAAGCAGCTTATCTTATCAAAGAGGAAGCCTTCTTTCTGTTTTTTTGCCTTTTTCTCCCCAAACTTATTTTACACTAACAGCTAACCAGTAAAAATTCCAATATAATACAAGAAAATCGGCCGCCAGGCCGATAAAAATAAAAGTGGTCGGGTTGCCGGGATTTGAACCCGGGACCTCACGCCCCCCAGGCGTGCGCGCTACCAAGCTGCGCCACAACCCGATTAAATTATTAACAGAAATATTATACAAAATCCTTAATCTATTGTCAAGAAATTTAACTCCAAATTCAACTTAAACTAACTAACCTGACGCTACTGAAATAACTCCAAAGATAACCTGCTCTAAACACCTGTAATAAACTACCTCTTAACCTCTGTAATAACCACTCTACTTGACCCAATCCTTCTTCCTCAGCCATTCTGCCAGTTTATCAGGATCATCAGTCACAATAAAAACTTCCTGAATCGAAGAACTATTCTTTGCCAGAACTTTAAAACCACTGGAAGTATTATATTTTAATCTCAGAAATGGTTGAACACCACTTCCCTTTCTCCGATTAATTCTGCCCGGAATAATACTCTTAACCAGGGGATGAATTGAAATTCCCTCAAGTAAAGGCAGTATATCTTCAATAATTGTATGCTCCTGTTTGATTTTATCAATCTTATATTTGCCACCCATTTTAAATCACCAACTCAAAACGTATTATAACATATTATGATTTTCAAGTACAATTTAATAGCTATACTATTATTTCTTTAGTAGTATATCTACCCAGTACCAACCCAGTACCAACCCAGTA
>Ga0207421_10004923_pt1 | contig 15192 bp, 15 predicted proteins | sample SodLakKL_010_SED_4_FD_187542 | JGI IMG/M metagenome (GOLD analysis project Ga0207421, IMG submission 187542) | Alkaline sediment microbial communities from Lake Tanatar, Kulunda Steppe, Russia - 8KL_010_SED (SPAdes) (version 2) | ecosystem: Environmental > Aquatic > Non-marine Saline and...
TGAATCCGCATCGGCACCCTGTGCTACAATTAAGGTATCCGTAGAAGCGTCATCGCCGCAACCAATTGCAAAGGCACTAACCATTAACAATAGTGCTAACAACAGTACAATTTTCTTACTTTTCATTTACTTTCTCCCCCTTAAAATAATTTAATTTATATTAATTTCCTCCAAAGACCTCTTAGAGATCTTCGGGAAAATAATACCATCTTGGTTAGAATGTTTTTATGAGTCTAAGAAGATTGAAAAATTTTAGGTTCGCTTAAAAATATGTAACAATTAGTTCTGAAAATTAAAGGACCCCAAGGTTTTTTAACTGATTTTTATTCATTCTCTCATTTCAAATTCCTCGGTAAATTAGGAGTGTTTTGAATATTTCAGACCTTGTGGTTCTTATCGATAGAAGTATTATACCTTATTTATTTTTCCTTTGCAATACAGAGGTACTGTATTGCTTTCTTTATCCATATTATTTTATTATTTTCTTCCACTGGTTTTTTCAAGAATTAGATTGTATAATGGTAAACAGATAGCCGTTTCGCCGTTTAGTGTTTTACTCGGCGTATGACTGGATCATAATCCTCGGGACTACAGGAGATAATTGTACTCCGGACTAATTATTAATTAAACCATAATTTTTAAACAATTGCAAATAAAAAAACTAAGAGAGGACGTACCTAATGAACAATCAATACGACTATAGTAAAAACCCAAAGTTTTCCTCTGTCCTGTGGCTTATTACTAAAGAAGGCCTGCTTGCCACAGTTATTGCCGCTGTAATGGGAGCCGCCTACGGATTTTTCCTGTCCGATGAACCTTTGTTGCAACTTATCAATAATGCAATTTTCTTAATGGGTATTGTTTTAGGTTTCTATGCTCTTTTTTTTGGAGTCCAAAGGGATAAGAAAATTTTCAAAAACATGTTTCAAAGTGATCTAAAGGAACAATATCTAGAAAAACTCTCCCTTCGAAAAGAAAGAGTCATTCATTTTTATCGTGCTTTTGTTGTTTTTATTATCGCCATCCTCTTGGATTTGATCCGGTTTTATCTATAAGTAAAGCATTCCCTTTGGCTGCTTCCTCGAATGACTGTATTGTTACTGTCCTTCACAAACCGCTTCATCGGATTGACAAAGAGCCCTGCTGATAGCCTTTAATATTACTTTACTGCTATGGGTGGCTCCGCTTACCATGTCTACTTCCAGGCTTTGCTCATTGATCACTCTACCCGTAATTTCCTCCGCATTGTATCCCCGCTCATGTTCATGTTCAAGATCGATGCTTAAAATTTCTCCCGCATGCATTCGGACCCACACCTTGGCTTCAATGTCGTACACTTTATACTGTCCCTGGTATTCTCCATCACCAATGTTACTAATCTCGGGACTTTCGATTTGAAGGTCTTCGATCTCTCTGTTATAATTAATTATGTCAATATAATCTCGGACAAAAGGACGCAGGACAATCAGCAACACTATGATAGCAATAGCCGTTAATATACCTTTTTTCACAGTTTATCATCTCCACTTTTTCATTTTTTAGTTTTTTGTCTAGATATAGTATAACAAAAATCCGCCCTAATATTAACTTTTATATTTTCGGATATTTTTAAATTATATGATCCGAGGCTGTTCCCAAGCATCTTCGGATACAAGGAGGAATTTATATGTTTCAAGTGGCCGCTGTTCAATTAACTCCCATTATGCACGATGTTGATGCAAATCTAAAGCGGGGAATTGACTATATCCGAAAAGCCTCGGAAGAAAACGTGGACCTAATCGTTTTGCCGGAGCTTTGGACTACGGGATATTATTTATCGAAAAACGCCTTCAGCTTACTGGCAGAAACCAGAGAAGGAAGAACCGTCTCCCTGATGCAGGATGAAGCGAAAAAAGCCGACGCCTCGATCATCTGTCCCTTTGTGGAAAAAGGGGAAGGCGATAAACTCCATATTTCCGTTGCCGTGATCGATAATGATGGAGAATTACGGGGAATCGTACGAAAAAGCATGCTTTGGGGTCGTGAAGCCCAAATATTCACTCCCGGAGAAGTTGAATATCCGGTATTCAAAACTAAAGTAGGCACCATCGGTATTCTCATCTGTTATGAGATGGAATTCCCGGAACCCAGTCGCCTACTGGCCTTGGCAGGAGCAGAAATCATCGTTTGTCCTTCCGTCTGGTCCCTGGGAGCTTCCCACCGCTGGGACATTCAACTTCCTGCACGGTCTCTGGACAATACGGTCTATGTACTTGGTGTAAACACCGTAGGAAATCACAGTTGTGGAAAAAGCAAGTTGATCAGTCCCTTAGGGGATTTGCTTGCAGAAGCCTCGGATAAGAAGGAAGAACTGATGATCCGAGCCATTGATAAAGAAGCCCTTTACTGGGCCCGGGAAGAGATTCCTTATCTTGAAGACTATCGAAATAAGCTGCATGATAAACTGACTCCGGGAGGCATCAAACAAATTCCGGTGCCGGAGCTTTAATCCAGTCCTTTAAAAAGCTGTTGGAAATTTAATTTCCAACAGCTTTTTTATTCAGTATCCAGCTTTTTTAGTAAATTTCCAACAATTTTTTCATTAGTTTTTCATCCAGATTGCCTCCGGATATCACTACCGCAATTTCCCGACCCTTTATCTTGTCGGCCCCTTCCATCAGCGCCGCTACTCCTACGGCTCCCGAAGGCTCGGAAACCACCTTTTCTTTAATCAATAAATGCTTTGTGGCTTCTTTAATCGCTTTTTCCGATACAATTATAATCTCGTCTATGGCACCTTTTGACATTTCATAAGGAATTCGTCCTACCCCTCCCACCAATGCATCACAAATACTGGGATCCGTGGGATACTCTTCGTAAAACACTTCATCCTTCATAGCCGCTACCATTGCGGGACAAGCTTCGGTTTGAACGCCGATTATTTTAATATCCGGTCTAATCGCTTTAGCTGCGATGCTAATTCCCGTAATCATGCCTCCGCCCCCAATGGGTACAAGAATCGTATCAATATCCGGATTGGATGCCAAGATCTCCAGTCCCATGGTTCCTTGCCCTGAGATCACGTCCTCATCAGAACAGGCATCAATATAAGTCAGTCCTTCTTTTTCAATCAAAGCCTTGGCATAAGCATTAGCGGCGTCGTAATTCTCCCCTTTTTGAATAACCGTGGCCCCATAATAACGGATTTTTTCCACCTTTGATTCCGGTGTGGACTCCGGTACCACCACGGTTGCTTTCACATCTTTCATGATGGAGCTGGCATAACTTACACCGCCCCCATGATTTCCTGAAGAGACGGTAATAACCCCCCGCCGTTTTTCCTCTTCCGTGAGATTCGTCATCTTACTTAAGGCCCCGCGAATTTTAAAACTTTTTAGTTTTTGCTGGGCCTCTAATTTTAAATACACCTCGATTTTATCATTACTCAAGTACATGGAATGTTCCAGCGGGGTTTTGAAAATCCCCCTTTCGATTCTTCTATTTGCAGCCAGTACACTTTCGTAGGTAATCATATGGTTTCCTCCTTTTTTACATCGGCTAATCGTAAAACCTCTTCCGCTGCTCTAAGACTACTCTTATTAATTGCCAGACTGATTTTTTTCGGCGCTTCAGTGGATTTCCCGAAAATTATTCTTCGATCCTTCGGAAAAATCGAGAGCGTAAATCCTTCCTTCCCGGAATTACAGGATATCCGGTAATAATCTATTTTTGAAATTTTCTTTTTCCCTTCATGGGTGTATAGACCTTTTTCCGTCAATCGTATTTTACGATTTCCCCGGTATATGCTTTGTAGTAATAATCCCAAATGAAAGACAAGCAGCCCGCTTTCCATTATGCCTCTTTCCAAAAAACCGCTGATCTGCCTGCGTATGTACCGTTCTTCTTCTTCATAGCTTTCCAAATGCTCAAAGGTTTCCTCCAGTTTATAGAGTTCCGTCCAATGATCAATTTTTTCGTCTTCCAATAGGGGTTCGGCGGCACCGTTGATGATATTATGTAGGGTTAGTCCCTGCATAAGCACAAGAAAGATAAGAAAGACCGCTGAGGTTTTTGCCGGGTTCCATCCTTCATTTTTTTTTGCAGCAAAGGTCTCTTCTAAATTCCATAGACTTTTTACCAGTTCATACAGCAGATTCCCCCAAATTGCCAAAGCGAATAACAGTAAAATCCCCAGCATACCCATCGCCCATAGGGTTAACTCATTCCAAATCAAATCCATACAATTCCCCCCAATAAAAAACTCAGCATCCAATAAATGCTGAGTATATTCTATCATTTTTTCAGAAAAATCGAAAGGTTTTGCCTGTGTTTTTAGCTTACCATAGCACTGCCGTGGCAAACGTCTTTGAGATTACAGTTACTACATCTTTCCAGTTGCTGATGCAAGTCGCTGACTGCCCGTTTTGAAAAAACACAGGGAATATTCTGCTGCTTTGCCTGTTCTTTAATAATGCTTGCAATATTATGTTCTAAAAAATCATAGAACAAAATGATCATATCCGCTTCCTTTGGAATTTTAGCCTTTCGAAGTTTTTTCTTTCGTCCCGTCCAATGAATCTGTTTGTCGATCCCTTGACATCGAAGGGTTTCCGGTATATTTCCTAAATTATCTCCACCTACTAATAATGCTGTCATATTAAATTCCTCCTTAACTTTTTATATCCGATACACTAAAAAGATATACTTTTGATAATGATTATCATTATTATATATTCTTTTTGAAGGGCTGTCAAGGTCTTGCTTGCGGTTTTTTGAAAATTTAAAAACCCTTCGCCGATTATTTTCAAACCGAAGAAGGGATTCACCTGAATTTACACTACTCTTCTAAATGCCCCGGCACCTCTTCATTTCGTAGTAAATCCGAATAGGTCTCTCTTTTCACAATAAGGTTTGCTCTTCTTCCCGACAGAAGAACTACTCCGGGCTTTGGAATTTTATTGTACTGACTGGCCATGGAATAGTTATAGGCACCGGTATTCTTCACCGCTAAAACATCCCCGGAATCCAACTTCGGCACCTTTAAATCCCAGATGAGAATGTCCCCGGATTCACAACATTTTCCTGCGATGGTTGCCACTTCAGTTTTTTCTTCCTGAACCTTATTGGCGATCACCCCATCGTATTTAGCGCCGTACAGGGCCGGCCTCGGATTATCCGGGAGCCCTCCGTCCACACTGGCATAAGTTCTAATTTCCGGAATTTTTTTAATAGCCCCGATGGTATATAAGGTTATTCCCGCCTCTCCCACAATCCATCGTCCCGGTTCAATGATAATTCTCGGTACTGAAAGCCCCAGACCTTCGAAGGTATTCTTGACACTTTTCATAATTACCTCCGTAAAAAAGGAAATAGATCGTGTCTTTTGATCTCCACGGTACTGAATTCCGAATCCTCCCCCAACATTTAATTCCTGCAACTCCATGCCTTTATGGATTTTTAGCTCCTTAGCCAGGTTTCCGATTACTTGAATGGCACCATCGTAAATATGATTTTCGAAAAGTTGTGATCCGATATGAAAGTGAAATCCTTGAAGAGTAATCCAGGGGGATTTCAGTGTTTTATCCACAAGTGCCTTTAAGCTTTCAAGTTCCAGGGGGATTCCAAATTTCGAGTCCTTTTGCCCTGTCATAATATATTTATGGGTTTTCCCTTCAATAGAGGGCGTGATTCGAAATAAACAGTTCACCTTTTTCCCCTTCGCTTTTGCCAGGGATTCGATCATCCCGATTTCTTCCTCAAAGTCCACAACAATTCGGCCAACTCCATAATCTATGGCCATCTCCAATTCTTCGAGGGATTTATTGTTGCCGTGAAAGATCACTTTCCCCATGGGAAAGTTCGCTTCCTTTGCGGTAAAGAGTTCTCCTCCCGATACCACATCAAGGCCCAACCCTTCACTTTCAATAATTTTACACATGGCTTTGGTTAAAAAAGCCTTACTGGCATACACCGCTTCCGTATTCGAATAGACATTTAGAAAGCTTTCCCGAACCGAACGGCATTTTTCACGGATCATATCCTCTGAAAGGACATACAGCGGTGTTCCGTAGTCTTTAGCCAGACTAACCGTATCAAAACCTTGAAAACAATAATTTGTACTCATATTCATTCCTCCCGAAATTTCTTTCTACTATCATAGCATACTTATTTAATAATTTAACGATAAAATTCCTTCCTTGTGATAACTTTTAACATTCTAGGGTAAATACACTGTAGAGTAATTCAAAGATTTTAAACTTTAATGATAAGGAGCGATCACCATGAATATATCACTGAAAGGTCTTAGCATTTTACAAGATACCAAAGCCCTGCTCTTACCCGTCTTTGAAAGAGAGGGCATCCACGGAGAGTCTTATCCCTCGAACCTGAAAGAGGTCTTGGAAAAGAAAGCCGCCCGAAAACCCTTCGAAGGGAAAGAAGATACCCTTAGTCTCCTTTCTTTTTATGAAGGAGAACTCCCTGAAACATTGATTCTCGTGGGCTTGGGAAAAAAAGAGGATTTTACGTTGGAACTTCTTTCCAAAAGCCTTGCAAAGGGATTTCAAAAGGCCAAATCTGAAAAAGCCTCTTCTCTAACGGTTGATTTAAGTGTGTTGGAGGAATTGGTTCCCTTTGAAAAAATTCTTCCTGTCGTTGGTAAAACCTTTACCTTAGCGAATTATGAGTTTTTAAAATACCAAAGAGAAAAAGAATCGGAAAATGAAAAAAAATCCAGGGAAGTTATGCAGGAGGTCTATCTTTTTTCTAAGGATGAAGAGCAACTGTTGCTTTTGGAAAGTTTGCTTTCCGAAGGCATCCATGAAGGCCTCAGCATTTGTATTGCAAGGGATCTGGTAAATGAACCTGCAAATGTGCTTAATCCCGCCACCCTCGCCAGGGCTGCCCAACATCAGGGAGAAATTTTCGGATTTTCCGTTACCGTAAAGGATGAAAAAGAAATTGAAGACTTAGGTCTTGAAGCGCTTTTGAATGTAGGCAGAGGTTCAAAAAACCCTCCTAAACTCATTGTTATGAAGTATCATGGTAACGGTGAAAGTGATGAGATTTACGGCCTCATCGGAAAAGGTCTTACCTATGACTCCGGCGGTTATTCCATTAAACCTACCGACGGCATGCTTACAATGAAAATGGATATGGGTGGTTCTGCTGCAGTAATCGGAGCAATGTCTGCAATTGCCAAGCAGGGTCTTAATGTTAATATCACCGCCGTGGTGGCCGCCTGCGAAAATATGATCTCCGGAGATGCCTTCCGCCCGGGGGATGTGATCGGTTCCATGGCAGGGAAAACCATCGAAATTACCAATACCGATGCTGAAGGTCGCCTAACCCTTGCGGATGCCGTAACTTATGCTATCGAAAAGGAAGGGGCAACCAAAATCATTGATATCGCCACCCTGACCGGAGCTGCCTTAGTGGCTATGGGTAAAGAGATTACCCCTTACCTTTCCACCGATGATGAAATGGCCAATCTGTTGGAAAAAGCTTCGGAAAATTCATTAGAAAAAATATGGCGGTTACCCGCTGAAAAAAGTTACCTGGATCTATTAAAATCCGAGATTGCGGATATTAAGAATTCCGGTCCCCGCCTAGCGGGAACCATTACCGCCGGTTTATTTGTTCAGTCCTTCGCCAAGGATTTACCCTGGATGCACTTAGACATCGCCGGTACGGCCTGGACGGATAAGAAAAAAGACCTTTGTCCCATCGGAGGAACCGGTTCCGGAGCCGGCCTGTTATATCATTACTTTAAATTGTTGAGTCAATAAATAATCCCGCAAAAAAACACCCTCGGATTTTCTTATAAAGATGAGGGTGTTTTTATATGGCTTGTTTGGGCTTTTTATAGATGGTCTCTCAGCTCTCGGATATCACCGATCAACAAATCCGCTTCTTTCAACTCTTCTTTTGTACCGTATCCATAGGTGCAACCGATGGTTTGAATGTGATTTTTTATGCCGGAATCAATATCCTTTTTACGATCCCCGATCATCAGATATTCCCTGGGGAAACGCTCAAGAATCCTTCCGAGGATCTCGTGCTTTGGGATATACCCGAAAGCCTCCGCAGTGAAGTACTCCTCAAAAACTTCATCTAAGGGAAAGGCCCTTCGGGCATTTTTCAAGTAATTATCTCCGCAGTTACTAAGGAACACCAGACGATAGCCTTTGTTTTTTAAGTACTTCAGAGTTTCCATCGCTCCGGGGTAAAGTTCTGCTTTCCCTCGACGAATCATGGATTCCATCTCCCTGCCGATGATACTCCCCGCCCGTTTTTGCACGTCTGTCGGAAGCTCGGGCATATAGGCATCCCACATTTCCTGACGAACAAGACCCAAAAACCGGGTCACTTCCTCATCAGAAAGATCCTTTTCCTCAAGATGTCCGGCTTCCATAAGAAATTCCTGAGCCTTTCGAAAAGCGGGGATATATATTTTCTCACTAAAATGAATCGTACCGTCGTAATCAAAGAACAGGGTTTTAACCTTTTGAAACATATCCTTTCCTCCCCTTTTGAAATTCTCTTTAATAAAGATGTTGTACAGAGAGGTTTAGGATAGTTCACTCAGTAAATTAGCCATCTCAATCGCTGTCATGGCAGCATCAAAACCTTTGTTTCCGGCTTTCGTTCCTGCCCGTTCAATTGCCTGTTCGATCGTGTCGGTGGTAAGCACGCCGAAAATAATGGGTACTCCCGTATCTAAAGATGCATTTGCAATCCCTTTGGAAACTTCACTGGATACATAGTCAAAATGTGGAGTGGCTCCTCGGATTACCGCACCAAGACAAATTACTCCGTCGTACTTCTCGCTTTTTGCTAACTTCTTTGCCACAAGGGGCATTTCAAAAGCACCGGGAGACCAAACAATTTCCACATTTTCATCTTTTGCTCCGTGTCTTTTTAAAGCGTCCAAAGCACCGGAGAGGAGTTTCCCTCCGATAAATTCATTAAATCGTCCCACCACAATCACAAATTTTTGATCTTTTACAATTAATTGTCCTTCATAGGTTTTCATATTAATTTTCCTCCTTCAGATTTTTTTTAGGATAATGAGTCATATGTTCCATTTTTTCCTGCTTGGTGTGTAAATAGAAAGCATTTTCATCATGGGCATCCATTTCGATAGGGACTCTTTCCACAATTTCAATACCATACCCGGAAAGCCCGTGGATCTTTTTAGGATTATTCGTCATCAGTTGTATTTTTTTCACGCCTAAATCCTTTAAAATTTGAGCACCGATTCCGTATTCCCGTAAATCATCGGGGAACCCTAAGGCTCGGTTGGCTTCCACAGTGTCCATGCCTTGATCCTGCAGTTCATAGGCTCTTAATTTATTAATCAGCCCTATGCCTCGTCCTTCCTGACGCATATAAACCACTACGCCTCTTCCTTCTTTTTCGATGGTCTCCATGGCTTTATTAAACTGGTCTCCGCAATCGCAGCGAAGGGATCCAAAGGCGTCTCCGGTCAGGCATTCAGAGTGGACACGAACCAATACCGGCTCTCCATCGGAAACGTCGCCTTTTACCAGGGCTACATGATGTTCGCCGTTTAATGCGTTAATGTATCCATAAACTTGAAAGTGCCCGTGTTCTGTCGGCATATCCGCTACGGTCATTCGGTTTACCAGGGTTTCGGTTTTGCTTCGATAAGCGATTAAGTCCGCAATGGTGATCAGCTTTAAATCATGTTTTTTTACATATTCGATTAACTCCGGTACCCTTGCCATACTGCCGTCTTCATTCATGATTTCACAAATCACTCCTGCCGGTTGCAGACCGGCCATTCTTGCAAGATCCACTGCCGCTTCCGTATGACCGGCACGCTTTAAAACCCCACCCTCTTTTGCTCCTAAGGGGAATATATGTCCCGGTTTGTTAAAGTCCAGGGGATTTGCCTCAGGATCCACCAATCGCTGTATGGTCATGGCCCTTTCCGCTGCTGAAATTCCCGTAGTGGTGTTACGATCATCCACGGACACGGTAAAAGCCGTCTCATTGGGATCCGTGCTGTTTGTGACCATCGGCAGTATATCCAAGTCTCTTAAGCGCTCTTTTTCCATGGGTACACAAATCAGTCCTCTACCGTAGGTAGCCATAAAATTCACATGCTCCGTGGTGGCTTTTTCCGCCGCCATCAGTAAATCTCCTTCATTTTCCCGGTTTTCATCATCTACTACTACAATCATTTTTCCGTTTTTAATATCTTCGATTGCTTCTTCAATCGTATTGAATATCGTCATTTTCATCACCCTTTATCTGTTTTATATTTTTACTTCTGCTTAATTAATATCCCAGCTCTTTCAGCCGTTCAATGGTAAGCCCTTCGCTTTTGGTGCCTACAGGCTTTCCGGAGCCTTCTGCATCATCCTCTAAGGAATCATACATGGGAGTGTTCATAAATTTTTCAATGTATTTTCCCACCATGTCACACTCCAGGTTTACCTTTGCTCCAAGGGGCTTTTTCAGCAGGGTGGTATCCTCTCCGGTTAAGGGAATAATGGACACTTCAAAACCCTTGGAATCCACCGTGGCTATGGTAAGACTTGTCCCGTCAATGGCAATAGACCCCTTTGGAATCATGTATCGCAGAAGATTTCTGTCACAGTCTATTCGAATCCATGTGGCATTTTTCTCCTTGCGGTATTTTGAAATTTTCCCCATGCCGTCAATATGTCCCGAAACCATATGCCCTCCGAAGCGGTCCCCTATGGCCATGGCCCGTTCCAGATTTACCGAATCCCCAACTTTCAAATCTCCTAAATTACTCTTTCGCAAGGTCTCAGGCATCACATCGGCCCGAAAACGCCCCCGGCTATAATCCACCACCGTAAGACACACGCCATTGGTGCTGATACTGTCTCCTAACTTTACATCTTCCAATATTTTTTTCCCTTTAACATTCAGCTGAAAAGCTTCTCCGCTTTTTTCTACGGAAAGCAACGTTCCAACTTCTTCAATAATTCCCGTAAACATTATACTCACCACCTTTATTTATCCTGTTGTTAACTCCTGTTCTCATCATCTATCCTGCTTTTCATCTATCCTGCTTTTGACTGCTGTATACATTCTCTGTATTGGGTCCCTCTATCTATTAAGTACCGCTATTAATATCTCCCTGAATCATCAAATCTTCTCCAAAATGTCGGTATTTTATGTTTTGTAGAGAAATCACTTCCTCCATTCGAAGAATCCCCCGACCGCCTATGGGAGTCTTTGCACTTTCCCCTCCGATGATCTTCGGGGCGATAAAACTCATGATACGGTCCACTAAACCTTCTTCAATTAAGCTGAAGTTTATGGTGGCACCGCCTTCCACCAGGAGGCTGTCGATATGCGCCTCCCCCAGTTTTTCAAAGAGGTGCCTCAGATCCACTCTTTCATTTTTTATGGGATTCATCAACACTGTTGCCCCAAGGTCTTCCAAAGCTTTTTTCTTATCTCTTTTCATCAGTTCCGTGGAGGCGATAATGGTTTTCCCCTTCGACTTAAGGTGTAGGATGTTGGCCGTAAGAGGAATCCTTCCCCGGGTATCCACCACAATTCGGTGAGGATCCTTCCCCTCTTTTTCCTTAAGTCGTGTGGTAAGGGATGGATTGTCTTCCATTACGGTTCCTACACCGACCATAATTCCCGACATTTGATCCCGAAGGGTGTGAACATATTCCCTTGCGCCTTTACCGGTAATCCACTGAGACTCCCCCGAAGCCGTGGCAATCTTTCCGTCCAGGCTCATGGCGGTTTTAATTACGGTATAGGGCCTTTGGGTTTTGATATACTTCAAAAATATACGATTCTGCTCCTTTAATTCCTCTTCAAGAACCCCTACGGTTACTTCTATTCCATGCTTTTGCAGTTTTTCAATGCTTTTTCCCGCCACTAAGGGATTGGGGTCTTTCAGTCCGATAACCACCCGGCCTACCTCTTCCTTAATTACACGGTCTACGCAGGGAGGTGTCTTTCCGTAATGAAAACAAGGCTCTAAGGTAACGTAAAGGGTCGCCCCGTGAGAGGATTCCCTTTGTGCGTTAAAGGCATTAACCTCCGCATGATGATCCCCGTGTTTTTTATGATAGCCCGCTCCTATGACTTTTCCCTCTTTTACGATGACAGCTCCCACTAAAGGATTGGGACTGGTCCTTCCCCGGGCTTTTTCTGCAAGCTCCATGGCTTCTTTCATGTATTGATTATCCTTGGGATTCATTAATATAATCACTTCCTTACGTTGTAATTTGTTTTCAGCGGCTTTTTATTCTTATACCCTGGATTTTACATAATGCCAACAACATTCTTCGTCTTTTCAGAACTCTTTGCCTGCCGCTAAATAACTGTACAAAAAAACCTGAAGATTTAATCTTCAGGTTTGTGGGTTTTCCAATAATTGATTGCTTCACAAATAGACTCGATGATCTTTTATACAAAGATTATCTTATCTATTATATTCTTCTTCCATCCAGACTTTACTGTCGGTTTTGGAATTACACCAAATCAACCACCCTGTGGCTCGCGGACTGTACCGCCGGTCGGGAATTGCACCCTGCCCTGAAGATCATTATTAAATTTTCTTAAATATATCATTATACTTTCCCATTGTCAATATTTTTTCATTAATATTACCTAAGGGAGAACATCGGGACTTCAGGGGTGAAGGATTCCTGATTCAAAGTACTTTATTCTTTCAATTGTTCCATCACCCGTTGAATCATTTCTCTTTCAAACCCTTTTCTCATTAAGGTTTCGTATACTTTCCCGTATACCTGATGATCATTTTTGTACTTTTTCTTTCCCTTTTCCCTGGCCTTTACCGCCTCATTCAGTGCCTTTTCAAAATGCGGCTCTTCCTGCTCCTTCATGGTCTTTTGTACTTCCGGACTGTTGGACAACTCATCCAGACACACTTTTATGATTTCGAAGGAATAGCCGCGGGAAGCCAGTCGTTGCGAGAGCTTGGATTTAATTTGATTCAAGGGGAGCTTTTCCTTGCTTTTGAAAAATTTAAAGGTTTGTCTAAGGGCTACCTCCATCTCCAAATCCCGGGGATAATGCTCATTTAAACCTTTTTCAATCAGCTCTTCATCCACCCCTTTATCCAACAGAAAATTCTTAATCATTTTATTTCCTTTTCCTGCCACTTCACCCTTTTGTCGAATAATTTCTTTTACATAGGTTTCATCATTTTGGTAGCCGTAGTATTGCATCTTTTGAACCGCTTTTTCTATAGCTTTTTCGTCAAACTCTTTTTTTCTAAGATAGTCCTTAATCTCCTTAGCACTACGATTTCTATAGGATAAATACCTTACCCCAAGTTCGAAGGCTTTTTTCTCCGGCTCTTTCATTACATTACCCCCTTTCCGGGACAATCGCTCTTTGTTCCTTATACTTCAGGTGGAAAAACCAGAGGGATTACGAGAGCCTTCTAATCTTCATCCTTCGTTTCCCAATCTCTAGAACGATCCACAGCTTTTTTCCACTTTTTATAGAGTTTTTCTCTATGACTTTCCTTCATGGTGCTTTGAAATTCTGTACTCATCTCCCACTTATTCTCAACTTCCTGTTGATCTTTCCAAAAGCCCACAGCCAGACCCGCCAGGTATGCCGCCCCTAAGGCGGTGGTCTCGGAAATCTTCGTCCGCTGAACCGGCACATTCAAAAGATTCGCTTGAAAGTCCATTAAAAAATCATTGGCGGAAGCTCCTCCGTCGACCTTTAAGGATTTAAGCTTAACTTTGGCATCTTCCTCCATGGCGGTTAAGACATCTTTGGTTTGGTAAGCGATGGACTCTAAGGTTGCCCGTACAATATGCTCCCGCTTTACCCCGCGAGTTAAACCGACGATGGCACCTCTTGCATACATATCCCAATAGGGTGCACCGAGACCGGTAAAAGCCGGGACCATATAAACACCATTGGTGTCCTCTACTAAATTGGCATAGTACTCACTCTGGGCCGCATCATAGATCAGGCGAAGCTCATCACGAAGCCACTGAATGGCGGCGCCTGCATTGAATATACTACCTTCCAGGGCGTAAGTTATTGTATCACCCAGGCCCCAGGCAATGGTGGTCAAAAGACCGTTCTCGGAGTTTACCGGTTCATCTCCCGTATTCATGAGCATAAAACAACCGGTTCCATAAGTGTTTTTTGCCATTCCTTTTTCAAAACATACCTGTCCGAAAAGGGCGGCCTGTTGATCCCCTGCATCTCCGGCGATTGGAATTTTGGCCCCGCCAAAGGTTCTTTCATCGGTAACTCCGTAAATCTCACTGGAAGACTTCACCTCGGGAAGCATGGCTTTAGGGATATTCAGGATTTCCAATAATTCCTCATCCCATTGAAGGGTATGGATATTAAAAATCATCGTTCTTGAGGCATTGGAATAATCCGTCACATGAACTTTCCCTCTGGTTAAGTTCCAGATAATCCAGCTGTCAATGGTGCCGAATAGCAGCTCGCCCTTTTCCGCCCGCTCTCTGGCCCCTTCCACATTGTCCAGCAACCACTGAATCTTCGTTCCGGAAAAGTAGGCATCCACCACCAGACCGGTTTTATCACGAATGGTCCCTTCGTAGCCTTTTCGCTTCAGTTCATCGCAGATTCCCGAGGTCCGGCGACACTGCCAGACGATGGCGTTATAAATCGGCCTTCCCGTATGTTTATCCCACACTACGGTGGTTTCCCGTTGATTGGTAATTCCGATGGCGGCCAGCTCCTCCGGACGTACACCCGCCACCTCTAAAACCTGTCTTGCTACCCCGCTTTGGGTTCCCCAAATTTCCATGGCATCATGCTCCACCCATCCGGCCTTCGGATACATTTGCTGAAACTCCGATTGAGACGTGCCGATATTTTTCCCCTCCCGGTCAAATAGAATCGCTCGGGAACTGGTGGTTCCCTGATCGAGGGCCATTATGTATTTTTTCATGTTTTTGCTCCTTTCCCTATTTATTCTTAGGTTTTAGTTTTTCAATATTCTAGGACATTTTTAAATAATGTATCGGATTTTATCTTTCTGATAATACAATTATATACCCAAATATTCCATGTTTCCTAACAGATTCGATTTTTACCTTTGGTATTCCTTCTTTTTTTATAAAAGCCTACTTTATACTTTTCTTTTATCCATTAAATTATAGACATTCATGATAACTAATTGTTTCAGGCACTAAAAAAGTGCCGGTTATTTTCCCGACACCT
>Ga0207421_10004924_pt1 | contig 15191 bp, 12 predicted proteins | sample SodLakKL_010_SED_4_FD_187542 | JGI IMG/M metagenome (GOLD analysis project Ga0207421, IMG submission 187542) | Alkaline sediment microbial communities from Lake Tanatar, Kulunda Steppe, Russia - 8KL_010_SED (SPAdes) (version 2) | ecosystem: Environmental > Aquatic > Non-marine Saline and...
CCGGTGGCTGTTGTGGTGGCTGGCTCTGCGTTGGTCGTCCGCCAGCAGGGGGTTGTGGCGGATGCTGGTTTTGCACTCCCTGCCCTGGGCGTCCCCCATCTTGCGGACCGCCATCAGATTCATCTGACCCTCCAAACCCGCCTAACCCTCGCTTTTTGACCGCATATCCTGCTGCGGCGGCTGCAGCGGCGACACCGCCACCGGCCAACAACAGCCCTTCGGAGAACAGCCCGTCGTCGTCATCGTCTTCGGTTGCTGTCGCTTGCGAATCAGTGTCGTCACCCGCTGTGTCTTCCTGTTCCCCACTGTCATCTGCTTCCTCTTGTTCAGATGGGTCTTCGTCAGTCTCTCCGCCAGCACCTGCTCCGACCTCATCGTCAGTGTCATCGACAGTATCCTCCTCGTCTTCCGCCGGTTCAACCATCACTATCTGGTCGGCGACGACAGCGTCATCTGCTGTTTCAACGTATATTTCGTACTCGCCTTCAGTTGATGGCTGGAATGGTACCGTTATGTACTCATCTTCGCCGGGTTCGAGCGAGATAAACTCCTGCTCAACATCGCTGTTGAACGCAATGAGTAGCTCAGTTTCGCCAACATCGTCTCCAGTGTTCGCAACGACAACATCGACATGTACAGTTTCGTCAACGGTAGCGGTGTCCACTGTTGGCTCGACATGCAGTATTTCGAAGACAGCCTCACCGGGTTCGTCGTCTTCTTCATCCTCTTCGTCATCATGACTCTCACCGTCAACAATGAGCACATGACTCGCTGTCTCATCGTCTTGTGTCTGAAGATACCACTCATACTCACCGGGTTGGTCTGGGACAGTAAACTCAAGCGGTATCACTGTTGAGTTCTCTCCGTCGATGGTTATCTCTTCCCCACCAACTGCTATTCCATCGACTATCACTTCAACACTACCTGTCAGTTCAGTTTGCCCCGTGTTTTCAACATACGCCTCTACGAACTCCCTATCGCTGGGCTCAGTAGCCAGTTCTCTTGGCCCCCAGTCACGGATAACTAGTTCCCCAGGCTCTTCCTGTGTTTCTGATAGCGCGGCCACGGTTTCGGCATTATTTTCGAATCCTTGGTCGAACGCTTGAATAACGATATCCTCGCCTTCTTCGGCATTCGAAAAGTCGAACACTACGTCGACAGTGCCGTCGCTGTTGACTGCTGTTTCTGTTTGTTCGAGAACAAGCATCCCGTCGTCAGCCTCAAACTCGATATCCGTTCCGGGTGCAACTGTCGTTTCGGCAGGAAGCGTTTCGTTCGATTCACCCTCAATCTCAAGCGTTCCATTTGCTCCAACGAATTCGAATTCCCGGTCAATAAGGTCAAACCTCGTCCCGACGCTTTCTTCTGCTGTATCAAACAGTTCTGTGAACTTTTCGGTCAGAACAAACTGGACATTGTAGGTTTCCCCAACCGTTTCACTCAGATAATCGCCTCCTGCAACGGTAAGGTCGTCCGTATCAGCAACTGCATACAGAAGCTCTGCCGACTCATCGTAATATAGCGACATGATATCAAGCGACTCCTGTGTTAACTCCAGATTACTCGTGTTCTCAACAATAAGGTCAAAAAATTCGTCTACGACCATTTCATCGACGCTTCCGTACGACTCCCCTTCTAACAGACCAAATATTCCCGTTGCAGACACTTCGATAACGAGCCAATCACCGTATGCATCGTCGGGAGATATCGTGTCGCTACGTTCTGTGGTATCACCGATCGCAATTGCATTTCGCTGTGTGAATGGACTACCCGATATTCCGCCTGAAAACGTCGAACTGTCGTCGATACTTGTGTCGTTGGGGGCCGTCCAGACTGTAATCTCTTCTGGCTCCTCCCGTGGGAGTATCTCTAGTCTGTTTCTAGCGAGTGCTGAGCCATCACGGGAGAGGTCAAGCATATACTCACCCGGAGCAAGCACGAATCCTGAACTACCGCTAATAATTTCGGCATCCTCGATTGTGCCTCCGCTGAGGCTGAATATTTTGTCCGGGTCATCTTCGGCGGTATAAAAGGTGTTCATCGAAAGCGTCATCGAGCCACCTGCACCTGGGTCGATAGTTAACTGCACTTCGTAGCCGCTGTCGTCGGCATCACCTACCGTGAACAGACACTCTTCGCTCGCTGAGACGGAGAACTCAATCGATGCAATGTCGCCTTCGACCACTGATGTCCTTTCTACGTCGTTTGCAGCAACCGACTGTGCACCAAAACCAATCAGTGCACCTGCGCCTGCTGCTTGCAGGGCCGTCCGTCGTGTCACTCGAACTTCGTTACCTGCGCTTTTCCTCTTTTGCCTCGTCCCAGATTCCTTGATGCTGTCTCCCTTGTCCATATCACTCACCAGAGCCGTTTACTTGGTTTTTGATAGGTAGCCATCTATTAGTAGTATGTGGTTTCCTGTCATATTCGCCACCGTTTTTCCACAACGGATTCCCCCTGTTGGTAGCCCTGTCCAAACAACGGGTAGTAACTGCATTATCGCTATCACCGTTCGGTAACCTGCGATATACAACATAGCCAGTGATGACTACACCTCTGTATGAAACTCGCCGTCATTGGGTTTGGCAATGCGGGCGGAAAGGTCCTCGACAAACTCCTCGCCTTCGAGAGTGATACCGACCGAAACCTCATCCGGTCCGCTGTTGCGGTGAACTCGGCCCGTGTCGACCTTGCGAGGCTTGAAAACCTTCCTGAAGAGAACCGGTTTCTCATCGGGCAAACCGACGAGCGCGTCAAAGGACACGGCGTGGGCAGCAACCCTGACCTCGGTGCTGAAATCACTCGTACAGACCAATATGAGATTGACCGGGCACTCGATATGGTCCCTATCTACGAGATAGATGCGTTTCTCATCGTTGCTGGGCTTGGTGGCGGCACTGGTAGTGGCGGGGCCCCTGAACTGGCTAAAGAACTTCGTTCACGATATGACGAACCTGTCTATGGGCTCGGTATTTTGCCGAGCAAGCAGGAAGCAGGTCGAGCAGCACTGAACGCCGCGCGGTCGTTCCAGTCTTTCGGTGAAGCAACCTCTAACCTGTTATTGTTCGATAACGATGCATGGCGTGGCAGCGGCGATTCCGTTGAGGATGGCTACGAGCGCACCAACGAAGAAATTGCAAAACGTGTTGTCACTCTGCTTGCTGCCGGTGAAGTCGATGGGTCGACCGTCTCTGAAAACGCAATGGACTCAAGCGATGTCCGGCGCACACTCGATACCGGAGGTGTCAGTGTCATCGCGTATGCCGAAACACAGGATATCTCACAGAACGGTTCAGGGCTACTCAGTCGGTATCGAACTAACGGCAAAGATATTTCACAGCCCGATTCGGCGACGAAAATCAACGGTCTCGTCCGACAGGCAGTCCAGTCTCGGCTGACTTGCCCGGCAAATATCGACGCCGCAGAGCGTTCGTTGATTGTCGTCTCCGGTCCGTCGTCGGAACTCTCCCGGAAAGGTATCGAAAGCGCTCGGCGCTGGCTCGAACGGGAGACTGAAAGCGTTGAAGTGCTTGCGGGTGACGACCCACGGGACAATCAGGAGATTCTTTCGGGTGTGATTTTGCTCTCGAACGTAACCGAAATCCCGGCCGTTGAGGACCTCAAAGAGCGGGCAGTGGCTGCAAAAGAGAATATCGAACAACAACGAGCTGACCGTGAGGACCGCATTCAGTCGCTATTGACGGACGAATCAGATGTCCTTGACCCAGTTTAGGGTGTTCTGAACTCTGTTTCGGACAATCCCGGATATACGTTTCATGCGTAGGTTATCGCCCAGATGCCTGCCATCGTCAACAACGCACCGGTGACGGTATTGAGCACCGGAAACCACCAGTATGCCCGTGAAATGTCCACATTGCCGACCACGATTCCAGCGACAAACAGCGGATAGACGAACAAAATTACACCGAGGACCGGATGAGCTATCGCCATGAATGCCGCAGCAAGCAACCACATGCCGGCACAGTAGCCCAGTGTCTTTTGCTCGCCGAGCACTGTTGCAGTGGTTTGAATTCCTCCCTTTCTGTCGGGTTCGATATCCGGGATTGCAGAGAACGTATGCATCCCCATCGCCCAGGTCCACCCTGCCAGTATGACCACTGCTGGCGGGAGGTTACCGGCAACTGCGGCATAGGCGACGACGGCTGGTAGGATATACAATCCGTTCGAAACCGAATCAAGGAATGGCGTGGTTTTGAATCGGAGGGGCGGCGCACTGTAGAATGTCCCCAGAAACAGGAAACCGGCAAGCGCAATAGTTCCTTCAATCGGTAACACCGGGACGAATCCAAATCCAAGCATTGCTGAACCAGCCACTGCCAGCTTGACAGCGTTTCCGCCGGTGTATCTGACTTCCTTCCCGTCCGCTGCCTTCTTGGGGTTTGCCTCGTCGATATCCGAATCGAAGATATCGTTAACGCCGTATAGAAAGATGTTCGCCGGGAGCAAAAAGTACGTAAAGAGCGCTATTGTTACCGGCGTGAAAAACTCACCTGGCGTCGAGGCAGCGTAGACGACCCCAACGACGACCGGGCCTGCGAGATAGAGCCAAAAGCGTGGCCGCGAGAGCCAGAAGAGATAGCCCAGCGGCGTCTGTGGGGATGGAAGCAGCGACTGAAGTCGGCCAGTTACATCCGTCATTTCACACCACTGTCGTATGGGTGGGACCGTCTTACATTCCTCGGTTCCTGCAATTGCCTCTTTCCGGTGCTTTCACGGATTGCTGCATCGACAACAAAAGTAACACCGTGACAAGCCGATTAGTCGTCGGCGGTGACGGCTTCGGCTTCGTCTTCCTGGTAGTACTCTTCGATGTACTCTTCGCCGATACGGTTGAGTGCCTGCTTTGGCAACATCGACAGGAGGTCCCAGCCGACATCGAGCGTCTCTTCGATGTCACGATTTGCATCGAACCCTTGTTCGACGAACTCGCGTTCGAACCGTTCAGCAAAGTCAAGGAACTTGTTGTCGCGCTCGGAAAGCGCTTCCCGACCGACAATGTTCACGAGGTCACGCAGGTCCTCACCCTCTGCGTAGGCAGCATAGAGCTGGTCGGAGACGTCGCCGTGGTCACCACGGGTCAGTCCCTCACCAATTCCGTCATCCATCAGCCGTGAAAGGCTTGGCAACACATTAATCGGCGGTTCGACACCCTTCGAGTTGAGGTCAGGGTCGACGATAATCTGTCCCTCGGTAATATATCCCGTCAGGTCAGGAATTGGGTGCGTGATGTCGTTGCTGGGCATCGTCAGGATAGGAATCTGGGTAATCGACCCCTCCTCTCCTTTGATACGTCCGGCACGTTCGTAGATGGTGGCCAGGTTGGTGTACATGTATCCTGGGTAGCCACGCCGGCCCGGAACCTCTTCACGGGCGGCACCGATTTCACGCAGCGCTTCACAGTAGTTGGTCATATCCGTCAGGATGACCAGCACGTGATAGCCCTTATCGAAGGCCAGATACTCCGCGGTTGTCAGGGCAAGGCGTGGTGTCACCGTCCGTTCGACTGCCGGGTCATCTGCCAGATTCATGAAGACAACAGAGCGCTCCAGTGCGCCGGTGCGCTCGAAGTCCTCCATGAACTCGTTTGCCTCTTCGGCAGTGATTCCCATCGCGCCGAAGATGACTGCGAATTCTGAACCGCCCTCCTCATCGCCTTCTTCTTCTTCCGGCACAGTTGCCTGTCGCGCAATCTGGAGCGCGAGGTCGTTGTGTGGGAGACCGGACGAGGAGAAGATTGGGAGCTTCTGACCACGCACGAGGGTGTTCATCCCGTCAATACCTGAGACACCCGTCTGGATAAACTCCTCTGGATACTCTCTGGAATACGGGTTGATTGCCTCTCCGACAATCGGTCGGCGCTCTTCGGGGACGATATCTGGTCCGTCATCGATTGGACGGCCAGACCCATCCAGCACACGACCGAGCAGGTCTTCGGTCACTGGCATCTGTAGCGTCTCACCAATGAATTTAACCGAGGCATCGCGGTTGATACCGGTGGTTCCTTCGAAGACCTGGATGGCGACGAGCCCGTCGCTCGTTTCCAGCACCTGTCCTCGTTTCGTGGTTCCGTCTGGCGTCTCGATTTCGACAATTTCGTCGTATCCAACCGGCTCGTCAACCTCAGCGAACACCAGCGGACCGCTGATCTCAGTGATTGTTTTGTACTCTTTCATGGTTAGTACAGCTCTCGCAGTTGTTCCGCGAGGCTTTCTTCGATGTCGCTGACGAACTCGTCGGCCTCGTCGTCAGGCGTCGTTCCGATACGGTTCAGCCGTGGAGCGGCCTCGACGGACTGGATTTCCTCGACTGGAACGCCAGCGTCGAGCGCTTCGAACGCCTCGTCGTTGAACGATTTGATACCCTGGAGAATTCGGTAGGTTTTCTCCGGCGGTGAGTATCGGTCGACTTCGTCAAGTCCGTTCTGCTGGAGGTAGGCCTCACGCAGGTAGCGGGCGACTTCGAGGGTTAGCTGCTGGTCTTCTGGGAGTGCGTCCTTTCCGACGAGTTGGACAATCTCCTGCAGTTCGTCTTCCTCGTCAAGCACGTCGATTGCCCACTGGCGAAGCTCCGGCCAGTCATCCGCGACGTTGTCGACGAACCAGTCGTCAAGCTGGTCACGGTACAGCGAGTACGATTCGTTCCAGTTAATCGCAGGGAAGTGCCGTCGTTCGGCGAGGTCCGCATCCAGCGCCCAGAATGTTTTCACAATACGCAGGGTGTTCTGGGTGACTGGCTCGGAGAAGTCCCCACCTGGTGGTGAGACGGCACCAATTGCCGTGATTGACCCCTCGGTTCCGTTCATATTCTCGTAGTAACCCGCTCGCTCGTAGAACTGTGCGAGTCGGGCCGCGAGATATGCCGGATACCCCTCCTCACCAGGCATCTCCTCGAGCCGTGAGGAAATTTCACGCATTGCCTCTGCCCAGCGTGAGGTGGAGTCTGCCATCAGTGCCACGTCGTATCCCATATCGCGGTAGAACTCTGCGATGGTAATCCCCGTGTAAATGCAGGACTCTCGTGCTGCAACAGGCATGTTCGACGTGTTTGCAATGAGGCACGTCCGGGCCATCAACGGGTTCCCGGTCTGTGGGTCAGGCAACTCTGGGAAGTCGTCAATCACTTCCGTCATCTCGTTACCACGCTCTCCACAGCCGATGTAGACGACGATATCCGCATCGGAGAACTTTGCCAGCGACTGCTGGGTGACCGTTTTCCCGGAACCGAACGGTCCTGGAATTGCGGCCGTTCCACCTTTTGCAATCGGGAACAGCCCGTCGAGAATCCGCTGACCTGAGACCAGCGGCGTCCGTGGCGTGTACTTGTTTTTCGTTGGTCGCTGTTCACGAACTGGCCACTCCTGGCGCATGGTAACTTCCTCGCCGTTGTCCAGTTCGGCAACCGTCTCGGTGACGGTGAAGTTCCCGCTCTCGATGGAGACGACTTCAGCGGTTTCGTCATCTTCGAGTGCGTCTGGTGGCACCATCACCTTGTGGTCGATGCTCTCTGTCTCGGGGACGGTCCCGACTACGTCGCCGCGACTGACTTCATCGCCTTCCTCAACCTCCGGCGTAAACTCCCAGGTTCGCTCAAGGTCGATTCCTGGTGAGTCGACACCACGGTCAAGGAACGCAGAGCCCATCTTCTCTTCGAGCACGTCGAGCGGGCGCTGGACACCATCGTAGATGGTATCGAGCATTCCCGGACCAAGGTCGACCGACAGGGGTGAGCCAGTCGACTCGACTGGTTCGCCTGGCGAGACGCCCGAGGTCTCTTCGTATACCTGAATTGTGGTCAGGTTCCCTTCGATTTCGATAACCTCTCCCATCAGCCCCTCGTGGCCGACATAGACAACGTCGTTCATCCGCGCGTCCAGGTCGACTGCTTTCACGACGGGGCCGCTTACGCTTTCGATGACGCCATCTTCAGTGACGTCTGATTCTGTTGCTTGACTCATGTATCCTCTTCCATCAGGTCGATTCCGATTGCTCGTTTAATCTGTTCACGCAGACCTCCGCTTCCAGCGCCGCCTCCGAGTGTGACGACAACCGGTTCGACGCTCGTCTCGACGTTCTGGCGGACATCTCGTGAGAGATAGTCGAGGTCGTCATCGTGCATCACGACGATGCCGATGTTCTCGTCTTCGAGCGTTTCGGTTACTGCGTCATCTAGCTCTTCGTCTTTCTGTTCTTCGGGGACGTTTTCGAACGCTCTGACGCCAGCAAGACGGAATCCTGTCGTGAACTCCGGACTGCCGACGACTGCTATCTCTTGGCTCATGTGACGAGTTCACCCTCGATTTCTTCTACGGAGAGCCCGACCTCGCGGCCACGGGCAATCGCGCGAATGTTCTCTATTTCTCGTTCTTTTGCAAGGATATACGAGAGCGCCGAGCAGATGGACACCGGATAGGTGTACGACAGTGTATCCGAATACGCCAGCAGTGCCCCGTCAAGGGCGTTTTCGAACTGGACAAGACTCTCTGCCTCTGCAAGGTCCGAGAGTGCCCCGGATAGCTCGTCGCCGTATGTGCTATCTCGGATGTACTCGACCAGGTCGTCAAAACTATTGACGAGCTGACGAAGCTCACCTTCGGTGAATAGCTTGCCACCTTCGATGTAGTACGCATCTGGGTCGAGGTCCGTCCCTGTCCGCGAGAGTCGGAGTGCATTCCGAATGTTTCGGAAATCAATCTCGGCCTGCAACACGTCAAGATACAGCCCTTTAGGGGTGTTTCTATCAATAATCCCGGTGTCAATATCGTCGAGTAGGTGTTCGTAGAACGTCTTGTCGATGGCGTTCTCGATGGGGACAAGGACATCGCTATCTGTGAACTCTTCGAATGCTGCATCAAGTCCTTCCTCGAAAATCGTCCCATCGAGTAACTCAACGACCTCCTCGACGGACCCGGCAGCAGCCATCTGGTCGAGCAACGAGTCGCTAAATTCGCCAGCACGGATGTAGTCCGTCTGAATTTCCTCGGGGTCAGCTCCGGAATAGACGCCGCGGATTGCGGTTTTGGCGTTCCAGGCGTCGAACTTTCGGAGGTAGTTTGCTATCTGGTCGTAGAGCTGTCCTTCTGCCCAGTTCAACAGGTCGTGGAAATGCTTGGCGAGATTCTCGTTCAGGGCGTATTCGATGAGGTCGACCCCGCTGTGGCGGGTTCCGAGTCTGTTCATCTCCGCTTCGTACTCGGTTTCCTCCATATACCGGGCAATCTCACCGGTCCCCATCCGGACCAGCTTCCGATAATCTTCGTCGTCGAACAGCGCTGCTCGTCGGGCCCGAACACGGGCGTTTACGTACTCCGGATTGGAGCTCCCTGTTGCGCTCATTGCTCGAATAGCCTGTTACTTATCTCCCGGAGGTTGTCCTCCCAGACATCCTCCAGAATCGAATCGAACGTGTTCTTTACTCGCACCCGCGATTCGTCACTCTCGACGACGACGCCACCGAGGCAGTCGAACTCGCCAGCGTATTCGAAGCCGTCGTAGTCGGCGAGAAGTGAGTCAATCAGCTCCTCGTCGTCTGCACGACCGAATACGCGAACGCTGCCAGCCGATTCGAACTCGGTCGCAGCGTCTTCAAGCAACGCACGGGTCAGTTCCTCGCGCTGTTCGCCCGCAAGCCCAGCAATTTCGGCTTCTATGTCTTCTCGTACCGACTGGAGAACGTTCCGACGTGCATCGAGACGGGCCTGCTTCGCCTCAAGCTTTGCACTGGAGATACGCTGTTCGCGCTCCTGTGCAACGGTGCGGTCCGCCTGTGCCAACTCGTCCTCGCGGATTTCTGTGGCATCGTTTTCGGCAGCCGCAACTATCTCGTCGGCCTCTTCGTCGGCCTCTGCGCGTATCTCTTCCGCACGCGCGCGGGCTTGCGCTTTGATGTCTTCAACGACAGTATCCAAACTCATGGGTGGTAAAGATAAGCCGCGTTACACCACGAAGATGGTCACGAAGGCGATAATAATCAGCGTCTCTGGAATGACGGTGAAAATCAGTGCCGAAACGAAGTTGTCACCGTCTTCGGCGACAGCGCCGACAGCGGCTGAACCGATACCTCGCTGTGCATATCCGGTTGCGAGTGCAGCGAGTCCAACAGCGAATGCTGCTGCAGCCTCAGGTTCAAGTGCCGGTGCGCCAGTTTCCATTGCAACGTTTGCCAGTGCAGGTAGTGTTTCAATCATAGTAGTATAGCAGTGTTTTTAGTTAGTTGTCAGTAGTGTAGGTTCGCTCGTAGCCGAACGGTTGATAGTTCTTTCCACCGCCTTCATAAAACTTCCCAAAGAACTCGACGTATTCCAGCCGAATTGCCTGTAGCGCGGCTGTGCCACCGATTGCCAAGACGACGATGTGGCCGATGATGAGAACCGGAAGCCCGAGTATCGCCCCTTCCAGCGCGAATTCGAGTCCGGCGACGCTCATATCCATCGTCCCCATGTTGTAGAGTCCTTGGAAGATGGCATCTTCAGTCGGCTGGCTCGTGACGAAAAACTCAAACGAGCCATCGCCGAGTACCGCACCGAAATACAGCAGGTTTGCCGCGACTGCCATTCCGGCTTTCGACAGCAACACAGCCGTCAATCGGGTGTACGACAGCACGTGCACCAGTGGCGTGAGGAACTCGAACACCTCATACCACGGCCCAGTGAGGATGAGTACGATACCAACTGCGAAGGCGACAAGTCCGTGAATCCCGACCAGTTCAGGGAACCCGGAGAATCCAAGGGGTATCGTTTCGGACCCAGCTGCAAAGACTGCTTCCTCGCCAACGAGGAAATCAGGCTTGGAACTGGCTCCGAACTCGCTGAAGATGAACACCCAGATACCGTTGAGCATCAGAATCCACGAGCCGGATTCGACGACAGCTTCCTTTGCACCGTGGAGCTGATACTCCTCGATGAAGTTGAAGATGTAGCCGATGTTTAGCTGTATCCAGCCAAAGAGCACGGCCACGATGAGCCAGGTAATTGCCCACTCGGTCGTGACGATTCCTTTATCTATCACCTGGTAGCTGGTCGCGCTTGGAACCGATGCGAACAGCTCAATCGACTGGAAGATGTAGTGTCCGAATAATTCCCCATAGAGGATACCGAACAGGAACGTCCAGAGACCGAGCCAGACGACGACCATGCCGAAATCACGGATTCCTTGCGAATCGAAGTTTTTCGCCATGTAGTAGCCAAGTGCGACATACAGCACACCGTATCCCATGTCGCCAATCATGAACCCGAAGAAAAACGGGAACGTCATGAAGACGAGCAGGGTTGGGTCGAGCTCGGAGTATTTTGGTCGGTTAACCGCTTTGACAAGCACTTCGAACGGACCGACCATTTTTGAGTTCTTCTGAATGACGGGTGGGCTATCATCGACTGTGACAATCTCACGGCCGCCATCTGCCTGTGCGGTTCCACCATCGGTGGCGACCTGTTGCTCACCGGATTCGGCCTCCGTTGTCTGGACCGTTCCGCCGTCGGTTGCGGCCTCAGCGGTGTCAGCCTCTGAGCTGTGTTCGTCGCCGTGTGTCTCCTTGTGGACGTGGCCACCACTCGTGTAGCTTGCACGTTCGATTTCGTCGATATCGATTCGGTCACCAACTGCGGCGCGCATGTTCTGCTCAAACTCGTCGATGGACTCTGTCGGAACCCACCCCTCCACAACGAACGAACGCTCGGTCGTCGCAAATCGGAGCGGCGCTTCGAACTTCTGGGCGTCAATCGAGAGTTTCTCTTCGAGTGCAAGCAAGAATGCGGCAGAATCGAGTTTGAGCGCCTCGATTTCGCTTTCAAGTTTGCTCAACTCGGCTTCAACCTGTTGGCGTTCTTGCTTGAGGTCAGAGACCACTGTGGTTGGATTCCCGGCTTCCTCGGGGACGTCATATTCGGTAAAGGGTACGCCTACCAGCGTATCCTCAAGGGAACCGTCGTCGAGATAGCCGAACGCTGCAACGGTGTTTCCACCTGTGAAGATATCGTAGGCCTCCACGTCGTCACTTTCTTCAAGCGCCTCCTGGACGGCTTCCCCGTCGCCCTCTCCGACCATGACATCCAGCGAGTCATAGCCCCAGAGGAGGTCAAGTTCCAATCCGAGGTCGGCAAACACCGTCATCTGGTCGAGTTTGTCGTCTATATCTCGAAGCCGACCGCGGAGTTCGTCTCTGCGGTCGTCAAGCTCGTTAACCTCGGTGCGGATTTCCTCCAACCGCTCGTCAGCGTCTGATAGGTCGACCGCTGCGGTCGAACCAGCGTCGGCGGGGGTGACCCCAAGCGTGCTCTCGATTGCACGGACCGTGACGAGTTGGCTAGATGTCTCGTCTGAGCCCTCAAGCGGCGTTCCGGGTTCGAACCCGTCCCAGGAGCCATCGTAATCGGTAATGTGTACGAGGTGCATCTCGTGCATCGTCTCGATGACCTCGTCCATAACGGATTTCGAGCCGGTCACCGAGACTTTCGACATCTGCTCAGGTCTGAGCATGCACCGCCTCCTCAAACTCATTCATCACGTATTCGAGCACCTCCTCGATGCGCTCTTCTGCCTGTGATTCGAGCTTCTCGCGTTCGGCGTCACCCTCGGCGAGAATCTCCTCACGTTGTTCTTCAATCTCTTCACGTGCCTCCTCGATACGTTCCTCGGCCAGCTCTTTGGCGTCCTGTCTGGCCTCCTCACGTATCTGTTCGGCCTCTTCGCGAGCGGCTGCGATGCGTTCGTCAGCATCCCGTTCAGCCTCCGCGATAATTTCGTCGGCCTCCTCTTCGGAGTCTTTTATTTGTCGTAGTACCTTCTGATCGGGCATCGCTCAATCGGTTAGAGGTAGCCACATAGCCTATTTCATAGTTGCGGAATAGACTTGCACCAATTTCTCCTCTACTGGGCGACGGAAGCTGTGGTAGATTCGTCACCACCCATCCCGGGTGAGAACCATCAATTGTTCCGTCGACCGGTATCATAGCCCCTGCCCACTCGCCCGTTCCGGAGCATTCTTTGAGATACAGCCCAATCTATCAACAATGGGTATTCTCGAAGACAAAGCGCGCGCTCGGCTGTTTTACAAATATCTTTCACGAGTCTACGACCGTGTCAACCCGTTCATCTGGAACGAAGAGATGCGAGACGAAGCGATTTCGCTTCTCGATATTCAGCCGGATGATATGGTTATCGACGTTGGCTGTGGAACTGGGTTTGCGACCGAAGGCCTCATCCAGCAGGTTGAGACTGTCTACGGTATTGACCAGAGTCCACACCAGTTGTCGCGCGCGTACGAGAAGTTTGGTCGCCGCGGGGCTGTCCGGTTTGCGCTTGCCGATGCCGAACGACTGCCATACGCCGACGATACCTTTGATATCGTCTGGTCATCCGGTTCAATCGAATACTGGCCAAATCCGGTCGAAACGCTCCGCGAACTCAGACGTATCGGCAAACCGGGTGGGAGCGTGTTGGTTGTTGGTCCGGATTACCCGAACAACACCATCTTCCAGAAAGCTGCTGATGCGATAATGCTCTTTTACGACGAGGATGAAGCGGACCGGATGTTTGTGGATGCCGGATTTGAGACGTTCGAACACCACATCCAACAGGCGAGTCCCAACAGCCCACGGGCCATCACAACGATTGCGGAGATTCCTTCGGACGAATCCTGATATCGTTCACTTGGTCAGTTCTCCACTCGAACTGTCTCTTCGAACAGGACGATATCCGACGTTGTGACGGTGATCGTGACCTCCGAATTATCGGTAATCTGTGGCTTATTTGTCTGTGCAATTGTAAACGTGGCTACCTCCCCAACTCGCCAGCTATCGGTACTTGCCGCGTTGAACGGGCCGGTCGGTCCAGCTTTGAATCCCTCCTCCGCAAAGAACGGGACGGCTGGTTGGTGTTCTAGCGGTGTTTCGTTGATGGCGACTCTAATATCCAATTCAGTCACATCAATCACATCCCCACGCTCGTGTGTGAGGCGTATCTCATCGCCAGTGACTGTTGCTGAAAACGTTGCAGTCGGCGGCTGCGACGGTGGGTCCATAGAGAGGGCGATGCCGACGGAGCCCGCAAGCACCACTGTCAGGGCTAGCAGGATAACGACTCCAATAACGGGCGTAACCCCACGAGACATACGGGCTGTCGCCCCGTATTGCTATTTTAACTCTCGTCCGGTGGGATTGAGACGCGGATTTCCTCATCATCTGGCGTCGTGAGCGTCACCGTAAACGCTCCAACAGGCTGTACGGTGAGCAGTTCCCCGCCGTCTGTCGTCCCAACCTCGGTGTCAGCCAAGTTTGTCCCCGAATCCGAACTGATGGTCACTGTTCCAGTTATCGGCTCCTCCGTTTCGTCGATGGCCGAGACAGTAAGTGGACCGCCCGGTTCGGTCGCTCTCACAGAAACGGTGATACCAGTGTCGTTATCGACAGTCGACGTGTTCGCCGATTCCGGGAATTCATTGGCATCAATCTCCTGTAGTTCGTGGAACGCATTGGTCGTGCCGCCGTCGAGATACGCTATCAGGTCGCCGTACTGATGGTCAGACTCGACAACGTATGTGGCAGTCGTTCCGTACCCCTGGACACGGTGGATAGTTGACACCCAGTGGTAGAGCTCCTGTGACCGTTCGAATGCGTTACCGATAGCTGCGTTGTCGCTTTCTGGGTCTTCGAACTGATTTTGTGCTCCTGCGTCGCGCTCGCTTCGGAGGGTCGCTTCCCGGAGTATCGTGTTCTCTTCAACCATCGCAAAGACGACACTGTCGCTGCTTCCGTGCAGATAGACAAGCTGTGGGTCCTCATCACCTTCCATCAGAGCCGTAAGCTCTTCACCAACTGGCCGCTGCAAGAACGTCAACTCCCCATCGATGTTGTCAGGGAGGTCTTCAGTTCGGTCATCGAGTGAGAGTCCGGTGGCATCTGCATTATCGCGCACGAGTTCGGCCAGCGGTTGCTGGTTTTGTGCTGCGACGTGTAGCCGGTTCAGTTCGCGGAACAGCATCGTTGGTGAAAACTCATCATCGCCGTAAGCGGCAAGCAACTCTCCGTGGTGTGTATCGAGACGGTCCAGACGCTGCTCAATGAGTGCTGAGGTGTCCTGTGTCAGTGTACTCTGTTCGGGGAGTAATCCGAGCGACCGGAACTCCTCATCGTATACCGCACGCTCAAACTCGCCGGTTTCCTCCTGTACGGAAACTGC
>Ga0207421_10004925_pt1 | contig 15184 bp, 7 predicted proteins | sample SodLakKL_010_SED_4_FD_187542 | JGI IMG/M metagenome (GOLD analysis project Ga0207421, IMG submission 187542) | Alkaline sediment microbial communities from Lake Tanatar, Kulunda Steppe, Russia - 8KL_010_SED (SPAdes) (version 2) | ecosystem: Environmental > Aquatic > Non-marine Saline and...
ATTATCTGTTACCCGTGAATTTATCCCTTTCGGGTTCTGAGCACCCTGCATCTCCGCAAACAGGATTTATTTTCCTATAAGCAGGAATTGTAAAAAAAACGAAGAAGGTTGTAGCATTCCAAAATAGGCAGGTTGATTCATGAATTCAGGCAATGACAACAATCGACTACTGATCGAAAATCTTCCTGATGCTTTCGCCTCCCATCGAATTATAACGGACAGCGAAGGCAACCCTGTGGATTATATCTTTCTTGATGTCAACAAGGCTTTTGAAGAGATGACGGGGTTTTCGAGGGACGAAATAATAGGCAAGAAGGTAACAGCAATACTTCCGGGTATCAAAGACTCCGGCTTTGACTGGATCGGCACTTACGGACGAGAAGTGCTAACCGGTGAGACCACCTGTTTCGAACAGTATTCTGAGCCCCTGGGGCGTTTTTACGAAGTTACCGCTTTCGCTGAAGGCGACAGCTTTTTTTCGGTTATCTTCAAGGATATAACCGACCGGAAAGAAAAAGAAGAACGCACCAAAGAGCTTGGCTTTCTGCACAACTTTTCCCTGCTGCTCCGCGAGCATAAAAGCAACCTGGAAAAAATACTCTCAGAAACAGCCAGGATGTTGCCTGATTCCTTCCAGTACCCCCACCTGGCCTGCGCCTGCATAAGCCTTTATGAAAGCCGTTACGAAACGAAAGGGTACCGTACTACCCCCTGGAAAATTTCCTCCGCCCTGGAACTGCGCGGCCAGCAGGTTGGAGTCGTTGAGGTTTGCTACCTGGAACCACCGGCGCAGGAACAGGACCCCTTTATAAAAGAAGAAAAGCTGATGGTGGCTACGGTGAGCGAGCACCTGGGACGTGTAATCGAGCAGATCCAGGCCAGGAAAGCACTGCAGGAAAGCGAAAACAAGCTATCCATCACCCTGCTCTCCATAGGCGACGGGGTCATCACCACCGATGCCGGCGGAAAGGTAACCCGGCTAAATACCCAGGCAGAAAAACTTACCGGTTGGCCGGCCGAAGAAGCGCTGGGCCGGCCCCTGAAAGAGATCTTTCATATCGTCAACGCCAAAACCGGTGAGCCGGTGCCCAAACCTGTATCGCGCGTCATTAAAAGCGGCAAAACAGAAGGGTTCGCTAACGACACTACTTTAATTGCCCGCAACGGCAAAGAGCGCCAGATCGCCGACAGCGCCGCACCCATCCGCGACTGCGAAGGAAAGATTTTCGGGGTGATCATGGTCTTTTCTGACGTCACCGAAGAGTACCTGGCCCGGGAAGCCCAGCGAAGGAGCGAGGAGCGCCTCGAAGCGATCCTCTCCAATGCCCCGGCAGTTATCTGTTCCTCTAAAATATCTGAAGGTTCTCCTGTATTTAACTACGTGAACAATAACATAGTTAATGTGCTGGGCTTTGAAGCAGAAGAAATCCTAAATCAGCCGGAACTTTGGCGGGAAAGGATTCACCCGCAGGACCTCGCTGCAGCAAGAGGCGCCGTAGATGAATTGCTGAAAGAAAACAAGCCGGGGCCGGTAGAATACCGTTTCAGGCACAAGGCAGGCAATTATCTGTGGCTCTGCGAGCAACAGAAGCTCATTTCAAAAGAACCTGAACCGGAAATAATTTCAGTTTGCTGGGACATTACCGAACGCAAAAGAGCTGATAAGCTCATCCAGGCGAGGCTCAACCTTTTAAGCTTCTCCTACAGCAACTCTATGGACGCGGTGCTCCAAAAGACCCTGGACGAGGTATGCGAGATAGTGGACAGTCCCATCGGTTTTTACCACTTTGCAAGCGAAGACGAACGGCACGTCACCTTAAAAGCCTGGTCTACCAGCACCCTTAAGCATTTTTGTGAACTGGGAGACCTGAGGGATACACAGTACAGCTTTGATGAAGCCGGCGTTTGGTTGGACTGCATGCGGGAACGCCGGGCTGTCATCCACAACGACTACCCCAGCCTGCCGCACAGAAAGGGAGTGCCAGAAGGCCACGCTGCAGTTATCCGTGAACTGGTAGTACCGATCATGCGGCAGGGCAAGATCGTAGCCATCCTGGGAATCGGAAATAAACCGCAGGATTACACGAACCAGGATATCCAGCTCGTTTCTTACTTTGCCGATATTGCCTGGACAATTGTCGAGCAGAAAAAGGCAGAAGAAAGAATCCGCTACATAAGCTTTCATGACACCCTCACGGGGCTATACAACAGGGCGTTTCTGGAAGAAGAAATGCAAAGGTTAGATACCGAAAGACAGCTACCGATCAGCGTACTGATGGTGGATTTAAACGGCCTCAAACTGGTTAACGACACCTACGGGCACAGCAAAGGTGACGAGATGTTAAAAAACGTGGCCGGGGTGTTAAAGAACTCCTGCCGCAAAGAAGATTTCATTGCCCGCTGGGGAGGCGACGAGTTTGTTATCCTGCTGCCCCAAACTACAGCTAAAAAAGCAGAGATCATCAGCAAAAGGATAAAAAGCAACTGCCAGGGCGTTTACGCCGGGGAAGTGCCCATCTCCCTGGCTTCCGGGGTAGCGGTCAAAGACAACGCAGACACGAACCTGGCTGAAGTCCTCAAAAAAGCAGAGGATAACATGTACAAACAAAAGCTCGCCGAGAGCAAGAGCACCAGGAGCGCCGTTTTAAATGCCCTGCTTAAAACCCTGGAAGCAAAAAGCTACGAGACGGAAGAACATACACTGCGTATGCAGAAGATAGCCATGGAGATCGGCGAAAAACTACAGCTTACCGATTCAGAGCTGAGCCGGTTACGCCTTTTGATTACACTGCACGACATCGGGAAAATTAATATATCAGAGGAGATTCTAACCAAGGAAGGCGAGTTAACTGCAGAAGAATGGGAGATTATGAAAAAGCACCCGGAAACAGGTTACAGGATTGCCCGTGCTACAGAAGATTTCACCCACGTGGCCGATGATATTTTAGCTCATCACGAACACTGGGATGGGACTGGCTACCCGCAGGGCCTCAAAGGAGATAATATACCCCTGCTCGCTCGCATTGTGGCTGTTGCTGATGCTTACGACATCATGACCAGCGGCAGACCCTACCAAAAAACCCTCACTCAACCAGAAATTGCCGCTGAATTAAAGCGCTGCGCCGGAATCCAGTTTGATCCGGAGCTGGTGGAAATCTTTTTATCAAAAGAATAAAACTGCCAGGGGTGCAACGCAGCTACCAACTTTCCAACTTCCCCCTTTCGGGGTTTGACCACACTGTAAAGCTTTGATGGGAGGTGATCTATTTGGATTATCAAAAAAACAAACAGGGCAACTTATTAAAAAATATGCCCGGTGGCTTTGCCTACTTTCAGGTGATCACAGATGATAACAATAACCCTGTTGATTTTGTTTTTCTGCAAATTAATCCCGCATTCACTAAATTGACCGGGCTTGATGAAGAGGTGGTCCTGGGCAAAAGGCTCACGGAAATCTACCCCGAAATAGAAGAGATAGACCTTGATATCCCGGCCATCTATAAACAGCTCCTTGAAACAGAAAAGCCGGTTCAGTTTGACAGCTATTTTGATTTTTTTAAGAGCTGGTTTGAAGTAACCGCCTACCTGGATACCCCCCTCTATATTGCTACTGTTTTTAAAGACATAACTGACCGCAAAAAAGCAGAAAAAAGTCTTCGTGAAAGTGAGGCAAGATACCGCCTGCTTGCTGAACATACCAGGGACATGATCTGGACAACCGACCTCGATCTTAACTTCACTTACATAAGCCCTTCTGCTGAAAGAATCAGCGGTTACAGCGTTGAAGAAATACTAACATTATCTCCCGATAAAATTCTCACTCCCGCTTCTTTTGAAAAAGCTACTGAAAAGCTTCTCAAAGCGCTGGAAGAAGAACAGGCAGGACTAAACGATCAAAGCGAAGCTAATTATTTGGAAGTTGAGCAAATACGAAAAGACGGGTCTACCGTGTGGGTGGAACTTAATGTTTCTTTTATCCGCGACCAGGATGGCAACCCGGCCGGGCTGTTAGGTGTTACCCGTGATATATCGGCACGCAAGCTGGCCAAAGAAAAGCTTGTGGCTGAAAAACAAGAAAAGGAACTGATTATCAACAACCTGGCGGAACAGGTAGCCTTCATAGACCCGGAAATGCGCATTATCTGGGCCAACTCTCAGGTATTAAAACGCCACTGCCTTGAAGAAGTAGATTACAAAGGGCAAATATGCTACAGGCTATATCACCAGCTGGACGCACCCTGTTCTGACTGTGTGGTAATTAAAGCTATACAAACCGGTGAAACTTGCCATGGCATTCATAAATCCCCTGATAATAAATACTGGCAGGTCAATGCCATTCCAATCAAAGATGAACAAGGAAAACTAATCGGAGCTATAAATACATCCCTCGACATCACTGATCTAATGGTTTCGCAGCAGGCATTAGAGGAAAGTTACTCGTTACTGCGCCTGGCCGGCAAAACTGCAAAATTTGGTGGATGGAGCCTGGATTTAAACACTGATAAAGTTTTCTGGTCTGACCAGGTGGCTATTATCCACGAAATGCCGACCGGTTACTCACCAACTCTAAGTGAGGCAACTAGCTTTTACGCCCCGGAATGGCAGGATAAAATTGCGGAAGTTGTTAAAACTTGTGCCGCGGAAGGCGCACCATTCGAAGAAGAGTTAGAAATTATTTCTGCTAAAGCTAACAGGGCCTGGGTGCGGGCTACCGGGGAGGCATTAAAAGATGAAAGAGGCAATATTGTTAAGATCCAGGGTTCCTTTCAGGATATAAGCGAACAAAAGGAGATTGAAGCTGCGCTTCTTGAAAGCGAACAGCGGCTTGATTTTGCCATGACAGTTAAGAACGAGGGAATCTGGGACTGGAACCTGGTTACAAATAAAACTTTTTTTGATGATCGTTACTATACGATGGCAGGATATGAGCCTGGAGATTTCCCCCAGGATTTTACAGGCTGGGCAGAGCATGTTCATCCGGAAGATCTGCCTGTGGTGCGCCAGGCAATATCTGATTACCTGAGCGGCGAATCAGGAAAGTTCGATATTGAATTCAGGTTTAAAAAGAAAGATGGCCAGTGGATGTGGATAAACGGAAGAGGTAAGATATTTGGTAGAGATGAAGAGGGTAAGCCTTTGCGGATGGTTGGCACGCATACAGATATTACAGAGCAAAAAGAAGCCGAAGAGGCTTTAAAGAAGCAGGTCAGGGAGCGCGCCGCTGTTGACACCTTCACTTATTCCATATCGCATGACCTGCAGGCGCCCCTGCGCCGTGTTGAAGGCTTTAGCGAAATGTTACTAGATGAATGCCCGGAGGAATTAAGCGAGAAAGCCCGCGACTACTTAACCCGCATCACCTCTCAAATTAGCTCCATGAAAGAGCTGACCGAGGCCCTGCTGCAGTTATCAAAAATAGTCACCAGGGAAATGGTAAAAGAACCGGTTAACCTCAGTATTTTAGCCCGCTCCTACTTAAAAAAATTACAGCGTAAGGAACCCGGGCGCCGGATTGAAACTGTAGTCGCTCCAGAGCTTGAAGCTGAAGGAGATACCGAGTTATTTCAAATTATGCTGAACAACCTAATCGACAACGCCTGGAAGTTTACTTCCGGGGTAAAAGGAGCGCAAATTGAATTCGGCAGCACAAAACAATACGAACACACCGTTTACTACCTGAAAGACAACGGCGCCGGCTTTGACATGAACCATGCCGGCAAGCTTTTTCTTCCGTTCCAAAAGCTGCATCCTGAGAAAGAATACCCCGGCATCGGCATCGGCTTGAACCTGGCCTACCGGATTATTTCCCGCCACGGTGGAGAAATTTGGGCTGAAGGAGAAGTGGGCAAAGGGGCCTGTTTTTTCTTCACCTTACCTTAAATTAGGAGTAGGGATGGTTAAGCTTTCCTTTGTCAGCAAACCTGGGCTGCAGTTTTTAAATTACAAGTCTTCTTCCAGGATTGAGGCAAACAACCTGGCCAGTTCGGGATCAAATTGCCTGCCTGCGCACTCTTCAAATTCAGCCTTGATTTCATTTTTGCTCATCGCTTTTTTGTACGGGCGGCCGTTACTCATAACCTCGTATGCATCTGCAATGGCGGTGATCCTGGCCGGGAGGGATATTTCTTCACCCATCAAGCCACGGGGGTAACCGCTGCCGTCCCAGCGTTCATGATGGGAAAGAATATCTTCGGCCACATGTTTAAAATCATCTGTAGCCCAGGCAATGCGAAAACCGATCTCCGGGTGCTTCTTGATTTCCTCCCATTCCTCTTCGGTCAACGGGCCCTTTTTGGTCAGTATTTCCTCGGCAATGTTAATCTTACCGATGTCGTGCAGGGTGATCAGCAGATCAAGGTGACTGAGTTCGCTGTCCGGCAGGTTCAGCCTAAATCCCATTTTTTGGGCTACATTTTGCATACGCCTGGTATGCGCTTCAGTTTCAAAACTTTTAGCAGCCAGGGTTTTTAAAAGGGTCTGCAGAACCGTGTTCTTGGCGCTGCGGTTTTCGGTCAACTTCTGCTTAGAAAGGTTGTCTTCCGCTTCGCGGAGGGTCTCAAAAAGGTCTCCCTCCTCTTTTGTTTTCCCTGCTATGGCAAGGGTCATGGAAACAGGGATATCCTCGAGGTATTTTTCTGCGCAAATCTTATTGATTTTTTTGCACAAACTTAAGGCGTCATCGTGGCTGGCGCCGGGCATCAGGATCACAAACTCATCACCGCCCCAGCGGGCAACCGTATATTCATCCCGGCAGGACTGCTTTATAATAAGGGCTGCAGCCTTGAGCATTTCATCACCATAATTACAGCCGTATGAATCATTGATCAATTTAAGGCCGTTTAAGTCGGCCATGACAATCCTGGCAGGCAGTACTCCTTTTACTTCCGGGCTTTTGATTAATTGCTCAAAATAGTAGCGGTTATAGAGGTTGGTTAAACTGTCATGGCGGCTTAAAAATAGCAGTTCATCTTCTGCCTTTTTCTTCTCGGTAACATCGATATGCGTTCCTACCACTATACCGGTTAGTTCACCGCCGGGTTTCCTGATGTTTTGCCCCCTGGACCAGATCCAGACCCAGTGCCCGTCCCGGTGGAGCATGCGAAAGTGATTTTCATACATGCCTGGAGAACCGGAAGCCAGGTAGTCGGCAAAAGTTTTAGCAGCTCTCTCCCGGTCATCCGGGTGTATAAGCTCAATCCAGTTTTTCTGCAGGTTGGGGCTGCCATCCATGGGGTAATCCTCGACGTTTCTGCCCAGCATCTCAAAGTACTCCGGGCTACACCATAGATAGGAGGCACTTGCATGAAACTCCCAGACCCCGGTATTGGAAACTTTTATTATCGACCGGTAGCGCTCTTCGTTCTCGTGAAGGATGTCTTCGGTTTTTTTGTAGCTGGTATAATCGCGGGTGACGGCAAGCAGTGCCACTATGTTTGTTCCGGACTGATCAAATTCAGGTATGATCCTGGTGTTTAGAAATCTTTTTCCTGCTGGGAGCTGGACGTACTCCTTATATTTTATTTCTTCTTTAGTCTCCAGGCACTCCTGCAGAATTCTATACCTGCTTACAAACTGCTCCCTGGACATTTCAGATGGGATTAAGTCGCGTGCTTCAAGAAAAGTTTTACCGATAAAGCAGTCGGGAGACATACCCAGATGTTTCTCCAGGGCTTTGTTGCAGTATATAATCTGCAGGTCAGGGTTAAAACGAATGATAATATCAGGAGAATTTTCAATAATGGACTTGTAAAATGCGAGTTGTTCCTTGCTTTCGTTGTCCACAGCATCCTCCTTTCGTTAGACTTGCTCAAATTATAAGTATACAGAATAGGGTTATTTTAGTTATGAGAATAAGTATTCTATATATACGAATGGAATCCTGCTTTTTATAAAGGTTTCACCACTTATTGTTTTTAAATGCGAATTTAACTGTCCTCCAAAACCCGCATAAAAGTTTCTGTTAAAGCCGGATCAAAACGAAAACCGGCCTCCTTTTTAATCTCAGAAAGGGCCTGCTGGGTTGAGTGTTCTACCGATAAATCCACGTAAGCCCTGGTGATGGCAAGAATACGGCACTCCACAGGTATTTCTTCTCCTTTTAAGCCCAGGGGGTACCCTGTGCCATCATAGTTTTCCCGGTGGCGCAGGATCAGTTCGGCCACCTCGGCCGTTTCGGCTGAGGACTGGGCGATACGGTAACCTTTTTCCGGATGCTGGTGGATATAGTTCAGCTCATCTTCGCTCAAATCTCTTTTTTTGTTACGAATCTCTTCAGGAACAGTAATAAGGCCTAAATCGTGGATCTGGGCCAACATTACCAGGTCGGCCAGCTGCTTCTCATCTAATCCTGCAGCCTGTCCAAGCTTTACAGATAGAGCCTGCAGGTATTCTTTATCCGCGCTGGAAGACCGGTCATGCTTGAATAGGAGGGTTAGCATGTCCCTGATCATGTTATTCCTGGCCCTGCTGCTGCGAACCAGTTTATCCCTGTACATTTGGGCGTCTGCATCGCGGTAGGTTTCTTCTAAGTTTTTTTCAGCGTTTTCGCTAACCGCCACCCCCATGGATATGCTTAGAGGAAGTCCGGTGCTTTCGTCCCTGCACATTTCTGCCCGCTGATAAATCCTGTTAATCACTTTTTGCGCAGCAGCATAATCGGTTCGGGGCAGTAAGATGGCAAACTCATCCCCACCGACCCTGGCTAAAATATCATAACTCCTCAAACTTTCCTTTAAAAGAGCAGCACCGCTTTTAAGGTAACTATCCCCGCTTTCGTGACCCATGGTGTCATTAACCAGTTTCAGGCCATCCAGATCAGCCGAAACAACCGCGATAGGATATTCCCGGGAACCTTCCAGGCGTTTGATTTCTGAAACGAAATAATGACGATTGTACAGCCCGGTCAATTGATCGTGAAAACTTAAGTAACGGATGGTTTCATCATTTGCATTCCTGATCAAGGCATTGGTTATCACCTCTGTTATAACCGTTAAAAGGTTAACCTGATCATCGCGCCAGCTGGTTCTTTCTTTCACTGCATCAAGGCAGAAGCAACCAAAAAGCTGCCTGTCCCGCATTATGGGTATACACAAAATACTTTTTATACCCCGTTCCTGGAAAAACCTTTGCTCTGCACCGGCTTCCAGGGGCAGAGACCTGGTGTCTGGTATATAAACATACTTCCTGTTTTTTAGCATATTAGCCAGCCAGAGAAAGTCCTTTAAAACTAACCCCTGGTTATTACACAGCTGGGAGTCAACCCCATCTGCACACCACTCGTGGGTAGCGTTCATCATCTCGAGGTTGTTAGAAAACTGGAGGATATAGCTACGATCGGCGCCAAAAAATTGGCCGGTTTGCATTAAAGCATGATTTACCCCATCATTCAAACGCTCTGGCGGAAGGCTGACAAACCTGGAAGAGACCTCCGAAACCATTTTCTCAAATTCCAACCTGTAATTTAAGGCCTCTTCAGCTTTTTTGCGCCTGGTTACCTCTTCAATCAAAATAATAACCTCGTTATCGTTTAACATCGAAAAGCGTGCATTGAAGTAAAAGTTTCCTTCGGGAACCGGCAGTTCATAACTAATAGCAGTTAACTGGCCGGTGGCAAGGGTTTTTTCGATGGTGTCTTTAAACAGGGAGCCGAGGCCTGCCGGAAGGATCTCTTCTGCTTTATGGCCTAAAAATTGATCAGGGGGCATGAACAGCTTTTTTTCATCGACAGCGGTAACCAGGTCGAGGAAAGTTCCCTGCCGGTCGCACCTTAAGACTATATCTGGGATCGATTCCAGGATTGAACTGACATAGTTGACAGTTTCATTTAAATCGTTTTCCATTTTTTTGCGGTCAGTGATCTCCAAGATAAAACCGTCAATATTTTTTACATCACCCGGGCTGCCTTCTACTAACCTGGCCTGCTCATAGACCCAGCGCACCGAGCCATCCCGGTGCAAAATGCGGTATTCAATACTCCAGGGCTTATTTTTTTCAATGGCTGCATAAATATGCCGACGCACCCAGGCGCTATCCTCCGGGTGGATAATGCTTTCAAAACTGCGGACCTGGTTATTTACAAACTCCTCAGCCGGATATCCGGTTATTCGTTCTACATCGGGGGTAATATAGATCATGGTCCAGTGGGAGTCTAATTTACAACGGTAGCCAATCCCTGGAATATTGGTAATCAGCGACCTGTAACGCTCCCGGTTTTTTTTAGCTTCTTCTTCCGCCTCAATCCTGGCCAGCAGCGAACCAATTTGGGCGGCATAAAGCTCAATTGCCTCCCGGTTTAGAAGCGGGCGGTTTTTGGGCATAAAAAAGATAATATCACCAAACGCCGGCCTATCGCTATAGGCCAGTTCGATTACGTAAATATCACCAAAACCAAAAACTTTTTGGATCACTGAAGCGGTGCTCTTATTAATGGCTCCCATTGCAGTGTCATAAATATCTTTAAAGCGTACCAGCTTTCCTCCCTCAATAGTACGCAGTCTGTCGGTATTCATCTGCCAGGTATGACCCTCGGGCTCAAAACCTAATATTTTTGCGGCACGGCGAATACCTGAGGATATGCCTGAAATAGCCCTGGTTACGGATATTTTATATTCATAATTATAGGTGTTGATCGCAACAAAGCTTGCTCCCGAAAGGTTTTTCATGACATCAACCGGTTCCTGAAACTCAAAAGAGTCGAGGTCCATAGCAACCAGTTTTTTTGTAAGATCAAGCAGAGTGCCCATGGAGGCAATTTCTTTCTTTTGGGCTGAAATATCGTGGAAAAGGATATTGATGCTGCCGGATTGATCGGAAAATACGTTAATATCGTACCACCGTCCCAGGGGTTCAAAAAACTGCTCAAAGGAGAGCCCTTCCGCACCACCCGCTACTTTGCCAAATATGCCGATCCAGTCAAACTCACTTTTTTCAATACCCGGCATTATATCAGTAAGCGGACGGCCGATCAGATCTTCCCTGGACCGACCGGTCATCTTTTCAAAAACGCGGTTAACCTCAACAGTTATCAATTCATCTGTACTATTTGCAACTGGAGCCATGCGCAAACGGACAAACCCCTCCGGGAGTTTATCAATAAGCAGCCGTTCTTGTTCCTTTTTTGGATCCATGTGCGCCCCCCTCTTTTTCGGGTTTAACCTTTCATTGCACCTTGCAACAGCTTTTGTATTATGAGGAACAGCATTGTCTGTCGTAAATGAAGCAGGGGCCTTCCTACTTGTATGCATCTATTTTTTTACCTTTATTCTGCTATTCCGCACCGGCAACTTCCGTGTCCATCTGTGAAATCCCCTCCAAGGCAGTCATTTCATCAGTGCTCAAAATATGCTTTATGTCGAGAATGATAATCATGCGATCATCGATCTTGCCAATACCTTTGATCAGTCCTGTCCGTCCACTGGCTAAGTGATTGGGGGCTTCCTGGATCTGCTGGCTTGAAATGTGAGCCACTTCGCTGACCGAATCAACAACCAAGCCAAACATCTGCCCTTCAACCTCAGCGATGATTATTCTATTTTTATCATTCCTTTCTCCATCATCCATGCTAAAACGTTTGCGCAGATCGATTACTGGAATCACCTCTCCACGCATGTTGATTACACCCTCGACAAAATCGATTGATTCCGGCAAAGGTGTAACCTTAAGCATTTTAACCACTTCCCGCACGTTGTCTATTTCACAAGCAAACTCTTCTTCATTAAGATCAAAAACTACCAGCTGGGTTTCGCCTTCCTTAGTTTTATTCACTATTAAAAACACCTCCCTATACTGCCTTAATAACAGGCTTCCTATATCTTGCCGGCAGGGGCGGGTAACAAGCCTCACCATGCTGCGATAGCTGCTGCTTAACTTCCAGGTGCTGCTGGAAAACAGGACCCGAAAAATGAACCGGCTAAGAATAAACGGTGGACTGGGAATGGGGAAATAATGCGCACGTCAAATCAATTAATTCTCTATGTCATGTGATATCCCTGCCTGATAAGGACTTTTTAGCTAGACATATGCTATAATTTGATTGATTTCACATTAAGATGAGCCACCTGGGAACTATAAAGCAAAGCCGGGTGGAAGAAGTTGCAATAAAGGCGGACCTGCTTTGAAGAAAAAGAACACCGGCAAAAAAAGAATCAACTGCCTCAACTGCCGCCACTACTACGTAACCTGGGACAAGAATTTTCCCAGGGGCTGCAAAGCTATGGGCTTTAAAACCAGGTACTCACCGGCGGGTGAAGTTTACCGCTCTTCAGGTTTGCGCTGCCTTTCATACAGCCCTAAAAAATAAGCGTTTATTTCAGATCCAAATCCAGCTTTTTTCCCTTACTGGAACTATTTCTTTGCCGTTTCTTTTTCCCCGGCATCATCCTGGCCGGAGGATTCGCCTAATTCTGTCGAACGGGGCGCAGGCACCTCACCGTAAGTTTGCTTGCTGAAAGGTGTGCCCTCGAAAACCCGGTAAAGATCCTTGCGGCGGTCTTTCAAATGGGTAACGGTGCCGTTAACCCGGTTGCGACGCAGGATCTCCAGGTCGACATCGCCGATGACCACGGTTTCGATGTTGGCGCTGCATTCCCCGACAATGCCGTCGCGGGAAAAAGCAAAATCAGACGGGGAGAAGATTCCCGACTGGGCATACATGGTATCGCTGCGAAACACATGGGTAAGGTTGCCGACTGTGCCGGAAATAACCGTGTAGATTTCGTTTTCAACAGCCCGGGACTGGGCGCAGTAACGCACACGCAGGTAGCCCTGGCGGTCGTCGGTACAGAAGGGGACAAAGATGATGCGCGCGCCCTTGTCGGTAGCCATACGGCACAGCTCGGGAAACTGGGTATCGTAACAGATCATAATAGCGATCTTACCGCAGTCGGTGTCGAAAACTTTTAGTTCGTTGCCGGGCTGGATAGCCCACCATTTTCGCTCATCAGGCGTAATATGCAGTTTGTACTGCCGGTCGATGGTACCGTCGCGCCGGAAAAGATAGCTAACGTTGTAAAGGAGTTCGTCTTCTTCGACAAAGTGCGAACCGCCGATGATGTTGACGTTGTGCTTGACAGCAAGCATGCTGAAAAGCTTGATATACTCCTCGGTAAACTCTGACAAGCGGCGGACCTGCTTGCTGGGTATAGTTTCATCCAGGAACGACAGCAGCTGGATGGTGAAAGTTTCCGGGAAAACGACGAAGTCGGATTCGTCCAGGGCGGCCACGTCGACGAAATACTCGCACTGCCTGGCGAAATCCTCGAAAGAATCGATTTTTTTAAGCATGTACTGCACGGTGCAGATACGAACCGGGAAGGCTCGCCGGTAAAGCCGCTTGGAGCTGGGCATGTAGTCGACGTTGTTCCACTCCAAAAGAACAGCATACTTTCGGGAAGCCTGGTCGTCATCTAAGTAGTTGGGATTGACCCACTTTAGCTTGAATCCACTCAGGAACTGGAAGCTCAGGACGGGATCGTAGATCTTCTGCTGGATCACATGCTGCACATAATCATTGGCCGACATCTGGTCGGCGTGTTTATGGTAATAGGGGATCCGGCCCCCGACCAGGAAGCTTTCTAAGTTCAGGCGCCGGGTCAGGTTTTTGCGCTCTTCATAAATCCTGGTCCCGATATGCAGGCGCCGGAAGTCGGGGTGAACCATGATTGAAATCCCGTAGAGGTGCTTGCCCTCCGGGTCATGGTTAGTAATATAGCCGTCATCGGTGATCTCATCAAAGGTATGGCGGTCTTCATATTCGTTAAAATCAATGATCAGGCTCGATGAAGCACCGATGATTTTGCTGTCGTACTCCACGCAGAACTGCCCTTCCGGGAAGATCTCGATGTGGCTTTTTAGTTGAGCATGGGTCCAGGGATCCATGTTCGGAAAACAGATCTTGGACAGCTCCACGATCTCATCGATATCCTTCTCTTCCACCTGGCGGATAATCAGTTTCTTTTCCATTTTCGATAGGTCAATACGGTCTGACATCAATATCTTAATACCTCCTGCTAACTAAATTAACACAGGAAGGGCGCTGTGACAACTTTATTTTGCTTAATACAAAAGGAAAAAGCGGGTTTTAAAGAGTTGAATAACAGCACTGCCCCGGTGCAGAAAAGGGAGCCTTGTTAGGCCCCCTCTCTTTAGCGGTTTTACATATCAGCAATTTATTTTAACCGGCTTTAGTATTTGGCCGGTTTTTTTAACCTCAACCCTGATTATTCTTTCGGACTGGAAGGGTAAACGGGCCCCGGGTTATATTCAACACTAGGCCTGGCCTGACGGGGTTGAGGAAACAGGCTCATCAAGGTATAGACATCGGGGGGCATATCGGTGTTGACATTAATGCCCATACCGGCCATTTCATTAACGTCGATGGGGTAATCGTGGGTCCAGGTGCCCTGGGTTAGTTTTTCTGCTGTTTTCTCGGCCTGCTCGTCATCCATGTGCTTGAGCAGGAAGTTCTTAACGGTCACCTTAATCTGGCGCAGGGCTTTGCCGGCAACATCAGCCAGGATAAAGGTCTGGTCGTCGATATCCTTGGCCTCTTTCGATTCAATGACCTTGATAATAGAAGCCGCCGGGCACTGCCCCAGCTGGGGATCAAGGGGCCCAAGGACAGCATTTTCATCCATAATCACTTCGTCAGCAGCGAGAGCCACCAGGGTCCCTCCTGACATGGCGTAATGGGGCACAAAAACGGTCACCTTGCCCGGGTGGCGCAGGAGCGCTTCGGCAATCTGCTCGGAAGCCAGGACCAGGCCGCCTGGTGTATGCAGGATTAAATCTATGGGCACGTTTTTATCGGTCATACGGATGGCGGTAAGGACCTGTTCCGAATCCTCGATGTTGATGTAGCGGGTAAGCGGCACCCCCAAGATGTTCAAAGCTTCCTGGCGGTGAATCAGGGTGATCACCCGGCTGCCCCGGGCTTTCTCCAGGTCGGCCATCTTGCGAGTCCGGGTGGAGCGGAGCATTTGCTGCTGCAAGTAGGGCGTAAGAGCGGTGATGATAATAAATATCCAGAACAGCTGTGAAAGATTTTCCATAATTAAAGACCTCCTAAATCTATACCTTAACTAAAGCAATGTTAGCAGTAGTCGCGCCAGCACTCCCAGAATGGGTCAGCGCTATAAATGCGCCTGGGGCGCATGATCAGGATCAGGATTAACCCGAGCACAAACCC
>Ga0207421_10004927_pt1 | contig 15181 bp, 11 predicted proteins | sample SodLakKL_010_SED_4_FD_187542 | JGI IMG/M metagenome (GOLD analysis project Ga0207421, IMG submission 187542) | Alkaline sediment microbial communities from Lake Tanatar, Kulunda Steppe, Russia - 8KL_010_SED (SPAdes) (version 2) | ecosystem: Environmental > Aquatic > Non-marine Saline and...
CGTATATCTATTACAGATAGATGTAATCTGAACTGTATCTATTGTCACCATGAAGGTAATACTTGTGATAATGGCACGGTTCCAAAAGAGATCTCAATCCAAACAATCCAGAACATTGTCACTGCCGCACAGTCGCACGGAGTGACAAAGCTCAAGTTTTCGGGGGGTGAACCACTTTTACGTAATGATTTTGAAGATATTCTCACAAACTTACCTGAAATGAAGAATATTTCAGTGACTACAAACGGCACACTCCTATCCGGCCGTGCACATGAACTTAAAGAGAGTGGACTTGACCGGATCAATATTAGCCTGGATACACTAGATCCAGAAAAGTATAAAGTGATTTCAGGTAAAGGCCCAAAAAACCTTGACCGAGCTATAGATGGAGTGTATACTGCAGTTGATGCTGGACTATTACCTGTAAAGATCAATATGGTTTTACTAAACGGCATGAACGATACTGAGATCGAACCCATGATGGAATTCACGCGTCAATTCGGGCCCGATGTAGTATTACAATTAATCGAACTCATGGACTTTAGTTCAAATGGCATTGAGTCTTATAGTATTGATGCGGATAAGATCGAAGAATATCTCAAATCGATCTCAGATAATATCACTACACGTACAATGCATCGGAGGAACCGTTATTCTATTAATGGCTCAATTGTGGAGTTCGTACGACCTATCGACAATTCTAAGTTCTGTGCCGGTTGCAACAGGTTACGTGTAACACCACAAGGTCAATTAAAACCGTGTCTTCTAGTAAATGATAATCTCGTCGACGTTAATGAACTTGACATTGATGCAATGCACGAGATGTTAGAGTTAGCTGTTAGTAGAAGAATACCTTTTTGTAGATGAACCCTTGAATATCATCAAATATCATAAAAAAATATTTGGAGGACTGATAAAAATGACAATGGAGATCGAACTCAAGGTTGACGGTGAATATATTGCAATGAACGAATTTGTACAAAGTATTCTCAGCGGTACTATTGCGGGTGCCGTGGAACAATTGCACGGTGTTGATGATGATTGGAAAGAGATCAATATAAAGATAATTAAATGAATATAACGATTTTTTCACTAATTATCATTCATAATATTTTATCATTCATAATATTTTTTTATTTCATTGAACTCAACAGGTGCAGTTGCGTCAAGGGTAATGGGCGTGATTGAGATATTACCTTCTTTCATGACAGTGTTCACATCAGTTCCCTCACTCTCGTCTTGTATCAGGTCACCAGCGATCCAGTAATATGATCTACCTCTGGGATCCTTTCGTTCCTCAACTTCTGTCCTGAACACCTTTCTGGCAAGCCTTGTGACTTTGATCTCACAATCATCTGTTGCATTATGAGGGATGTTCACGTTTAAGAGATCAACATTTTCTGGTAATCCGTACTTGATCACATTCTTTGCGATTCTGTTAACTACATTTATACTCACTTCGAAATCGTGATCGTAATCTCTTAGATCATCGAATTTCATACTTTCATCCACAGCCTGGATAGATGCAGCTATTGCGGGAATACCGTAACTCGCGCCTTCAAGTGCAGCACCGATGGTTCCCGAGGTAGTTATCGTATCAGTACTGATATTTTCACCGATATTGAATCCTGAAAGAATAAGGTCAGGCATTTTCTCCATTACAGTAAATAATGCGAGTATTACTGAATCCGTGGGAGTACCACCAACGGCATAAGCGTTCATGCCATCGACTTTAGCTTTATCGATCCGTAACGGTTCGAATATGGATATTGCACGACCAACACCACTCTGCTGAACCGCAGGTGCTACTACGGTAACATCACCTAATGTCTCTACACTCCTATAAGCTGCCCGTATTCCTGCTGCATACACACCGTCATCGTTAGTGACCAAAATCTTATTATCCATGTTATGCTCAATTCATTTCCATACGTTTAATCTTTATGGAACTAGACAGATACATTTTCTTTTTCGTACAGTCAATGAAGCAATGTTTTTAAATATTGGAAATATAGCTCATAGGACTATACAAGTCAAGTCAAGTCAAGTCAAGTCAAGTCAAGTCAATTAAATTCAATTTAGTTTAATTCAATATATTTACAATTCAGTTATAGTTGGAATAATCATGCTTGAAGAAGAATATCAACTTCAATTCTTTTCAGATAATGGTTTCACGAGAAAACAGTGTACAAGCTGTGGTAAGTTTTACTGGACACGGGACATTGAGAGACAAACATGTGGGGATGCACCGTGTGACCCTTATACTTTCATAGGTGCACCTGTTTTCAAGAAACAACTCGAACTCTCAGAAATGAGGGAATATTATCTAGACTTTTTTGAAACTAGAGATCATGAACGAATGGATCGCTACCCAGTAGTAGCCAGGTGGCGTGACGATATTTATTTAACTATCGCGTCAATCGCAGATTTTCAACCATTTGTCACGTCGGGACAAGTACCACCACCAGCTAATCCTTTAACTATCTCTCAACCATGTATCAGGCTATCCGACCTCGATGCTGTAGGAAGAAGTGGTCGACACCTTACTACATTTGAGATGATGGCACACCATACATTCAACACGAAGACCAAGGAGATATACTGGAAAGATGATACTGTAAGGTTATGTGACGAATTACTGACATCACTTGGTACTGACCCACTCGCAGTCACATACAAGGAAGAACCATGGGCAGGTGGCGGGAATGCGGGTCCATGCCTTGAAGCACTCGTAGGCGGTCTTGAAGTGGCCACACTGGTCTTCATGAACTTGCAAAAGTCAAGGGAAGGCACTATTGAACTTAATGGTGACATGTATTCCAAGATGGAAGATAATTATATCGTGGATACTGGATACGGTCTTGAACGGTTCGTTTGGGCCTCTAAAGGTTCACCCACGATCTATGACGCTATATTCCCTACGATCGTCAGTGAAATAATGGACCTTGCAGGAATTGAACATCAACTCGAAGACACTGAATATTCCAATATCCTTGCACAAAATGCACGTCTTGCTGGCATGATAGATATCAGTGAAAAAGCTAATCTTTTCGAGCTGCGTAAACAAGTAGCTTCGAATATAGGCATATCCGTGGAAAAACTCACGTCCATCATGGAACCCGTGGAATCCGTGTATTCTATCACTGACCATACAAGGTGTCTCACTTTCATGTTAGGTGACGGTATTGTTCCATCTAATGTAAAGGCAGGATACCTTGCCCGTCTTGTACTTCGAAGAACACTTAGGATGATGCATGACCTTGATATCAAGATCCCATTATCAGAACTTGTGAGCATGCATATCAAGAACTTGCCAGAATATCCCGAGTTCGAGGAAAGATTTGATACAATCGCTGATATACTTCATCATGAAGAGGATAAATTCGCTGAAACACTGGATAGAGGTAAACGCATGATCCAGAAATCAGCACAACATTACAAGAAAAAGAATGAAGATATCCCACTCGAAACACTCATTGACATGTACGATACGCACGGAATTCCACCCGAGATCACGCGTGAAGTTGCATCTGAAGAGGGTGTATCAGTATCATTACCAGACAATTTCTATTCCCTTGTAGCTTCCAAGCATAGCAGTGCTGAAGAAAAGGTTGTTGAAGAAAAAGATATCGAGTTTGTTGACAGGTTAGTTAATTTACCATCAACCAAAAAACTGTTCTATGACGATCCACACAGAATGGAATTCGAAGCAGTTGTCCTTGACACGTTCGAGAACAAGATCGTGCTTGACAGTACTCTGATGTATCCCGAAGGCGGAGGTCAACCTGCAGATCATGGTACAATGACAATAAACGATCACCAGATCGATATCGTGGATGTACAACAGATCAACGATATTGTGATACATATTGCAGGTAATATCGAGAATGAGCTGCATGTCAGGAAAGGCGATTTTGTTACAGTTCATATAGATGAGAAGAGAAGGATGTACCATGCATCACACCATACAGCAACACATGTAGTGATCGATGCTGCACGAAAGGTATTAGGTGACCATATCTGGCAAATGGGTGCCCAGAAATCCGAAGATAGAGCAAGACTTGACGTATCTCACTATAAAAGGATCACACAAAACGAACTCAACGAAATAGAACTCGTAGCTAACCAGATAGTGATGAAGAACACCAAGGTTGTTGCTGAATGGATGGACCGTATAGAAGCAGAGAAACTGTACGGGTTCAAGCTCTACCAGGGCGGTGTACCACCCGGTAAAAAGATACGTGTACTGAAAGTAGGTGATGATGTTGAAGCCTGTGCAGGTACTCACCTAAAATCCACGGGCAATGTAGGTCCCATTAAGATCCTGAAAACTGAACGTATCCAGGACGGTATTGAAAGGTTAGAGTATGCTGCAGGTGAAGCCGCAGTTCGATCCATGCAAGAACTGAGTTCACTCTTAACCCAGTCAGCTGATGCGTTACGTGTTCGCCCAGAACACCTCCCTCCAACCATAGAACGCTTTTTCAGTGAATGGAAAGAGTTGAAGAAAGAGAACGATAAATTAAGGTCCGATCTCGCATCTTCTCGTGTACAACAGCTCATGCAGGACTGTGAGAACGTGGAAGGTGTACACGTGATAGCTACGCTGATCGAAGGTGCAGATACGGGAGAACTGATGAAGATCGCTGGTGAACTCACTGAAAACGATGATATGGTAGTAATACTGGTCGGTGATTCTGGTGGTATGAAGATAGTAGCTGCAGCGAGTTCGGACGTTGTCAAGAAAGGTGCGAACTGTGGCAGTATCGTAAAAGCAGCATCACAGGCGGCTGGTGGAGGTGGAGGTGGTAAACCCACTATCGCACAAGGTGGCGGTAATGACCTCAGTAAATTAAAAGATGCCATCAATGCAGGAATGGATACATTAAAACAACAACTTAAAGCATCAAGCTGAAAATTAAAACGAGGGTAAACTGGAACATTATATTATATTATATTATATTATATTTTCTCGCAAATGATTCCAATATCATCCATTACGAAAAGGTGTACTACCTTTTCACCATTATTTTTAGTGTCACTCAACCCTTCCTCTAACCTGTTTCGTACATCCCAATATTGTTCAGGTGCAATACCCGCTCGTAAAACCACTTGCTTTACCCCCATATCTCGAAGGTACATGTTCACATGATCAAGGTCAAGTTTATCTTTATAAATAACCTTATACTTGTTCTTCATCATAGGATGATTTAAAGGGGTATTTGAAGTGATTAGCATTCTTTTTTTATCGATATTGACAAGTTTTGGTTCAGTACCCGTACTTAAACTCAGGTCATGGAAAAGTTCCGGCATTAATCCGGCTTGAACGACTGAAGGATCAGGCTCACTTGCATATGCTAGAATATCAGACGTAATTTGGATTTCAGGTTCACGTTTTTGGCTATCACAGTTTAATCGAATATTTTCAGGCAATTTCAGTGCAGATACTTCTGCTTGTTTCATATCACCAAAATATAATGTGAGCCGGTTAAGTTGACCGTCCAGTGAAATATACTCTTTCTCACAATTAAACTGAACACGTTCAGGTGTCAGTTTCGGTGGTGCCTCGAAAACGAAATTTGTTGTCTTTGAAGAATATGCTTTCATCATATCAGATAAACCTGGTTCCAGACTGGTAACTTTTCGTTGAGATTCCATTGCAGGTCTTCGTGGATCTGAGAAAAGGATATCTATTTCAGGTATTTTATCGATCACATCACGTGACAATGCGTCACCTAACACGAATACAACATTATCAAGACCGTGTTCACGACAATTCTTTTTTGCACTATTAAGTTTAGATCGATCGATCTCAACAGCATACACTTTCTCACACATTCGAGCAAAATGTATTGTTTGACCACCAATACCACACCCGATCTCAGCCAAAGTATTACACTGAAGTCTCTCAGCTCGATATTGTGCGACCTCTACTGGTGTAGCGAACCTAACTCCGTCCTTTGCAGTATACATCTGTTTCTCAAACTTCTTCTTTCGTGGCATGAATATGATACATAGATTGAAAATTCAGGTATTAAATGTCTTGGTTTAGTTACATTGATCTAAACAAATCCAAGATATCGAGTATCTCCCATACAAAATCTTTATAATTCATTGAAATGTGATAAGAAATAAGGATTAGAATTTTAGTTCATCAATTAAATAACAAGAATGAGAATTTGTGGACCAATGTTTGATATTTTCAATTAGAGGATAAGAGGAATTGTATGGGTTTTGAGACATCTGTTGTAATTGCTATATTCTTTGTAGCTGCACTCATATTGGGTACATCTGTCTATTCGTCAATGAGTATATCAAATGCTGTCATAGAAGAAGCGACCCAGTCAAATTACGACCTGAGATTATCAAAGTTACATACAAATCTTGAAATTACAAGTATTACACTCAATTCAACTGATTCTGAAAATAACAAGGTTCATATGAAGAACACTGGTAATGAACCTCTTTATATTGATAGATTAACTGTCCTTGTAGATGGCGAATTAGTCCCAGATTATTCTCCAGACAATTCACAGGTATGGACGCCCAGGGAAAAAAGAACCATCTCTGAGATCCCTGATGGAGATAGAATAAAAATAGTCACACATAACGGTATTTCAGCTTATTATAATATATCTACTTGAGAAAAAGAGCCATGAATAGAACATCAACTACGAATACTAATCGGTTCAGGTACAATCTATTAGAAGACGAGAATGCGGATATCGCAATGTCACACCTCATTTTCTTCATAGCTGCAGTTATCATTGCGATGAGTATTGTAGCAATTGTCACAGTTAATGTCCAGAACATTACCGGTGCCACAACTGCAGGGAGTCAGACATTAGCTGATCAGCTCAGAACAGATATTACAATAATAAACGATCCCGAGATGGTTATAAGAGATGAAGATAATAATATCACTTTCTATATCAAGAACACAGGAAGTTCCGAGATAAATGCTCAATATATGACGATCGTTCTGAACGGTGCAATGGTATCCTCAAATGATATTCGGCCATCTATTAATGGTGATACTGAACACATCATGGCACAACCTGGAGATGTAATTGTACTGGAAATCTCTGATAATTTAGTTGATGATGAAAGACTTAACAGAGTACTCATATCTACAGAGAACGGTAAGACGGCTACTATGAATTTCAAGTTAAAAAATAATTGAGGTATTTTAGATTGGGTAACATTTATTCGTTCGAGATTCAGCGAGATGACCTTAACCGTAAGCTAGGCGGTGGGTTTCCTAAAGGTTCTTTTGTATTGATCGAAGGTGGAAGTGGTGCAGGTAAAAGCACCATATCACAACGGTTAACTTACGGTCTCCTACAGAACAAGGGTACTGTAACCTACATTTCAACTCAGCAGACAACCAAAGGTTTCATTCATCAGATGTATTCTATAGACTATCCTATAGCTTCAAGTCTACTTAACGGAACTTTTCTTTACATCCCCGTGATACCTCTTGTAAGAGCAGCTAAATCGAGAATAGATTTTATTGAACGCCTCATGTCGGCACAGGAACTGTTCGAGAACGATATTATTATTGTTGACACGATATCCTCACTCATCAAGTATAGCGTGAATACTGAAAAGAGTCTTGAACTCATCTCATTTTTCAAAAAACTTAACGGTATGGGTAAGATCATCATACTCACGATAGAACCCAGTCAACTCAATGAAGAGATAGCTTCAATGTTCAGGTCTTCCTGTGACATTTACTGTTCACTCAAAGTAAAACCAATGTCAAATGAAGTTAAACGTACAATTGTTGTCAATAAGTTCACTGGCGCAAAAGGACCCGTAGGTCAAATGATCGGGTTCAGGATAGAACCTAGGGTCGGACTCGTGGTAGAGATAGCTGCAGTTGGATAATAAAGGATGTGTTTTCTAAATGGTTGACCCAGAGTTTCAAAAAGCAATGCAAAGAAACCCTCACTTAAAGGAATATTTGGTCAAGTTCAACCGTGAAACTGGAACTCTACCCGAATTCGTGGTAACTATCCCCAAAGATATTGATAGAGAAGATGTCAATATTCTTATACCAGTAGGAGATCCCGTATTCATTCACCTCTACGGTACACCTGAGATGGGTGAGGTCGAATACCGGGCAGTTGAACCTCAGCTGAGCAAGGCGGAAGAGAAGAAATACGATATTATCATGGACCTCATTCTTGAGAAAGCAGCTAAAGAAACATTACCCGAATCCGAAGCCGAACTCAAAGAACTTATCATGAAACTCTTCAACGATTCCACCGAAATCGGCGGTTTCGAGGTTGAGAAAGAGGATAATAAACTCAGACCCATTATCGAGAAACTGTTCCCACCCCAAAATAAAGTACCAGTAAATGATACTGAATATAACCAGCTATTGTATCATATTGAACGTAACATTATAGGTTCAGGTCCAATTGAACCCGTTATCAGGGACCCTTACCTCGAAGATATTCACAGTATTGGAGTGAATAATGTATTCATTGTACACAAGATCCTGGATATGCTAAAAACAAATATCTCATTTGGTGACGAGGTTAGGTTAGATAACTGGTTACGCAGTATGAGTGAACGTATAGGTAGACCCGTAAGTGACTCAAAACCAATCGCAGATGGCGCATTACCTGACGGTTCACGTATCAATATCATTTACAGTCCCGATATTAGCCGGCGTGGTAGTAGTTTTACTATGCGTAAATTCAGTGAAGTACCTATCAGTATAATCCAGCTCATAAGTTGGGGTGCTATCAATTACGAGATGGGCGCATATATGTGGATGTGTCTTGAGAACGGTATGAGTATTTTCTTTAGTGGTGAAACTGCGAGTGGTAAGACCACTATGCTGAACGCCTGTCTCTGTTTCGTGAACCCTAAATCCAAGGTCTATTCAGCTGAGGATACTGCGGAAGTCCAACCACCCCAACCCGTCTGGCAACAACTGATCACTCGTGAAGATGGTCCCCCGGATTCTCGTGTGGACACTTTCACATTACTAAAAGCAGCACTCAGATCAAGACCAAATTATATCATTGTAGGTGAAATTCGTGGCGCTGAAGGTGCAGTTGCATTCCAGGCAATGCAATGTGTACGCAACGGATACATAGCAGTACCAGATCAAGGTCCAGTGAATATCAGGGACTTGTACGAATCTAATTCCAGTACTGCACAAAGAAATGACGGTAAATATGTGATCGATCTAATTGGTCAGGAAATCCCGGTCTACACTTCAGGACCTGACGGTAAAATCATGTTATCCACAATAACTAACGTTTACAAGATGGACATGCAGGATTTACTGGATATCAGGTTTGATACAGGTGAACGGCTCGAAGTTACTCCGAATCATAGGTTCTTGCTAGAAGGGGGTACAGAGATCGAAGCAAAAGAGCTTCTCAATTCAAATAACTATCCTACAGCCATATTACCACCACCCATCAATTGGTCGAACAATGATCAAATAACAGTTTTAGATTTAGTTGAAAGTAATGATATAGATATAGAATCAGTTGATGAAATGGTTGTAAATGTCAAGGATGATAGAGGTAACTTAGTTAATTTACCTGTTAATATCTCAGAGTCTGCATTAAGATCAATTGCTCATTATATTCTAGGTATTCGTGAAAATATATCTGAGAAAGATATGGTACTTATTGAGGATATAATGGGTTTTGATAAGACTCATGTCCCTAAACCATTCTGGAACTTTGGCTACTCCCAACTCGAAATAATATTGAGAGAACTCCAAGAACTGACCCAAACTTCAACCATATCAGTATCTGATAGGATTTGGTATTATATTGGCAGACTCAATAGCACTGATTCCATACAGTACATTGATAATGATATTGTATGGCGTGTTGGATGTAATGAGGATCATGGATCGAGTAAAGAAGAACTGAAACGTGATATTCTGGAGACCATACCCAACACTTCGGGTACAGTACACGAACATATCGATGAAGATACTGATAAGCTGTACCTTGACTTGAAATATATTGATCGCTCATTCATTGACTGGTTAACTAAATCTGGATTTATTCTAATAAAAGAAGATGAATGTTCATGTAATGTACGTGTACCATCTCTGGACTGTATAAAGAACCTTAATGGATACATAGCAGGTTTACTTGATAGTGATATAACAGACATTTCATATTGTGGTACTAATTCATTCAATGTGACAATGGAGTTTGGATTAAATCATCATGATGATAAGAAAGAATTACTTGATAAACTGAACATCTTGACATCACTTGAACATGATATGGTACCACAAATTGATAGGATACTGGTTGAATATATTGAGGAATATACAGATTTTGTTTCAAGTATTTCAAAGTATTGTACAGATAAAGGGTATGATGTAGTAAAAGAGGTTCAAAGCGGGTTTGGTTCACTTTCAGTAACTATCAACTTTTCATCTAATACTAAACAGGATGTATGGAATAGATGGATGGAATCTGTCATACCTTACATGCATTCTAGAGATAAGGTCGATGTATTGCGCACCTTTATGGGTATTGTACCAAACTTAAATGAAAATGATACATTTGAGATCGAGACCTATACTTGTTCTGTGCATAAAGAAATATTACCTGATCTATCAATGCTTGCCAGGATATTCGGGTATACTCTTGTAAGTGAAGATAATGGTTGGTACACTGAAAAGTATTTCACATTCAAGCAACTGGACACTGCTCGGATAGTTCATGTGGAGGAAAGTGTCAGGGATCACACGTACGATATTTCGATGAATGATGGCAGTTATTATATCGGTGGGAATGTAATGACGAGTTATGTCTATGATACGGGTCACCCTGTAGTAGCCACATTTCACGCATCTGCTGTCAAGAAGATGATACAGAGATTAACTGGTGAACCCATAAATGTTCCTGTGACCTTTGTTGATAACTTGAACGTGGCCATGATATTACAGGCAGTGTACCGTAACGGCAAATTTTTGCGTAGATGTATCTCGATCGAAGAGATCGAGGGATATTACGAGGAAGCTGGGGGTGTAGTAACACGTGCAGTGTTCCAATGGGATCCCGAAACTGATACTCATAAGTTTAGAGGATTGAACAACAGTTTCATTCTTGAAGATAAGATCGCTACAATCCTTGGTTATGAGGATAAGAGGAAGATATATGATGATCTTTTCCTACGTGCAAAGATATTGGAAGAGATGCATAACCACGGTATTGAAGATTATCATGAAGTACATGACATTCTTGTAGAGTTTTATAAACATGGTGTGGATGGATTACCGTTCATGGTTTAATTTGATTTTATTAATTTTAGTTTAATGTGAAAACAGGTTGTGTGTTCTAATGGATTATAAGAGAGCGTTTCATGTAATTGATATGGATCCCGTATCTTACATGAAACGGTTCGCTATACCCGCAGTCCTGTTCGGGTTTCTGTTCGCTGGTATATTCTACTTATTCTTACCAGACCTGTTTAGCGGTCCCGCGAATGTCATTCCTGCCCTGATTCCTGTTATTTGTATACTGTTCGCCGTCCTTTACCCAATCTCTGCAGCTGAAGGAAAAGGGTCAGAGATAGATAACCAGATGCATTATTATATTTCTCAGATGGGTGCAGTTGCTACAGCACAAACACCTCGTGTAGATATTGTTCGGATAGTATCTGAGAATGAGGAGTATGGGTATCTCGCGGAAGAGACAAAGAAAATATTTGAACTTGTAACTATTTGGAACAAGAGTTTGGAGGATGGATGTAGGTTCATAGCTAAACGTACACCATCGGTCATATTCCAGGATTTTCTTGACAGACTGGCACACGGTCTCAAGTCGGGTGAGGATATTAAGGATTTCCTATCATCTGAACAGAACGTTGTCATGAACGAATATGAATCGATGTATAACGGTGCCATGTATAATATTGAGGTTATTAAAGAGATGTTCATCTCACTTATAATGTCACTCATATTCCTGGCATCATTTGCTGTTATCATGCCAGTGATCACTGGTATGGATGCAGTTACTCTGCTCCTGATAGTATTAGCTACATTTGTAGTGACTGATCTCATGATACTGATGTATACTAAGAATAAAGTGCCTACAGACCCCGTATGGCAAGCTCCTGGCAGGTATGTTACTGATTATAGATTGAAATTATACCGATCGATCCCCATATCACTAGGCGGATGTCTCATAGTCACGATCCTTGTGATTTTACATGGTGACCTCGAGACACCGATAGCGGTTGCATTATGTCTCACGCCACTGGTATACACGGGTAGGGTTGCTAGCAATATAGAGAAGAGTATCAGGAGACGAGATAATAATTTTCCCGCTTTTATAAGATCACTTGGAAGTTCGGCAGGTGCACGAGGTGGTCTTATCGATGAAGCACTAAGAGCGTTAAGAATACACGATTTCGGGCCACTTACAAACGATGTGAATGGATTATATCGAAGGATCAATACACGTGTTGATAAGGTGAAATCGTGGGAAATGTTTGCTGATAATACAGGGAGCCATTTGATCAAACGATTCAGTGTAACTTTTGTTGAAGCCACACATCTTGGGGGTAAACCCGAAGTGGTTGGTAACATGATAGCAACAAACTTTCATCGTATATTAGCGCTTAGGAAAAAAAGAGTACAGTCTGCTAATAGTTTAGTGGGATCACTTTATGGATTAACTGCAGGTATTGGATTCACACTTTATATCTCATTAAGCGTGGTTGAACTAATGCAAGACATGTTCATGACAATAGATATGCCGCCAGGAATGTCTATGGGTATGGTGATCTATACGGATATTGGGGATATGGGGACACTTTCATTACTTGTACTGTTAATAATGATCGTACATTCTCTTTTATCAGCCATTTTACTGAAAGTTGTTGACGGTGGTCATATGCTGATCGCGGTTACAAACTTTGTTATTATGGTATGGATCGCTGCAATCAGTGCAGTTGTGACACAGGAAGCAGTATCGTCATTACTTGGAATTGGATGATATTGTATCTTTAATATATTCGGCAACAGCATCCCCGAAAGCGTCAGTAGTACTATGCCCACCAATATCAGGTGTTCTTATATTACGACACAATGTCTGGTTAATAGCCTCTTCTATCATAGACGCTTTCTCAAACTCCTGACACCATTCAAGCATCATTTTTGTTGATAGGATCGCTGCAATAGGATTAGCTTTATTCTCACCAGCAATATCAGGCGCACTACCGTGCACGGGTTCAAAGAACGCTTGGTTCAACCCGATATTTGCACTTGGTAACAACCCAAGACTCCCAACAAGAGCACCCGAGAGATCACTTAGAATATCACCGAACATGTTAGTGGTCACTAAAACATCATATTTCCAGGGCTCTGTTATCAGACTGAACGCCATTGAATCAACTAATCTATCATCGAAATTGATCTTTTCCTTATCAGCTATTTCTTGACACGTTTCAAGGAACAGTTTATCTGATTTGATGACATTGGATTTATGCACAATTGTTAGATGTTTTCTTCGTGCATTAGCTAGTTTACATGCATATTTAGCTACACGTTCAGATCCATTTCTTGTTATGACCCGGGTAGTGTATGCACGGTCTTCATATATCTCCTCAAGACCTGCATAGAGACATTCGGTATTCTCTCGTACAATAACAAGATCGAAGTTCTTGTGACCTACAGCACCCGTAATTGCGGCAATGGGTCGAATTGGACGTACATTTGCGTAGAGTTCGAGTTCTTTTCGTATCCTTAACAAAACACTCTTATAATCAGGGTCATTTGGAGTAGTGATCGCGCCAAAAAGTATACAGTCACATTCTTTTAATGTATTGATATCATCGTCCGAGATAGCTTCACCAGTTGTTTCCCAACGACTATACCCCACATTAAGCTCAATTTTCTCAAACTCGAACTCTAATGCATTCAATACTTTCAATGCTTGTGGGATAACTTCACGCCCAATCCCGTCACCTTCAATTACTGCGATCTTTTTCATGATTCTAAAACTCCATTACGAACAAGGTTTCGTACTGCAACTGCAATATCGTGTTCTGTTGCACCCCAATGCACAACCGTACCCGTATGCCCGTTAATTGTAGTGGGTCCACACATTTCTTTCCTGCAACATCTGGCAATGAACATTTTGTTGGGTTTCACCAGGTCTGAACTGAACGGGCAGAAACTGTACCTCTCATATTTCAAGGTAGGGTACTTTGTTTTCAAGATAGTGTCAGATATTTCACAACCTATAACTATCAGATCAGTACCCTCGATCTTACTAGAATCTAAGAATTGACCCTTTAATCCTGAACAGCAACATGGGAATACTGTGTTCTTATCCTCGAATTGTTTTAAGTTTGTTATGTTGTACTCGAACCTTATCTGAAGATCAGAGAATATACCACTTCTTTCAAGGCGTTGAATACAATCTGCAAGCCATGGTAATGGCGGTTCGATATCAAGGACCTCTATTGTGGTTATGGCTGTTATGGCGGGCTGGTGTACGAACGTTACATGTTCATCAATTCCAGTGAATATCACGGTATTGATCTTTTCAGTACAGAACTTGTTTGCAGTTTCTATTAGAAGTGTACGGTCTTTAATGTTAAGTTTTTTATCGTACCATAATATCTGGTCACTGCTTGCAATGAGTTCAAGTGATTCTACGGTTGTAAGAATAGGGGATTTATTGCTGTTCACCTGATAAAGGTTCCATTGACCATCTTCTTGTTTTAAGAGGTACTCGGAGAGAAAATATATTTTGGATGAAATATCATCATTTTCGTGACAAATTCCTATATTCTTATATTCTTCAGGAAAGATCATCATTCTCTAACCTTCTTTTTACGGTGTGCCACCAGTCCACCATCATTTAAGATATCTAATAGGAATTCAGGTATTGCGTTTGAATTATAGGTACCTTTAGGTGTTTTCACCCAACCTTCATGCAGATTTACTTCTATTATATCACCTTCATCACATTCGATATCCGATTCCACTACAGGTAATCCGACATTGATCGAGTTCCTGAAAAAGATACGTGCAAATGATCTTGCAATAACACATGAAATACCTGCATGTTTTAGTGCTAAAGGTGCCTGTTCTCGTGATGACCCGCATCCGAAATTGTGGCCTGCTACTAAAATATCACCTTTTTGAATTTTGGTTGGGAATTCGGGATCA
>Ga0207421_10004929_pt1 | contig 15180 bp, 14 predicted proteins | sample SodLakKL_010_SED_4_FD_187542 | JGI IMG/M metagenome (GOLD analysis project Ga0207421, IMG submission 187542) | Alkaline sediment microbial communities from Lake Tanatar, Kulunda Steppe, Russia - 8KL_010_SED (SPAdes) (version 2) | ecosystem: Environmental > Aquatic > Non-marine Saline and...
CGGTGTTTTGTAGAACGACCGCTCACCCTTTCACGCCACATTCTGAAGCTGGATGACTTCATTTCTCTTCTCATTAATTCTATCACCTGCTTCTCGCTTAACCCAAATTGATGTTCAATAGCTTCAAACGGGGTTCGATCTTCCCATGCCATTTCGATAATACGGCTTGTGTTCTCTTTGCTTAATTCATCCATAATCTTTCTGTTCATTTAAAACACCAGTAACTAAAAAGGATTCGGGTTCATTCATGATTGCTCAGCTGCCACAGGCTGCTCCACTCCGTTTCTTGGGATATACCCCAGCCTGTTGCATTCGTTCAGTATCATCTCCGTCATATCGCTTTTAAACAAAAATTCGTATCGGATGTCCACCACATACGCTTTTACCCTCAACTTTACCACGTACTGCCTATTTTGCATCTCATTTAGCACAATTACTTCAACCGGCTTATTCAGATAGGTAAATGAAGAGGCATAAACAGCTCTAAAGGCGATCTGTTTTACCAGTTGAATATCAACCGTTGCAGGGAGAAAAATTTCGGCTACAACCTGGCAGTCAAGGGCACTCGAATTGGCATTCGACACGGCGCGATTCATCAGTTCTCCGTTGGGAAGCGATACAATGGAGTCGTCAGGAGTTACCACACGGCTCGAACGCAAACCGATACTGAGCACTTCACCGTAATGATCACCTACCTGTATCTTGTCTCCAACCTGAAACGGCCGGTCGAGGATAATCATCACTCCCCCAAAGATGTTTCGAAGAATATCCTGAGATGCAAAGCCCACGGCGATACCAATTGAGGCCGCAATGGTAATCACCGTTTCAAAGGGTGGTACAATAATACCGGCAATCACAACATAGATCGCAAACGACCAGATTAAAATCCGGCTAACCGGGGCCAGCCGCTTAATGAAAAGCCTGTAATTGGTTGTCTTTTCAGAAATACTATCGATGATAATTGTCAGATATTTGTTCACAAAATAGGTTAAGAAGAGCAGTATGAGTGAGTAGAACACCTTATTGAATGAGATCAACTCCCTGATTTGGGCTACATCACTTCTAACTTCTTCAGCTGCTTCATTAATCTCCGATTCTGTGTCTTCTTGATCACTTTCTGCCTCGACAGAAGCCGGCTCTTCTTCAGACTCCTGCACCTGTTCTGAATCATCGATTTCCTCAACAGTTACTGTTGTATCCGGGGCGGCCTGAGCCGCGGTGTAGCTGTACCCGTGAACAGCCGAAATAAGAAATAGAAATAGAAATAGTGTAAGTAAAATTCGAATTTTCATCATTTCAACCTTTTAATGTATAATATTTCTTCTTTTTAATAACCGAATCAGCTGCCGATAAACCAGCTGATTCATCTGGTAACCGTTCGCATTCTTAAAAATGATGCCTTTGCTCTTAAGGCGGGTCAGCATCAGCCGGCTCTCCATCACATCCTGGTGAAGTGCCATTGCCATCTCTTCAGCAGTAAGCCGGTCGTGAATCACAAAAGCAGAAAGTGTAAATAGCACATTACGGGCGGGTATCTCGAGCCGGTCAACGTCAGCTACCTCCAAGGGAGCTATTTTGAATGAAAAATCGTCATAATCCTTGATCGATTGCAGCCAGAAGATGATGGCTATAGAGAGGTTCCCTTCTGCCACATTCGACAGTCGGGTAAAATAGTAATCCCTCAGGTACTCCTGGGTTTTCTCTTCATCACCGAGCAACTTGCGAAATGAGCGGCTGTTTTTAATCGCAGGGCTGGGCTCAAATACCAGGTTGTATCCGGTGGATTTATGCCGGTTCAGAATGGCTTTTTGTAGCTGCTCCCTGGTTAGTGTATCCACGGCATTGATGTGTGAAAAATACTGGTCGGCACCGCTCATTTTTTCAAAAAACTTCCAGGAATATCGCGATGTGCTCACTACCCAGAATAGCTTCTCTTTAGTGGCCGACATAATACTCCAAAACGCATTCAATGCTTCAAAACCATGAATATTTCTCACATATGCATTGTGCAGATTTTCAAAAATGAGGATCGATTTTGATTTCCTCTTGTTAATCTTTTCAATTAACTCTTCTTGCGTATCAACAGCTTTAAAATTAAATACACGACAAAACTCGTCAAGCAACTCCTTCTCTTTATAGATCGTCTTTTCTAATGATAGCTGAAGGATGTCGTGATTTAAAAACACTTTGCCCGTCAAAAGCCTGATAGCGGTAGATTTTCCGCTTCCTTTTTCACCCAGAAGAAGTACGTTTGCTTCCAGTGTGTTCCCCCACTCTTTATATGCTTTTTCGGCCATAGTGAACAGGCTGTCGGGTGGCACATAAAATCTCCAGTCGATCTCAAACTCCTGATCAAAAAGACGCTTATAGATAAAGGGCAGGTCACTATCGGTGGCAGCTCGTGAAAGGGCTTCAGCCAGGTTTCTTTTCTCGGAAGTACTGATCAAACTGCCATCGCCAAGGCCCAGAAACCGGACCAGAACCAGGTTGATCTTTTTGAATTTTTTCAAAGAAAATCTCCAGAATATTTCCGCCTTATCCAGCCCTCTTGCCGACAATCTGGTAAACTTCTGTTGCCAATCCATCGCTCTCTCTTTTACCTGAAGAGCCTTATCCTGAAGTTCAAACTTGTCATATTCCCTGCTAAGCATGGTATTGGACAGGGTGTGAAGTGCTTCGGGTAATTTCTCCTGAACAAGACTTTCATATTCGTTCTGTTTATCACGAACATTTTTAATGGACTGTTCAAACAGGCCGAGAGCCCTTTCCAGACCGCTAACTGCAATTTCAAGCGGACTTTCATCTTCATCCACTACCCCTTTCGACTCCAATGCGGCCATCAGGTTCACATCCACAATTTGAATCGTCTCCCCTACTTCTGCAGCCATTTGGTTGATAAACTGTATCAGTTCCTTCTTTTCGGGAGAGAGATTCCTGAGTGCTTTTTCTTGTATATAACGGGAAGCAAGCGACTGCCACTTCAGTTCATCCAGCTTTACCTCCGGCTTGGGAAGGATAATCTTACGATCTTCGGCCAGCTCGATCTTCTCTGAAAAGTTTACCAGCTGAAGTTGCAGATCATTGATCTGGTCCCGGATTCGATCCATGATTTTCTGCTGCAATTCAGGCTGCTGCATCGGCCTCAGAATTGCATCGCTAACCTCTTTTTCAAGTTTATTTCGTAACCCTTCAACCAATTTATTTGAAAGGTTTTTACTTCTGCTCTCATTTAGAGTTTGAATAATCTCTTTCGTCGATGAAACTCCGCTCTCCATCGGCAGGTAGCCAAAATCTCTGAAATAGATGTGTGTGTCTTTTAAAATTTCTTCCTGAGCCTTAGAAGCAAGATAGCCGTACAGCGCTATCTCATTTTGGATACGCAGATCGGCCAGCTGGCTCTTTAGGTATGTTCTCCAGGCATCATCAATAGACAAAAACCGACTTTTCTGTCTGTCGGCATACTCTCTCACAGTTGACACTGTAATTTTCTGAGCCCTGCCCTCGACCGTTCCGGCTCTCTCAGCCTGCCATTTTACTTTCTCAAAAATATCTGACAGTTGGTTCCCAAGTTCACGATTATTGAGCATCTCTTCGCTCTCAATCCGTTTAATAGCCATTTCAAGATGATCATCAAAATCTTCTATGACCTCAACTTTGAATGATGTAATCGCAACTTTCTCTCTGTTTTCATCATCAGGATTCTCTCTCTTTTTCTCAAGAAAGAGGTCCAGTATTTCAGCCGTATCTCTGTAAGATTCAGCAATCCAGGTTTCCAGCCACGATGGGTTCATCAGTAGATTTTCCAGAAGCAGATCTCTGAGAGGAATTTTTTGGACCCATTTTTCACTCTCACCATTTCCGGAATTCCACTTCCCGGATACACCTATAGCAGCTCTTTTTACAGCTTTATTAAAGGTCGTAATATAGGTGTCTTCCTTTTCAGATCGAAAACGCTGCTCCGATTGCACCTCCACGATCTCATCCGGAACGGTTTCCAGCTGCTTGAGCAGCATATCCACAACAACATCGTATCTGGACCTATCTCCGGTTGAACTCACGATATCTCTTAAGCCCGACAGGTTACGATTAAGAATATCAATTGATAATTTATAGCGTTCCGAGTCGTCTTTTTTGATGGTTAAAAGATTCTTGTATGTCTCTTTCAACCAGTTGTGAAGGGGTTTCTGGAACTGTAAGTCTGTTTCCTTGATGAGAGCAGGTAAGAGTTCATCAAAAAAAGTATTCAGATACGCATTAAGTGATGAGTATCTCTTTGAATCTTTTCCAATCATAAATTTGCCTTATAGTCAGTTAATGACACATGGTACAAAAGATTACTTAATAATATTGACACCATTGCCTCTGAATTGAAAAGAAAATATCAACATGAAATTTATCTCAATAAATACTACAATAGATATTAAACCATTATTTACGATAGTATTTACCAAATCTGAAAAAAATCTGTAACTTCAGTGAAATCATCCAGGCACCCGTTATGGTCAAAATTCTATCAAAAATGAAAAGAGTATTCATTTTTGTCTTTTTTATACTTGCAGGAGTGAGTATATCCTTCGTCGCGGAAAAGGCTTCGGCACAGACTGCACTTGAGCGCATCTCGGCTAACGAGCGCAGCGATGGCAAGGGATATGTTGTGCGATACCATCTGTCACAAATGGTTGACTCATCAAAAATTGTGCAGTCTGCCCCCGATCTCATACAGATGAAACTCTATTCAGACTACCTGGACACGCTGAATTTACGCATGCCTCCCCAAACGGATACGTTTCCAAGGATTTACATACATAAAACGGATTACGGTTTTGGTGTAGACTTCCATCTGGGAGAAGATATTTTTTTTAAATCCACTGCCTATCCGGATCAGAACGGCCGCCATCTTCTGCTTGCGCTAGAATGGGCCACACCTTCCGAAATAGAGCAGATTACCAGAGGAGTCGAACCCATTGTCTGGAACACCGCTGATTCTGGAATTGAAGATTTTTTTGACGATTTAGACGATGATGACACCTTTCTGCGACTCAGGGATCGTGACGGGTTTAATGTGATTGTGCTGGACGCAGGGCATGGAGGCAGAGATCCCGGAGCAAGGGGAGTGAATGGTGTTTGGGAAAAAGATGTGGTTCTCCCAATTACCTTAAAAGTTGGTGAATACATAAAACAATACCTCCCCGAAGTAGAAGTGGTTTACACCCGAACAGATGATACCTTTGTTCCTTTGAGTGAACGCGGACTCATTGCCACACGTGCCAAAGCAGATCTTTTTATCTCAATACACGCGAACTCTGCCCAAAATTCACCCTCTGCTCATGGAACCGAAACCTTTTTCCTGGGACTGGCCAGAAGCCAGTCGGCCCTTGAAGTTATGAAACGTGAAAACAGCGTAGTAGAACTGGAAAATGGAAATACTTCCCTGGATCTCAGTGAAGAAGAGCTGCTGATATATGAACTAACAAATGCAGGCAACATGGCCATTAGTGAACGCATTGCCACAAATATTGAAAACCAGTTCAAAAACCGGGTAAACAGGCGTTCAAGGGGTGTAAAACAGGCGCCGCTTGAAGCGCTCTGGCATGCATCCACGCCGGCTGTGCTGGTGGAGCTCGGTTTTATTTCCAATAGTCAGGAATCACGGTTTTTAACCAGTGAACAAGGACAAACGCTGATGGCATCGGCCATTTTCAGAGCTATAAGGGATTTCAAACTTGAATATGAGCGAAGCCTGCGCTCAAATAACAGAAACCAGGCAAGTAATGAGCGATAAGCCACTTATTCTGGGCGTTGCCGGTGGCAGCGGTTCCGGGAAAACCACAGTTGTTAACAAAATTGTAGAAGCGATCGGTGAAGATCAAATACTGTTACTGCAGCACGACTCCTACTATCGTGATCTGAGCCACATACCTCTGGAAGAGCGGGTGAAACAAAACTTTGATCACCCCTCCTCACTTGAAACAGAATTGCTGATCCGCCATATCGAGGCGTTAAAAGAGGGGTACCAGATTGAGCTTCCGATTTATGATTTTGTGGCGCATACCCGCTCCGATAAGACCCTGAAAAAAGCACCCAAGAGCATCATATTGGTGGACGGCATACTTATCTTTGCAGAGCCCGATCTCCTCGATCAGATGGATATCAAAATTTTTGTGGATACCGATGGCGACGTACGCCTGCTGCGCCGCCTTAACAGAGATATCAATGAGAGAGGGCGAGAACTGAATGGGGTCTTAAACCAGTATGAGCGGTTTGTGCGTCCCATGCACCTCGAATTTGTTGAACCCAGCAAGCGATACGCAGACATCATCATACCGCGTGGCGGAGAGAATACCATTGCATTGGAAATGGTAATTGCACTGATAAAGGGTAAGCTCCTCAAATGATTTACTAACCTGAGTTCAACCTAAAAAAAATTTATCCCGAAAGCTGTTGAGTGTTCGCAAGGCGAACGTTGAGTACGCCTTCGGCGCGTGGAATGCTCGCTGCGCTTGCGTTTAGTACTCTCCGCCAGTGGATCGTGTTGAGAATAGGCTAAATATAAGTCATTTGATCAGAAATTATTCGAGGTGCCTTCCCCTTAAAGCGAACGCAGTGAGCATTTAACATGAGCATCAGCGAATACTCAACGCGAACGGAGTGAGCACTCAACGTGATCCATCAGCCATATCCTCAAAAGCAGTCATCCCCTCAAACAACAGAAAATCACGCACTATCATAGGTATCTCCTCATTCAGATAGCTTGAGATATATGCTGCATCTCCTCCGGTAACGAAAACCTCTGCCGGCGTATATTCTGCTTTAAATTTATTCAAAAAGGAACCTATCGCCATTAGATATGAACCGTTCACTCCCCAACCGACACACTCCTCTGTCGATTTACCTGGCCAGTTGCCCATCATCTCCCGGTCAATATCCGGCAACTCCGGTAAATTCCTTCTCATGCTTCGGTGAAAAATCTCAAGACCGGGCATGATCACCCCGCCCCTGAAAACTTTATCTTTCGTCATCAGATCTATGGTACAGGCCGATCCGGCATCGATCACAATTACATTACCTCCCTTCTGCACAAATGCCCCCAGGCAGACCAGGAACCTGTCGATACCCAATGTTTGAGGAGTCTGATAGTCAAGGTGTTCTGAAGGGATCATATCTGTTGTGATGGTTTTAATCTCTACTCCTGACAAAATTGAATTCAACATATCCAGAACATCACGTCTCACAGAACTTGATATAATAGTCTCAATGTCTCCTTGTTCAGCAAACGATTTGAAGAGATTCTCTGCCACCCCAACCTCTTCCTTATGAGTCATTTGCCAGGTTTGATCACGTTTTTCGGCTGATTTAATGAATGAATTTCCAATATCCAGGTAAATTTTTCTCATTTATTTTGTTTTGGAATGATTGATACGTGTGATGTTTTATATTACCAGACATTAACTTAATAAAAATCATTGAAGGTCTGATGGATTTAAATAATAAGATTGCAATCGTAACCGGCGCCAGCAGTGGTATCGGTGCCGCTTTTTCTGAAAAACTGATTAATAAAGGAGCAACCGTTTACGGCCTTGCGCGAAGGCTCAATAAACTGACCGAGATTCAACAACGTCTTGGAGACCGGTTCATACCTGTTGAGATGGATGTTACACGGTCAGATGATCTTGAAAAGTGGGTAAATAAGACCTTCTCCGGACAGCATTCCCCGCATATTCTTATTAATAATGCGGGATTAGGCTATTTTGGAAACGTTGATGAACTTTCACTGGATGAGTGGAAAAAAATGATCGACACCAACCTGAACGGGGTATTCTACCTCACACGCCTGATGGTGCCGCTTATGAAGAGCAGTGAGGATTACTCTCACATCATTAATATCTCCTCTGTTGCAGGGCTGCTGGGTAACCCACAGATTTCCGGCTATAATGCCACCAAGTTTGGGCTGAGAGGATTCAGCGAAGCGCTCTTTAAAGAGCTTCGATACGACAAAATCAAGGTATCAACGATGTTTCCGGGTTCTATATCCACACAATTTTTCGACAATGCAGCAGGAGCCGACACGCACCCCAATATGATGCATCCTTTAGACGTTGCAGATACATTGATCCATCTATTGGAGACACCCGATAACCTTTTGATCAACGAAATTGCACTGAGACCGTTAAACCCTAAAAAACCGGAAGATCTGTGAACCGAATTTTCTTGTTATTGTTGAGTGCATCTTTATTTCTGATGCTTCCTGCATGTGAGAGCACACCGGACATACTTGAGGAGGAGCTTTATGAAAAGCTTCTGCTTGAATTTTCATTATTAAACCAGATGGACGAAGCTTTTCTGCAGGAAAAACCCAGGGAAGAGTTACAGTTAAAAATCTATGAACACTACGGTGTAAGTGAAGAAGAATTCCGGCGGGCTCATGAATATTATCAGCGAGATATCGAAACCCAAATTGAGCGAATTGATGAGCTTAATCTAATACTGAGACAGGAGCGGGATTCCGTGCGGCAAGTGGAGCGTGAACATCGAATGAGAAAAAATGTAGATCCCGACTCTTTAAGAAAACTGCTTCTGGAGCGACAAGAAGATACGGAAGAGGGCGAATTTGAAGATGAGGAGAGCTTGAAATTTTCTCCCGATGATATCATCCCCGACAATTAAAGCGAAATTTGCTGAATCGTATATGGGATAACACTAAAAAAAGAGCCCCGGCATTCCAGGGCTCTATAAGGCTAATCACTGTGTCCGGTTTTCATCATTCACTAATTGACATCAATAGTGCAACTACTCCCCAAACATATCTTTATAATCGGCCATGGCTGCCTCAACAACCTTAAATGCTTCCTCCCTTTTGTAGACACGATCTACAAAAACATCCGACTCCTTTCCCGGTACCAGTTTATAGGTGCCGAAATAGTGCCGAAGTCTCTCGATTAACACATCAGGCAGATCATTCACTTCGTTTACATCTTTGTAATAACGATCATTATCAAGAACAGAGATAATCTTATCATCAGCTTCCCCCTCATCAATCATATGAAGGCCACCGATAACACGGGCATTCAAAATAACTTCAGCCCTGTCGATGGGCCGCTCACTCAATACACAGATATCGAGCGGATCACCATCTCCGTCATCAGTATGGGGTGAAAGTTTTCCGATCCTATCTCCACAATAGGTCCGGGGAATAAATCCGTAGAGTGAGGGTGGCATCGAAGAGCTGCGCTGCGGTCGATCTACCCGCATATAACCGGTCAATTTATCTACTTCATATTTAATGGCATCAAAAGAGGTAACCTCGATAAAAGCACTGACAATATTCGGAGCTTCATCTCCAATTTCAAGGCCATGCCAGGGATGAGGTCTCCAGCGGTAAAATGGGTTCGGAAAGTTCAAATGTCTCTGTTTTAATTTAAAAGTTTTAATTTCTGTAATTATCAGTACTGGATAATAGTCGTTGCTCAGGAAAATACAATTTACGCCATAATTGCATTCAGTTTCTCCAGATTATCTTCAACTCTGAGCGCTTTTATAACATCCCCAATGTTTCCTTTCATAATATCATCAAGGTTGTAAAGTGTAAGATTTATTCTGTGGTCCGTCAAACGGCCCTGCGGGTAGTTATAGGTACGGATTTTTGCACTGCGGTCACCTGTTGAAACCTGGCTTTTACGATCTGCAGCACGTTCAGACCGAATCTGCTCCATCTCCATATCATAGAGCTTGCTCTTAAGCATAACCAATGCTTTTTCTTTGTTCTGATGCTGTGATCGCTCCTGCTGGCACTCAACTACCACACCACTAGGGGCGTGCGTCAGGCGAATTGCAGAATCCGTTTTATTCACGTGCTGCCCACCGGCGCCGCTTGAACGGAATGTATCCACGCGCACATCTTTCATGTCGATTTTAATCTCAACATCATCGTTCACTTCGGGCAGAACAGCCACAGTTGCAGCAGACGTATGGACCCTGCCCTGCGATTCGGTCTCGGGCACACGCTGTACCCGGTGCACACCACTTTCATACTTCATTTTGCCATACACCTCATTGCCCGACAGCTCAAAAACAATCTCTTTAAACCCACCTTTTTCACTTTCGGTAACCGACAGTACACTCATTTTCCACTTTTGAGAATCGGCATACCGCCGGTACATATCAAACAGGTCTCCGGCAAAAATAGCTGCCTCATCACCACCGGTGCCGGCACGGATTTCGATAATACAGTTTTTGGAATCATCGGGATCCTTAGGAATTAGTTTAAACTTGATTTCATCCTCAAGCTCTTCAAGCGAAGCTTTTAGTTCTTTGTTCTCTTCTCTGGCTATTTCCGTAATCTCCGGGTCTTCATTCTCTTCAATCAGTTCCCTGTTGCCTTCCAAAAGGCTTCTCATCTCTTGCCAACTGTCAAAGTCATCAACCAGCTCCTTTAGCTGCGTGTGCTCTTTTGTCAGTTCGGCATACTCACTGGGCCTGTCATAGATTGATGGATCAGCCATAGCCTGGTTAAGCTCATCATATCGTTGCTTTATCTGCTGTAGTTTTGCTTCTATATCCATTAAAATGATCAGATTTTGATAGGCAGGTAAGATATTGAATTATCTACACCAAACGAACAGAGAATTTTTTGGATAATAATGCAGCTTGAGACCTGAGTTTGATAGAAAACCCAAAACCAAGTTTCAAGATATTAATCAGCATAGTAAACCCTGCACCTTGCAGAACTACTGCCTAACGCTACAGTCTGGATTCCACGCTGTATTTGGAAGCGTTGATGCCTCTTCTATGGTCAGCAGGTCACTCTCCACAACCTCAGTCAGATTTACGTTCAGATCGAGCTGATTCAGGAAAAATCCACAGGGGCCAAACTCATTTGCGCTTGGGTGGGATACAAAGCTTGTTCCGGTATGAGGTGGTCGAAATGCTGATTCACCGTGAACCCTGACAAAACCATCAGCCACACCTATGCCCCGAACCCTGTAGGTGTTTGTATTTCCATTGTTAAGCCTTGCAGTTAAAAATGTACCCCGCTCAATTACACCATTCTCCGGATTCAGGCGCGTAATTACACTGACAGATGGCCCGCCCCCTTGGCCATAATTGGATTGATATACACCGCTGAATGCATTTTCAGAAGTTGTGCGAAGCGTGAGGTAACTGTTACTGCTGCTGCCGCCATCCAGAGTAAAAACAACCCACGGCCTGTTTTGAGTGTCAAGCGTTACCAAGACGGCTCTCACATCTACAGGTGAATTATCGTGCACAACTTCCCAAACCAATTCACCACTTGCGTCATACTTTTTGACTACCGGGTTTTGTTGGTTATCAGAGACCTGGTTAAAACCCACCTCATAACTATTGCCATCACTGTCTGTTACCGTATTGGATGTAGAAAGAGGAATATTTGATGCAATAGAATCGTCGGTGCTTGTGGATGAACCACAGCTTGATAGAATAATGAGTAAGGAGAAAATGAACAGAAACGAATAAACTCTCATAGCTGAATTAAATTTTTGTTAACAGATAAGTGGTTATAATTTAAATGAAAAATAGCGATCGGATTACCAACACAACAACAAGCCAAAGCACGTAAAACATTCACCTTATTTAACTCCATTCACTATCTTTGTTTCATTAAATATTTTATGAATGATTTACTACCTTTTGATCCCCTGTTTACGGGTGGAACCAGATCAATCTAACTTCAATATCATACACCCGTCTGACGGGATAAACTCATGAAACATCCTCTCAATTCACATTTCAAGATCGGATTTCTCGGCGCCGGTCAGCTTGCCCGGATGTCGGCTCTGCAGGCGTTTCGATACGGTATGCAGGTTGCTGTTTTTTCCGATAGGCCCGAAAACGAACCGGTTCAGTTCATGACACCTTACTCCTATTCCGGATCTTTTGACGAACTGGATTCGATGCTGGAATTTGCAGAATCGTGTGATGTGATTACCCTGGAGAATGAGTTTATCGACTCTGAGATTTTGGTTCAGCTGCAGGATAAATCGGGCACTCCCATCTATCCTTCCCCAAAAAGTTTCTCCCTTATCGAAAATAAACTGATTGAAAAGCAGACATTTGAGAGTGCCGGCATCCCCGTTACCCCATATAAACTGATACAGAGCTCGGGTGATTTAACAGACTTTGGCAGCGCACATGGCTGGCCCTACATGTTAAAATCCTCCAAAGGTGGATATGATGGATACGGCAATGAAACCGTGCGCAATGGAACAGAGGCCATTGCTGCTTTTGAAAAACTGGGAGGCAAGGCGGGCCGTGATATTCTTGCAGAGGCTTTTGTCGATTTCACCCACGAACTGGCCGTTCAGGTGGCACGTAACGAAACCGGCCATGTGGTCTATCCCTGCTGCGAAACGGTTCAGAAAAACCACATTTGTGTGGCTGTAAAAACTCCGGCACCGGTTTCGAACGAGATTCAAAAACGAGCTCAACAGCTGGCCTTGAAAGCCACGAAAGCGATTGACGGCAAGGGGATTTACGCGTATGAGTTTTTCCTCACCACAGATGGCGAACTTCTATTGAACGAATCGGCCCCCCGTCCCCATAACTCGGGCCACTATACTATTGAAGGATGCATAACTTCACAGTTTGAAAACCATGTACGGGCTGTGTGCGGTCTTCCCCTGGGCAACACCACCCTAATCAAACCGGCTGCCGTCATGATCAATCTGCTGGGTACCCATAATCGGGATGCCTTTTTAGAGCATGCCGGGGTTGCCGTTAGTGAACCTGACGGACATCTCCATTCATACGGTAAACTCCAAAGTAAACCGGGCCGGAAAATGGGGCACTTTACACTACTTGGCGTTGAACAGGAACAGGTATACAAAAGAGCCCTTGAGGTGACGAAGAGTATTGAAATATAGTAAGGAACATATCAAACCGGACCGGCCTGAACCTATCCTTCCGAATGGCCAGCTGTTACGAGTTACGATGAACACTGCTTTGGAGCCCGTTATTCAATCACTGATTGATGAAAAGTATGCGTTAATCGAAGACCGCTATCACAGCGGTATGTCCGTTCTGGCTGAACTGAAAAACAGAATATTTGGCAAGAAAGACAAAAGTGACTTTAAAGCGTATAGAGGGAAACGGTCTGAATTTCATGAAGCTTCAAACAGGCTGCTGGTACCGGTCAGGGATAATAAGATCGCCCTTGAGAAATCGCCCGACATTGGCTGGCTGAAGGAGTTATATCCTGATATAGCTAATTTCATGCTCTCTTTTCCACAAATACAGGGGCTTAACAGTTCATGGCAATGGTATCTGAAGGGGATCTCCTATCCCGGATTGAATAAGAAAATCCATCCCTATTACGGCGCCTATTTCCCCACTCGCTTCGAACACCTGCGACTCTTCTATAACTGGCTGAAAAATTATTCCGGACCGAAAACAGCGGCAATCGACGTGGGAACCGGCTGCGGGGTCCTATCTTTTCAGCTTTTAACACAGGGCTTCGAAAAAGTGATCGCTTCCGACATTAACAGCAATTCACTGATATCGGTTTCAAAAAGTGCAGAGAAGTTTGGCTTTGAAGACCGGCTGGACATACTGCAGTCAGATCTTTTTGATCAAATTGATCACAAGGCAGATCTGATCGTGTTCAATCCGCCCTGGCTGCCTGCACAGTCTGAGATCACCGGCCTGGATCACGCAATCTATTATGAACCGGGACTGTTTGAACGCTTTTTTGAGCAAGCCCATAATCATCTGAAAGCTGAAGGCACGCTGGTGCTGCTTTTTTCAAATCTTGCCCAAACCGAAGGTGTTACACAGCTTCATCCGGTTAAAACAGAGCTTTCAAACTATAATCGTTTCAGAAAAGTTGACCTGCTTGAGAAAAAGGCAGTTAAAGCTTCCCGCAAAAGCAAACGAAGGAGTCACAGAAAAAATGAGATCATTGAACTGTGGGTTCTTGAAAAGGTTTTATCCGCGGATTAAGATCGGAACCGACAGGCTTATGAGGCGCAATTTTCTATTTTATTAATAGAGTAGTGCATTCAATTGTAAATTTAATGGCTAAACATAGAAACAGATGACTCAGCTAACCTGGCTTGGAATATTTATTTGTCTTACTCAATCTGCAATGTTATCCGGATTGAATCTTGGATTGTTTACGCTAAGCAGGCTGGAACTCCAGGTTGAGGCAAAAAAAGGAGATAAACAGGCAAAGAGAGTTCTGCATTTTCGCGAGGATTCAAACTTCTCCCTGGTCACCATTCTCTGGGGTAACGTAGGAGTAAATGTGATTTTAGCACTTCTTTCGGGGTCGGTAATGACCGGAGTTGTTGCCTTCCTGTTCTCTACGGTGGTTATCACTATTTTTGCCGAGATTTTGCCTCAATCCTACTTTACCCGCCATGCCCTTAAACTTACCTCACTTCTTTCTCCCGTGCTGAAGCTCTACCAGTTTGTTCTCTATCCTGTAGCCAGACCCACAGCCTGGGTTCTTGATAACTGGCTGGGTGGCGAAGAGATCACTTACTTTCGAGAGCGGGATCTGCGCCACGTTATCAAACTCCATATGGAAGCTGCCGAAAGCGACATTGCACGCCTTGAAGGTCAGGGTGCACTTAACTTCCTGGAGATTGATGATGTGCCCCTGTTTGATGAAGGAGAAGATATGGACCCCGAGAGTATTATCAGCCTGGAATTCAAAAATGGACTTCCGATATTCCCTCACATAAAGCCCTCCACAGATGATGAATTTCTCCAAAAAATGAACCGATCCGGTAAAAGTCTTGTGCTAATTACCAACCAGAATAATGAACCGGGATTTGTCATTAAGTCGGATGATTTTATCAGGGGAGCCTTGTTCAATCCTGATGGTTTCAATCCCTACCGATATTGTCACCGCCCACTTATAGCGCATGACTCTTCCATTAAACTCGGTGAACTGATTAAGCAGTTTCAGACAGGCCCCGGAACTGTTGAAGATGATATTATCGAAAACGATGTGATCCTGCTCTGGAATCACAAGCCGCGCATCGTAACCGGAACCGACATCCTGGGCCGTCTGCTTCGCGGCATTGCGCGTCCGCCTTCGTATCGGGCGGGATGATATATCCTCTGAGTAGATTGGGAGGGGCCTCACCCCCCTGTCCCCCTCTCCATGTTCTTGCCAGCTTCGCTAAACGCGAACCGGCAATC
>Ga0207421_10004930_pt1 | contig 15179 bp, 39 predicted proteins | sample SodLakKL_010_SED_4_FD_187542 | JGI IMG/M metagenome (GOLD analysis project Ga0207421, IMG submission 187542) | Alkaline sediment microbial communities from Lake Tanatar, Kulunda Steppe, Russia - 8KL_010_SED (SPAdes) (version 2) | ecosystem: Environmental > Aquatic > Non-marine Saline and...
TCTCTTTCTAATTTTATTTTACTTTCCTGTTCCTCCCCCTAAAAATAACTTTCCTAAAATATCAACGATTAGAGAAGGCCACACCCCATGCATAGCATAAAATCCAACTAACTTTTATTCTCCCTAAAACCCTTACAATCCCCATTATATCACACATCAGAACAAGTTTCAAGTAAATAACAACTTTTAGCAAATAGCTATCAAAAATAAAGCTTGTTGGAATACCAAAGATTAGAGAAGGTCATACCCCACGCATGGCATAAAAATATCTACACATAAAGAAAACCAGATACCCATTCTTATCTATTAAATATAATGGTAATATCTGGACTGCTTTTTCTAACATAAATATAAAAACTACATAGGATCAATAGTAACATCATCAGGAAAATTAAGCCCTCTTGCTACTTCATTCCAAAATCTTATTCTCTCTCCCTCAACATAAACAGCATAATCCATAGCAACATACATATACTGAATCCTTCTGTAGTTCTGTTCTGATCTTAACCCATATTCAATAACTTCTTCTGGTCTTAAATCATATATACTACCAACACCAAAATCTCGCAATACCTGATCCTCATACCTTTCAGCTTTACTCATATCAAAATGTCTAATAGCTGGAGCTCCTTTAATAAACTCCTCAACAGGCTTTACCTCATCCATATTATGATCATAAACCACATAATCTTTACCATAATCTTTATCCCTTACATAACTCTTGAACTCGCTTTCCTGCATAACAGTAATAATACCTTCTCTTTCCAAATCGCTAATTATATGCCTGTTAATATAAAAATTGTGATCAGTAAAGAACTCAAAGACAGGTATATCAAAAATACCGTTCTCGTGCATAACATCAGGGATATGGGCATCTCTTAACTCCTGCCTATTAAGAGCATAATAAGATCGAGTATTAAATTTACTATCCTCATAACTGAACTCCACAATCTCAAAAACTGGATCATGCACCACAAAATATTCGTTATCCTTAACATTAAAGAAAACTTCTGTCAAACCTCTGCCTTCTCTAAAATATATTCTCATACCTAAACCTCCTTAAAACATAGAAATATTAAACTTCCTTCCACCTGTTAATTAACTCCATCTTAACCTGTGGATCAGTAACTATCTCCTCTTCTTGATATCCATGTGCGATAAATCTCAATACTATCTGTTCTCCCTCTTTATATATATTAGCTGTATATGTACCTGACATCTTATGCCTCATCCTTATCTGAAATGTTCCCAACTGGATAGAGTAACTACCTTCCTCCTCATCTCCATACATTCCCAACATACGTGCTACATTAGATATATCTAAATCACCTATAACATACTCAGATGCTTCTGGCTCCTCCCATACCTTCTCCTTCATAACTCTAAACAAATCGCTTCTTTTTGGTTCGCTCATCATCCCCATCTCTAAATCCTGTATTGTACCAAAAACTTCATTCATACCATTCTTATCTAACATCTCTATCTTGATCATCTCCTAACACCTCCTTAAATAATATTTACGTGTTCCTGCTAATAAAAGTTATCATCTGATCCATCATCCTCACATAATGATCAATATCTTCTCTACCCATCTCAGCAGGAACTCTATGTAACATATCCTCTATCTCATCCAGATGATTGTAAATACCTTCCTCTAACGAGTTAGTCACATATCTCGGTCCTATCTCTCTAATTATATCTAACAAACCTTCCAACCTGTCATTAAATTCCATTAACCCACTTTCTCTTAAAACAGAATGTCTCGATAACCATTGCTGAATATCTAATATCTCATCCTCCAACACATTAAAAAGAGCATCTCTATTCTCTGTAAGTGATCTGATCTTCCTCGCCTTCTTCATTACCATCTCACCTCCTTCTTAGATCCAATAGCACATCCTATCTTACCCATATCATTGCATTATATCATATTTCAAACAAAAAGTCAAGGGGATAAACCAAAAAAAGAGAAGGCTACCTACTTCCAACACGTGGAAATGGGTGGAAAATATAGTTAGCCTTTAGCAGTACTGTCATAAATGGAGAACACTACCAACCGATTCCCCTGACAATACCGCCATATGAATAACGCTATTAAGCAATGTACGATGCAACGATGTACAGATGCAATACAATGTACGATGCAACGATGTACAGATGCAATACAATGTACGATGCAATAATGCAGTACGATGTAGCGATGCAACGATGCAGTACAATGTACGATGCAACGATGTACAGATGCAATATATGATGCAATGTATGTATGCAATATATGATATGATGTATATATACAACAATGTGATATATGATATAACGATGTAATGTGATATATAGTATAATAATGTAGTGATTATATGATATATTTATCATACATTTCTTATTTTTATGTCATTTGATTTACACAAGTAAAGGTGTTAGTAGTTATAATGTTATATAAGGCACAGGTATAAGAGGCAATGGTGTATCTGAATACGAACTATTAGTGATTATGGATACAAGTGGGGTAATGGGGTGATGAGTGGTGGGGAGTGGAGTGATGTATGTGTGTGTATAGTTAGATATACAGTATATATTATTAATCTTTTATTATTATATTGTTATTACAGGTATAGGTTTTTTTATTTAGGTTTTAGTCCTCAACTATATCTTGGTAGGATCTTTTTTTTATTTTATTTATTCTTTCTAGCTTTACTTCTCCCAATAGTCGTTTACTAAATCGACATATCTTTGATTTTTGTAGTTACCTTCTACTCTTTCAGGGGACCCTTGATTATAAGCTGAAATAATATCAAGATAGTTATCGTACTTTTCGTAAAGGTTTGCTAGATGTTTTGTTCCTAATTTTATATTAAGGTCAGGATCTACCAATTCGCTTAGATATATTCCTTCAAACCCTAACTCTCTAGCTAAAGCTCCCATAATCTGCATTAATCCCCATGAAGTCTTCTGCATCTCTTTTTCTGTATCTAAGGTTTGTAACCCACTAGTATAGTTTTCGGGTTCGTATAGCCATTCATACCTTCTCTCATACCTTACAGCATATTTATTATTATTAGATTCAATCTTTATTATAGCTCTTATTAAATCTGCTGGTATCTGGTATTCTTCTGAGTATTTTTCTATGATCTGCTCCCTATCAAGCTTATCTTTACTTGAGAACATATTGACTAAACTTTTTAAGATTTTACCTAAACTCATTTAATACCTCTCCTTTAAATTATTATGATAAGGAAATATGAATAGTTACTTTTTGCGACTCTTTATCATAAGTATATCCTTTCATTTTAAAATTATGTGAATCTGATATGTCATTAACAAACTCTTCTGCTTCTTCATCATCTATCCCTTCTTCTAGGTAATGAACTAGATCTACAGATCTCTCACTCATTAGTCCAGCCTCCTCTTTTATTAAGAGTTTATTCAAATCTTTCTAAATAATAACCTAATAATCCAGCTAAATAACATACTGAATGATCTTTTTTATGGCATCTTTTTGTGAAGTAATCATAAGCTTTTTTAACTATCTGTAAATCTTCGTCTAATTCTTTGGAGTTATCAATAACTTTTAAATCCATTTCCTTCTTTATCTCTTCCCACTCATCTATCCTTACATCATTCTCTCTTATCCAATAGATATTTTTGTCTACATCCATAAACTCACTTTCTATCCAAGTATTGATATAATCTAAAAAACTTCTCTTTAACTCTTCTTTCCTATCTTCTTCCAAAGATTACATCTCCTCCCTTTTAATCAAACTTATCTTTTAATACCTTTAACTTATCCTTTATAGATATACCTTCATCTAAATCCTCTCTTATACGGGGAGTATATTCTCTTTTTTCCTGCAAATCTTTTGTTTTCTCTATATCTTTTCTAACATTGCCCAATTCTGATTTTAAATTCTTGAACTTCTTTTCTTTAAAAAAGTTATACTTATCAAGTGTATTATAAAGAGACATTAATATTTCATTTTCCTGCCTCATCTCACGTCTAGCTTGTCTACATTTTCTTAACTCTTCGTATATATAAAGCTTTTCTCTCTTACTATACTCATTTAATTCTATAAAATGCAGTATATCTTGTGTTTCCTTCTCTATCTCTTCAAGATTTGCTTCATTGTTCTCATATCTTTCTTTAATTTTTTCTGCTAGCTCAAAAGATTCAAATAAGTTTTCAATTAAATCTAAACCGTCTAACCTGTCAGTGAATTCTTCCTCTTCCAACATCAACCCCCTCCTGACTGTTCTCTTAGCCGTCTAACCTCTTCCCAAGCAAGTATGTTCCTTTTTCTTTTAAGAAGCTCATCGTCATCATATTTCCAATGAAATCTCTTATCTCCAATATAATATTCAATATAACCATAATAATAACGATAATCAAAATGTCCTTCTGGGCATGACTTTGTTTCTTCTGCTACTTTGCCATCTACCCTACTATAACACTCATATCTCAAAATATTATAACAGATAGGACAATTATATACCCTATTACTAACAGACATTGATTCTTTCATATTAATATCCCCTCCCTTAAAGTTAACTGCTCTTCCACATCCCTACCTCCCTCTCAGAAGTAAGTCCTTTCTTCTTTTCATTATAATAATTTTCTATAAACTTTTCCATCTTACGAAATTCCCAAGCATTTTTCATGACCATACCCTTCCCATCAAAATTAACAACACCTGCATGAATTTCGGAATCTCCCTCTTTACTTTCTAAAGAGTTCTCAATTTCTTCATATATCTTCCACTCTCTTTTTCTAAACTCCTTCAAAAAAGTTTCAAAGTCACTATAATCCCATCTGTCTGTATATCTTCTTACCTGACACTTATGAGCATAATAAGACGCAAATAAAAGAATCATTTTAGGAAACAAGTAAAGCAACCCCGTAACTAGAATAACTATAAGAATCATTATACCTACATACATAAGTATCCCTCCCTTTTAATTAATAAAACAATCTTCCTACCTTATTCTAATTATACCATATAAAACATTGTATGTCAAACAGATCTTTTAGTTCTCTACTTTTTCATCCATCATCTCATCTATAGTTTTTAAACACAAAGAAGGTATCATTTGATGTTGTTGCAGAACTTTAAAATCAATACAATTTATTTTACTACTCCTATAAATTTCTACTATCTCCTCTTGTAATATATCTTCTATTACCATTGGTATTAGATAATTCATCATCTTTCTGCTTATATCCATACCCTTTTCATCTCTTAAATTATATATTTGTTTCTTTATTCGCTGTTCAGTGGCATATTTATCAACTAAATATCTCATTTCATTATAAACTTTATCTCTTTTCTTACCTCCATCATTCTTAAAGTTAGCTTTATGCTTTTCTTTAAACTTATCGTTAACCATCTTAGCATAAAGAGGACGACCAAACCTATTCATTCGATCATAATTTTTTAGTACAATACCTTCTGGCTGACCGTCTCTGTATTGAGACTTCTTCATAAATTTTTCTAAATCTTCTTTATTCAAATCCTTCAGCTTACCTTCAAAATAAGGATCAATATAGTCTAAATTTAAATCTTCAAACTCCTTCATGGCAATATCATAGCTTATAGGATGACCATTTTCTTTGTATAAAATATCAAAAAAGATAACTTTAGGAACATCTCCATAAGAAATAGTATGTGGTTTCATAAACTCTCCAATATATATAAAATCATCATCCAAATCGTCAGGATCAACTATCTCCTTTACATAATCAATATATTCTCCCCACTGGTCACTATTATTTATGTTATTAACATTCCTTGAACCAAAAATTATTTCATCATCTTCTACCCACATTCTAGCATTTGCACCGTCTAACTTTTCTGTTATAACTACATAATCATCTTGATATTTAAAAAAGTCTTTATTTTCATCTTTGCCTAACCTATGAATTTTAGGATACTTCTTAATTATCTTCACTCTCCTTTTGACTTATGTTATAATACAATGCAATTCTACAGGGATAACCTGTATCATTTTTGCATATTTTTTTAATTTGCCTGTCTCTAAATTAACACATATTATATTACCTTCTTCATCTTGTTTATCAGTTTTAATATAATAATCATCAGGATAATTTATCCTAGTAAAAACGTGACCTATTTTCAATTTCCCTAAATATTTAGTATTTTTATCAATTTCAACTGTCATACATCTCTCCCCTTTAATTAATTTTCCTTATCTTTATTTTGCATCCATCGGTGAAAAGCATCATCTTTTCTTAGCCCCTGCCCTCTTTCCTCATAAAACTCTTTAGCATCTTCAACAAATTCATCTCTTAACCATAACTCAGGATATTTATCTAGATTCCCTTCTTCATCATAATGATAAACTTTATAAGGTGTTTGGCAGATAACGCATTCTGCCACACCATGTTTTATTGTCCACCTAAAATGCAATCTTTGCCCACATACTTTACAATCAACTGGATCACTCCAACTCCTTGTCATCTTTATCCCTCCCTTTTCTGCTTGAATAAAATTGGTACTTATTCTGAAGTACAATCATACTTTTTTTCGTTACCTCTATAATTATCAACAACCAATTTTGCATCCTCTAAAACTTCATACATAGTCAAATTATCAAAATAAAAGTCTTCCATTACTATATAACCCGTGTTCTCATCAACAGCAGAAACATAAATCCTTTCTATACCGTCTAAACCTTTATCTCTATTAACTTTTATAACACAATTTTTATATTTTCTTTTCATTCCTCATTTTCCTTAAAATCATCATACTTTTCTTCATTAATTTCAACATCTAACCCTCCATCAACTTTTTCAAGAGTTATGAATACTTTTTTCCATTCCATATTTTCTGGTTCATATGCTTTTTCAAAATAATTTTTAAATTGATCAACTGCATTAGCAATAGCCCCTTTAATTATTAAATATTGCCTATCTTCTTCTGAAAGTTCATCTAAATCAAGTTCATCCATATCCAACATAGTTACACCTTCCTTTTTTTATCTTAAATAATTTAATTAAAAATAAGATCACAAGTTACTCTAAAAGAACTATCATCCCTATAAAACCCATGAAACTTCATTTCATAGCTACATTTAAGATCATTTATATCAAAATCAAAACTCTCTTCAAACTTATCCTCTAATTCTTTTCTCAAATCAGATTCAAACTCTCCTCCATAATAATAATTTATTAACGATTTTAACTCTTCTGCATCATTATTATGATAAAAATCATTAAGAGTTAGCTTAATAATCTCATAACTATCTCCAGAAATAACACCCTCAATTTCAGTATTACAATCGCTATTTATATTTCCTTTTTTACATAAAATCTTCCAAATATAAACTCCCATACTTTGTTTAATCTCTCTTTTATATCGTTGAAATTCCTCTAAAGAAAAATTAGTTTCCTTATCAACAACTTCTTTTTTATCTTCTTCAGTTATTTTTTCAAGATGTTTTTTAAAAAAAATTAGCTAAATCTTCAAAGTTAACACTAGTTCTAGCAGTACGATTAAGGTTCTCATCTAACTTTTCAATAAACAGTATATTACCGTTAGAAGGTATAAACTTATACCCTATCTCTTTTTCTTTATCAAATAAAGTAAACTCTGAAGTAATACTCCAATATGAATTAGCACAGGTTTTAACCTTCAAGCTAACTCCTCCTTTTTTATTTTAATTATATTATACAAACTAACAATTTCTGTCAGGACCTATAAAAACATAATCCTGTTCATGATAACAATCTAATGTTTTAAAAACTGGACAATCATCCCAAGGAGGTTTTTTATTAATATGAACCTTCTTACGTTTAACAACTTCTGCAGTTTCCAAACTCCAACACTCGCCATCTAAAGAATTACCTTCCTGGTTATAATAATTATTTCTACACCCTTTACAGTACATTTCTTTTTTCTTTTCCTTATTCATATTATTTTAACCTCCCTTAGACTCCATACCCTATACTAACAATAAATATACTGTATCTTGCTATAAAACCTAACATTACAGGTCTTTTTTCTACGAAACGTCTTTTGATAACATTTCCTTCTTTATCTATCTGACTGATAATCTCCCTCTTAACCTTATTAAAATTATCAGAATCAAAATAACATTCATTTACTATAGGTAGCTTTCTATCATAAGTAACTACTATTTTTTCGTTAACTTCTGCTACCCTGTTATTTACCAACACAGCTCTCTTAAAATCTTGATCTTTAAAATAGTGTTCTTTATAAGATATCTGGTCTGTCATCTCTTCATACCTATCAGACACCTTTAATTTTTCTATCATTTTAGACATATCTTCTAATTTTTCTAACGTTTTCATTTTAAGCCTCCCTTTTAAGTCCACATATGAAATATTAAAGCAAATACAAACTGCATAAAAACTAAGTCACTTTCAATCTCAGTCATAGCTTTCCAAACTTTTGCATAATCTCCTCCATACTCAGAAATTCTCTTTACATATCTCCTAACTTCCTTAACTACTAATTCATTCCTAAAATTATCTTGAAGAAAATTAACAAGTCTCTGTCTGTACATAGGTTCTTCAATAGCAATTGAAGCGTAGTGAGGATCATCTTTTCTACTTAATTCAGTATCATCTAAATTAAATTTACTTAAAAGCTCTGAATAATCCCACCCTTTAAACTCCATATCTTCATCAATTAATTCTTCTGAATCACAATCGACTTGTTTCTCATACATCTCCATATGATTTATAATGTAATTAATCCATCCTAACACTAACTCATCATTGAACATAGATCCGAATTTATCCTTCTCTTCTTTTAATTCTTCAAAATCACTTTTTAAATTCTTAAAAGCTTCCTCATAATTCATGAGATTCCTCCTCACTAGGATTAAATTTATCTAATTTAGTTTCTGATTCATCATAACCTCCTGACCAACCACAACTATTGCAGATTAAAATTTCTCTCTTCTCCGTCTTACAGAACAACTCATCGCTACATTCTGGACATATTTCAATAATTAGCCCCTTCGGAGTTAACCTCATCTGTATCATTAACCCCCTCAAATCCAAATAATAATTTCGTAACATACTCATTTTCATATATTTCTACAACCTGCCAATTAGGCACTCCTGTTAAATCTATTTCAGGTCTGTTTACTTCTAACCATTGTTTAGCTTTCTTAGCTGCTATATCCTCTGCTAAATTCTTACCACAAAAAGGACAGTATAAAATTTCATCACACACTCCATCTGTTAAAAGATCTCTAAAAAACATATACCAATTATCTTTATAAGCATCGTGTTCTATAACTATATCATCAGGTTTTGATCGGCAATCATGCTTTTCCATCGCTATCAAAATCCTCCTATAGCCATCATTTTAAGTCCAACAAATTATTTTTAAAAGCAAAAACTACAGCTTGAGTTCTGCTATTTACATCAAATTTACGATAAATACTTGTAAGATGAGTTTTTACTGTCCCTTCACTGATAAACAGTTCATCACAAATCTGATCATTTGACATACCTTCTGAAAGCAAGTATAAAACTTCTGTTTCTCTATCAGTAAGAATACTTGTAACTACGTTTCCATTAATTTCTATCTCTTTACCACAATCTTCACATTTAATTTAAATCACTCCCTTTATTGTTTACCACTTTTGCCGGGAGAAATACAAAAAAATATTATTACCCTAATTTATCTTCAATTTCGTTTACCATCTTATCTCTACATCTAGAACAGTAATCAACACCTCTAGATTCAAGCCTAGCAGAGCAAATAACACAGTAATAAGTATTTCTATCCATTAATTATCATCCTCATCAACTTGAACTTGAACTAAACTTTTAAACCCCATACTAGTCGGAGACGTTATCCTCCAATAACCACATTTAATCACATTCTCTTCAAATTCCTCTAATGTAATATTCTCAAAATGATTTTTAATTTTTTGTAACCTTTCCTTATGTGTCATGGTATCCCTCTTTCTAAAAATACAAAAACAGTATTTGCAAAACTGTAATTATAAAAAATTTGCTCGTCATATACTTCTAGCTTCAATTCTTTATCTGCTATCATAATCTTTTTTCCTATCTTCAGATTTAACTTATTAACTCCTGCTAATTTTTCAAGTATTTCAATAGCTTCGTCTTTCTTCTCTGGATTTTGATAAAGACCGACAATCTTCTCTGCTTCTGATATAACTACAGCTTTTATAATCTCCCAACACCTAATACAAATCAGGTTTTCAACTAAAATTGAATCTTTACAATACTTTTCGCCTCCAAAATCGCCATACAATACCTTACTTTCTGCAGATTCCATAAACCCTCCCCCTAATATTCATTTGTCAATTATCGCCTATGTAATGTGCTGGATAACTCCAGCACATTTACACATACCAACTAGACAGCTTGACTGTTTTTCTTCTGACTTGGTAATGATTTATTAACTATCTTTAAATCATAATGACCGTCAGGAAGGGAATCAACCAGCCCCATAAACTGTTGGATTTGTGCTTTAGTCAAATCGCTCATTTGTAACATAACCTCTCCAGTAAGTGACTCTTCTTTTTCTTTTTCAGGAACATCTACTTCTCTCTTAAAGCCCTTTTTTGAATCATAACTGCCTGGAGGATAGATAGCTTGGATATCTCCTGCACTGTTCTTACTAATCCCCAGCTCTCTCCGTAGAAACCCCACTTTATTTGGACTTACTCCCCAAAGATTAGCTAGGTCTTTGTCAGTATACTCAATTGCCAACTTTCTCATTTCTTCCTGTGCTTTTTCCGGATCTGTGTTTTTCATCTCCAATAGCTCCTTATACTTATCGTTAAAATCTACCTCTTTTTCTTCAACTTCTGCCATTCTCTTTACCCCCTTTTTAATAAAAGAATATTATCATCTAATTTAATTTAATTATACAAGAAAAATTAACTTTTGTCAAGTTTTTTATTCTAATATATCTCACAAAATGATAAAGGTTAACTTCTTTTTTAATAACAATTATTATCAACTTGTTTACTTAATTAGAGGGCATTTTTCAGGGAATCCTTCTCTACATTCAGGATGACTAATTATATAAGGCGATTCAGCATCAGGATGATCACAAACCATTACATTAATCTCTAAACTAAAATAAGGACATTGATGCCAACACCTAGTTATTTCTTTTTCATGAGATACTTTAACCTTGATACTCTCCATATTTACCCTTCCTTAAAAACATCATGCAAATGTTTTTTCTCTTGAAATTTAAGAGCGTCATCTTTTGGCATTATAGTATAGTAATTGTCTGGCACACCTGTTCCATTCTTATTAAAAACTCCATCTCCTCCACCATGAATTGTAACTTTATTAAACTCGTCTTTAAAACCCATTGTATCCTCCAAAAAAGCCACATCTTGATCGTTTTCTGCTACTAAAAATATCTGATCTCTTCCTATTTTAATTTTAATTATATAAACCTCCCCTTTAATAATATTTTTACAAGCTATATCTTAAATCATTAAAACATCTGACACAAAATGTTTCAACATAATAGAAAAAAGAATTATAACCAGATGAATTTTCATACACAGTATTTGTTATATTAGATACATTTACATAATCAACAACCACAAAATCTTCTTCATTATCACTCTTAAAATCACAACCAAAACAAAACAACAAAAACACTCACCCCTAACTATCTATAATTTATTATCCTAAAATTTTTTAATCTGACTTTTATTTACTAATCTTAACTCAATATCACCTTCATTATCCTTATACTTAATTAAATGAGTCTGCCCTAAATAATTACCTTCTTTATCAATATAAACTACTCTTGCTTCATGCTCTCCCCATTCATCATAAAATCTGACTGTATCTCCAACTTCAATCATCCTAATCACTCCTCACTTTCCTCGCTATCAGATCCTGCACCTACTTTATTAAAACTTTCATCAGGTCTCTCCTCAACAGGTCTCATATACCTATCAGTACCTGCCATCATAACACAATCACTTCTAATATCTTGTATATCTATATCTAACTTTTTACATATTACTTTTGCAAAATCTATAGTAGCCTGTTCTGCATGTTCAGATATAATACTAGCTTCTACTATACCGTCTTTTCCTCCTTCATACCTGCAGTAGTACATATACTCTCCTTCTTCCAGATAAAAAGTACCATCATCATTCTCAATTACCATTAATTATTCTTCTCCTTTCTATACCTTTCTTTTTTCAGCAACTAAATTTTTAAGAAAATCCCATTTTTTAAGCTTGTGGTATCATTTTTAACCTTTTGCAGGTTACTCATTGTTTTCTACATTCTTATCGAGTAATCTTAAATCTTTTAAAATCATTATATCATAATAAAACCCAATATTATCTTCGCTTCTTTTTCTCACCAAAGCAACCCTATCATTATATTCTTTATCTGCTTTCTTGGAAATATGCTCAACAATCGCTGGTTTGCCTCCTCTTGACGGCTCAACTCTATCTCCAACTTCAATCTTAGCCGGGCTTAATTCTTTTTCATTAGCCAACATGCTAAAAAAAGCGTCTGTATGCTCGCCTTGCCTACAAATAATTGCATATTCTAAATGACCTCTATCAGTAACACCAAAAACTTCTCCAAAATATCTACCGCTACGAGATTCATAAAGAACAGTATCTCCAACTTCAAATTTATTCATTATTTAACCTCCTCAGATCTTAACATTTTGTCACTTCCCTTTTATAATTTAATCCATCTGCCTTTCTTTCCCATCTTTTTTCTCAATCTCTCTTAAATAAGTTAAATAGATATCCCAACCTGTAATCCTGTTTAAATCAACTTCAGGTTTATTTTCTGACAACCATTTTCTTGCTTTCTTAACCTCTTCTTTATCGATTCCCATTCGACACTACCTCCTTATCTCCAATTTTAAATATTAATTCTTTTATTTCTTTACCTTCATTATAAAAATTAGCAAGCAATGAAAAATCGCCATAAGCACCGACTACTCCTGCAATAGAACGAGAAGATTCGAATTCAATTGATTCTTTCCTACCGTTCTTATACTTTGCAACTATCTTAAATTCTTGTTTATTCATTTATATCCCAACTTTCTATTTTTTACATAAAATAAACTTTTTTACGATATTTTTAATTTATTATTTCCAAGTCTCCAAACTTAACATCCCCTACTTTATGGCATGTTATATAGACATCCTCTCTTTTTTGGTTATCTCTTTCTAACAATTCATTTACCTTTATTTTAAGATCTTTAAAATTACTAACAAATAACCAATCTAACGTTATCTTTTCTTCTTTATTTACTTTATATATCTTATAAAGTATCTTACTCATTCTGGTCTCCCCTTTATATTAAATATTTATTGCCTACTCTTGCCATAAATCTTTTACATAATTACTTCTAAAATCCCCTTCTTCTTTCTTATCTCTTATATACCTTCTAAGAAAATATTTTACTCTAAAAAATTCAATAGGATTACTTATTAACATCCCCTTATCATTAAATTCATACGTATCTGAATATATCTTACTTTCGTACTCCCCTGACTTACCATACAACTTATCAGACTTAGGATTGTAATACCAATCAAATTTTTCAAATTCTTCTTTAAACCTTTTAAAATTTGCTTTCCCATACCTGTCAAAACTTCTTTTCGTAACATTACGATGAAGAACATACTCTATAATAATCCAAAACAGCAATCCTGCAGATAATCCTATTATTATAGCTAAAAAAAGTCCCATTTTCATATTAACCTCCTATTTCAATCATCATTACTTTCATCCAAAAAATCTATCATACCCGGTCTATCTCCTACTGGAAATAATCCAAGTATCCCATCAACTTCTTCCATTACATTACTTCTTCTTTCAATAACTTCTGATTTCACTGTAAATACAGCAGTCACTTTTTCAGTCTTTTCTAGAAAAGAACCTTGTTCACAATCTACTGTAAAAAATACATCCCCATCATCTTCTATTCTGTAATCAAGTACATCCCCTAATACTTTATTACTTTCTAATCTTTCAGCTTCTGTTTGAGAAAATTCATCTCTATAGTTATCCAGAAAAGAACGATTATAATTATAAACATAAACTTTCAATCCTTCTTTGATTGCTTTATCCATAGTTTCTTTAAAAACTTCTTTTGGATAAATCCTCCCGTTATGATTGACTTCATCTAATCTAAAATTTAATTCTAATTCAATTTTCATACTGAAGCCTCCTGCTTTTTAACCCATTTCAAAATATCAGTTAGACGCTCTGGAGTCTGAAATAACAGAACATCTCCATCTGTGTTTGGGATACCTTTATCTTCACAATATTTTTCGGTTACAATTTCTTTTTCTAAACCTTTATCATCCCAAATTTTTATTTTAGCAATTTTTGAATAGATACCCCCACCCCCATAAAAAGAATTATCATGATTTTTAGCATCAAATCTGACATTTACTACATAATTATTTTTAAATTTGAGTTCAAATCCCTTATCATTATACACACTAAACATCTTTAACCTCCCCTTTTCTTAATTTAAAGTTCAATATAATAAACAGGGAAACTCCCCCGACCTCCCTTAGCCGTTAACCTATAATATCCGTTAACCCCATCATAACGACAATATCCTTCTTCAATATTATCTAATGTTAATTTATCACCAAAACTATAATCACCATATTGTTCTCTAGCTTCTTCAATAAAAGTCTCTTTATCATATATATCCTTCTCTACTACTAATGCTGCATATTTTGGCATACTATAAGGTCTCATCTCATAAAAAGCCATATCAGATAATGGCAATTAATCTCCCTCCTTTTACCAATGAATATCAATTAATCTTAGTGAACCTCTCCACCTAAATTAAAAATAAAATTTAGCCTTATCCCCTACCACATAATCGGCATATTTAAATGAAAATCGTATTATTCTATTACAGGTATCACATACCCTTTCAAAATACAAGTAATCCTCATATAACATCAACTCCTTTAGCTTTTTTGATTGCTTTTTCTAATTCTTTAAACAAGCCCGTATAAAAATTCTATGCGGTCTGCAATTATCTCTAAATAATTACCGGATTCATCAAATTTATGGAGAAAAGCTACTTTAACACCAGTAAAAGAATCATTAATAACGTCAGGAGGATAATCAGTTGCTAATACAGAAGAAATTTCTTTTATTTCATCTAATTTAAAAGGAT
>Ga0207421_10004932_pt1 | contig 15176 bp, 11 predicted proteins | sample SodLakKL_010_SED_4_FD_187542 | JGI IMG/M metagenome (GOLD analysis project Ga0207421, IMG submission 187542) | Alkaline sediment microbial communities from Lake Tanatar, Kulunda Steppe, Russia - 8KL_010_SED (SPAdes) (version 2) | ecosystem: Environmental > Aquatic > Non-marine Saline and...
GTGTGTGTCCAGTTCTCGGGTCATTTTATAGATGAAAGGGCGCTGGTATCCCGTTTCTTCATCATATATCCGTATCTGCGTGGGCGGCGTATACTGCCAGTCAGGAAATCTTTCCAGCATCCCGTAGGGTGCAAAAAACTCTGCTCCCAGGGCAATGAAATACATGAGAACCAATGCCAGAGCACCGAAAAGGGCTAACTTATGCTGCTTAAAACGATGCCAGATCAAACGGCTCTGGGAAGCATAGTACAACTGCTGCTGACGCTTCTGGGCCTTCTCCTTCCGCCGCTCTTTGCGCCGTTTTTGAAATGCTTTGATCTTATCAAGCATGCTCATCAGTTCACTCCCTTTTCGAAGCGAATTCTAGGATCGATCCAAGCCAGCAGTATATCCGAGACCAAGGTTCCAATGACCGTCAAGGATGAAACAAACATGACAATGGCACCGGCCAGATACATATCCTCTGTGCGTACAGAATTCAGCAATACTGGACCCAGTGTCGGCAGGTTCAAGACCTGTGACACCACAATTTCGCCGCCGATGATGGCAGGCAGCATCCAGCCAATGGTGCTGACCAAGGGATTGATCGCCATGCGCACCGGGTACTTCAGGGTCAGTTTTCTTTCGGGGACCCCTTTCGCTCGTGCCGTGGTGACGTACTGCTTCTTCAGCTCATCCAATAGCGTACCCCGCAGAATACGAATCATACCGGCCGTGCCGGCGGTGGCGATCACCACGAGCGGCATCCAGATATTCCGCAGCATATTGAAAAACTTGGCAATGCCCCACGGCTCACCGACATAGTCAGGCGAAACAATGCCGGTGACCGCATATCCGAAGTTGACATAGATGAAATACATCAAAACGAGAGCCAAAAGGAAGTTAGGCAGCGCCAACCCAATGAACCCGAAGAATGTCGCGATGTAGTCAGAGATAGAATACTGGCGCAGCGCAGAAAAGATACCAATGGGTACGGCTACAATAAACTGCAGGGCCAGCGCCAACAGGGAAATCATGATGGTAACCGGCAGTCGTTCCGCGATCACATCGGTTACGGGGCGCTCATAGAAAAAGGAGCGTCCCATCTCACCATAGAACACCATATTCCTCATCCACATGAAATACTGCACGGGCAGCGGCCTATCCAGACCGTACCGAGCTTCAATACGCGCAATGGCGGCCTCATCCATAACATATCCCTGCTCGCGCAGGTTCTGGACATAGACGTCCACATAGCTGCCCGGCGGCAGCTGGATGATAACGAATGACATAATGGATATTAAGATCAAGAGCGGGACAATGACGATCACGCGCCGAATAATGAACGTAAACACAGGCCTGTTCCCCCCTTACAACCATAGATAGTCCCCGTTGCCGGGATGACTGCACTCGAAGGAAAGGCAGAGCACGCTCCGCCTTTCCTTCGACGTCACAGACAGTTCATGCAATCCGCATGCTACTCGTCAAGGTTCTTGAAAAACAGCTGCTTCATGCCGCGGTCAGCCGAACGGTCGTACGGATAGACCTCGTCTTTAACCACGTTGCCCAAGTTCTGGTTAACCACCGTAGGCACCGTCAAGTTTGTTGTCGCATAGATGTGAACATGATAGGTCGAGAACCAATCCAGCAGTTCATCATAGAGGGCCAAGCCTTCCTCAGACTGCGGTGGATAGGCCTTGCGGCGGGTGTGAATGTCGAAGAACTCGGCGATGTAATCGGGGTATGGGCGTCCGGCTTCTCCGCCAGTTTCAAAGTACCGTTCAGACATGCCGCCCCAATAGCCCTTGGAGGCAGGCATATAGTCCTGGGAAATTCCCGGTTCCCAAATCGGCTTGTCATGCCAATGAATGGAGGACATGTGCTCGTTGCCTTCCCGCTGCTGGGTCAGCAGACGGCTGTCCATCTGATCAATCGTGACACGGATGCCCACATCTTGGAACTGTTCCCGGAACAGTTCGGCCAGTGGAACCAGCTCAGGCTGATACGGTGCAACGGCAATGATGAAATCAAACGGTTCTCCGTCCGGTCCCAGGCGGAAGCCGTCACCGTCAAACTCATCCATGCCGGCTTCGTCGAGCAGCTGTTCGGCTGCCTCGGGATTATGCTCCGGTGTAGTCACCTCCGGCAGATCGTTCATGCCGAAGTAGAGACTGTTGTTAATTTCCTCGGAGTTAACCGCATAGGCCAAGGCCCTGCCAAACCGCTGTTCCGGATCACTGACCAATTCCTGCCATGCACTGTCTTCCTGATCATATTGATAATCATGATTGAGGAAGAGCATTGCTGGGTCATTAATGGAACCGTGCATGACAATCCGAAACTCGGAGGTGTCTTCATGCTCTCGGTACATGGGCATGTTTTCAATGGTGGCAAAGGATGTAACAACATCTGCTTGATCGGCAATGATCCGCATCTGCAGCGCTTCTAGTTCGGTTACCACATTAGCCTGGAGAGCATCCACATAGGGAAGTTGGTTGCCTTCGGTATCCACCATATGGAAGTACGGGTTCCGCTCATAGCGCAGGTACTCGGTGGTCACTTCTGTCAGCATCCAAGGGCGCAGAACAGGCACGCCGATGGCCGCAGGCATGTCCATATCCCATTGGTTCATGTCTTTTAAATCCACCAGTTCATACCACTCATCCAATTCTTCTTCATCCAAGTACGGCTGAATGTCCTCTTCGGCCGTATAATCAATGTGATACTGCTTCAAGTAGTGTGCGGGCTTAAAGATCAAGTTATAGGTCGGGATCCAGGAAGACAGCTCTGCTTTGAAGAAACCGTAGGATTCGTCAAAGCGCAGGGTAAATGTGTAGTCATCCTCAATGTCCAACTCCGGAATAGCACCATCGCCGCGGCCTTGGCTGCGGAGGATGGCCGGGAATGCAGGCGTGACTTCTTCATTGAGATAGATGTCTTCAAAGGCAAAGCGTACGTCTTCTGTGGTCACAGGCTCGCCGTCGGACCAGCGCAGACCTTCCCGGATCGTCATCGTAAATTCGCGATAGTCATCGCTCATTTCGAACTCACTGACCAAAGCCGGTTCAGCGCCTTCGCTTTCCTGGTCGGGACCGCGGAGAATCGTCGTACCCAGTGCCAACAGCACCTCATGGCAGGTCCCTTCCAAATCCAGAAGGCGGATGGTACCGCCATGCTGACCCGGTTCCCAATCAAGGTATTCCTCGGATATCAATGTGCCGGGGCCTACCACGAAGGGATCCGCAGGAATGCGGTCTTCCACTGGAGGCAGTTCTCCCTGCTCAACCAACTCAGCCATCTGCGGCGATTCCGTCCATTGGGCCCCTGCCGTACTGACTGAGAACATAACCATCGATGCTACCAACACCACAAACCATGTCTTTTGTCTCATCGTTGTCTGATAATCCCCTTTCTCAAACTATCCCCAAAACCAACAGCGGCTGGCTACGGCGGCGGCCATCACCCCCTTGAAAGTATTCCACGCAGCTTCTCCTCTCCATCCAGCAACGTTGCATATTCAAATTCTGAAACCTAAGCTCTGGCAAGGTTTACCTTGAATATCTTCCCGTCCAGGACCAACAGTGCATGCATTCCGGCGTATATTAATTCACGCCGTGTAGAATTGCCTGTGTTTCCAGTAGTTCCGTAAAAAAACGGTGTTGCCTGCTGATTATTTGTAAATTATCGTTTGCTTGTGTTAATTCAACGGGCGGGCTTACCATGGATTGGTGGGAAGCATACTCCACAGCCGCCATCGTCTCAATCGGGCCTGGCCCCCTACAGCCGCCACGGACAGGCCAACGCTGTCGGAACGGGAAGGATAGATCCGCTGGGCCAAGCACTGGCGGCCATTGACAAATACCTCCAACACGGAGCGATCGAGGAAAACCTGCAGGTGTAAGCTTTCACCTTCCTTGAGAGCAAACGGGGCCTCCTGCGCCAGGACAAGATCTCCGTCCCCGCGGAGCACACCGTCCCTGGGGTACCGCACGGCCTCGTCCAGTGTGGAGCGCTCTAAATCAATGCGGATGGTATTGGTCTCACGGCAGATCACAATCGGCGTTTCTTCCCGGCCATCCGGTGTCTGCCTTACTGTAAGCACGAACTGGGATGCAGCCGTTATGTCTGCCTCCAAATCGATTTCAGAGCACGGATCCGCGTTCTCTGCCATGGTGACCGTTTCATTGGCTGACAACTCCACTCCGTCTCGGGCCTGGACTGGTCTGCGGAGCTGCTTCAACTCCTCGGCCGGTTCAATGCGAAGTTGCCCTGCTCCATCCAGCGAAAGAATTCTCGGGAGGCTCATGGTCGATCCCCAGCCATAGTGACGCCAGTCCCTGGCCTCCCGGATCCAGCCGAAAAACACCCGCCGATTCCGCCCATCGAGCATGGTTTCAGGCCCGGATATCTGGCCGCCCGGCCAGTTCATGCGGCCGTGCTGTTGGGGGATAAAGCGATGGCCCTGCAGTTCGCCGAGATAATAATGGACCTGTCCGTAAGGTTTGTGGCCGTGCATAAGCAGCATATGCTTATCGCCAATGGGATAAAAGTCCGGACAGGCACAGTCTTCGATTTCGTCGGTCCAATGGCGGCTCGATTGATAGAAAGGGCCTTCATACGTCCACGTTTCCAGGTCCTGGGACGTGAAGAGGCTGGTACAGTCTCCTTCATAGCCGGGTCTTTTATGTTTGTTGCCCACCAGCGCATAATAAGTCCCATCTGCATACCAGCCGCATGGGTCCATGACCACGTACTCCTGCGTTTCATCCACAGGGATCACAGGATTGGCCGGATGCTCCGTCCATTCCACCAGTTCTGGATCATCACTTGTGGCCACACAGGTGCCCTGATAAGGCACATGGTAGATCAGTGTAGGCTGTGGTGCGCCTTTGACGGCGCCGCCGCTGTAAATACCCCAAGGAGTCGAGCCATCCATCTTTGGCCGCAGGGCCGGGGGATGGTGAACCCAATGGATCAGGTCATGGCTGGACGAATGATCCCAAATTTCCCGCCAAGTTGTCTCTTCATTCCGTCCCGACGGCACTGGAACTCGTGCAAGATAAAAAATGTGGTAACGGCCGTTATAATAAATACAGCCATTGGCATCATTGAAAAAGCCTTCCGGGGGAAGCAGATGGTATCTGGGACGATGGGGATCGGCCCAGAAGCGCTCTCTGAGCTGCCGAGCTGCGAGAATCTGGCTGCGAAGTGAATCATCATACACATCTTGCACGCTCAAGTCTACGTCCTCCTTGTTCGACGATGCAATACAGTGACGGCCCTCCACCTGGGCAATCGTCCGTCTATTTTCGTCAATTCGTTCTGTTTCGCCGCAAATTATTTTACGCTGTGTATTATATCGTACGCTGTTGACTTTGACGGCCCCTGGTTAAATTCCTCCCCCAAAACGAAAAAATGTTGCCGATTCGCGTCCGTTTCTTAACGAAAGTGAACGGCATCCCGCGCGAAAAACCTGCATAGCTGTGTCCTGGGGACGCAGCGCCATGCAGGCAGAATATGCAGTTTCCTGCCGAAACTCTTAAAGGCTGTTCTCCAAAACCAACAATGTGTGTCCTTCGAGCACGGTCAACTGCGTATGAACATAGCCTCCGCTGAACGTGAAGTCAAGTTCTTGTTCGCCTGGAGCAAGGTATACCCGAGAGGGTTTCCTGTGCACCCGCACCGCAATCGGCATGTTTACCAAGGGAATGGCATCCTCCACAATATCCATGCCATCGGCGCGTCGTTCAGGACAGAAGCTTAGCAGATGGACAACGAGATTCTGATCCTTTTTGACAACGGTTGTCTCAAGCAGACTGGGTCCGGCATCCCGAACGAGGGGTTCCGGCAGCAGCTGCTCGAGAATGTTCCCAAGGAGCACCCGATAGTTCGGCGCAGCATGACGGCCGTAGGCTTCCAACAGAGGCACCGAACAGGTGATCACCCTGCCGTTCTTGATAACCGCCGCGTATTCCGCGGGTCCGTCCTCAGCCGTGTAGGAATGGCCGGAGAACCGATCATAACTGCGCTGAAAATACGGCCTGCCCAAACGGACCAAGACCTCGGCCTCCGAAGCTGCTGCAGTTACAGCCCAGCCCGGCTCATACATCACATAACCGTAGTCCGCAAGAGTGCCTCTCACAGAGTCTTCAGCGCGCAGAAACCAATCCTGGGGAATCGGACCCTCATTGCGCACGCCCATTTCTTCCAGAATGGGCCTGCCCTCTCGATCGAAGGCGGCCGGACCGCTGACGAGAAGGCCCCCGCCCTGCCTTACATATCGCTTCAGAGCTTCCTTACAGTTTGCATCAAGGGTCGTGGTCTCCGGAATAACCACCACTTTGTAGTTTTCAAGATCGGCGCTTGGCGGCAAAATGTCAAACTGATGGCGCAGCTGCTGCAGAGCCCTGACGGCGCCCAAGCCAGCCGGCCCAGGATTATCCCCCAATTCGGGGTCGACAAGCACTGCAATCTCGGAGAGTAGTTCACCCCCGTCCACATAGGGCTCACAGTCTTGTATGTGAGCATAGACACTCCCAATCAAATCGTAGACCGCTGCACTAGGCTCTGCACGGGGGTGAAGCAGGTCACCTACGCTGCTGGCCATGCCCTGGCTGAGTATTTGACAGCACTCGTACTTCAAAGCCATGGCTGGCTTCAGTGACGCGTTGTCTCCCCAACTTTTAAAGAACCGTCCTGTCATTCCCAGTGACGGCATCTGCAGCGGACGCACAAAGCGTGCCGTATACGGGAAGTAGGCATAGCCCCATCCCCCCGTGGGCAGCGATTCGATTTCCACATGCCGGAGGAACTTCCTCTCTTCATGAAGATTCGTCTTCGGACGGCTGTTAAACCATGTACCCACTGGCCGGTGTCCTCTTTGGGCCTTTTCCACCATGTCCCGATAGCGTCCCATGTAGCTGTGAGCCAGTTCGCGTGCATACTGCCGGCGGTGGTCATCCCGGCGGGGATCGTATCCCTGCCTGCCCATGGCCTGCAGCGCCCAAGGCGAACAGCTGGGCTGGTCCCAGCACATGTCCAGGAAAATTCCGTCCACCGGTGTGAACTGATCAAGAACTTGCTGCAGGATTTCGGCAAAGTAGTCGGCATAGGGGCTGGACATATCCAAAATCTGCCACCCAGCTTCAAAGGCTCCTCCCCGTTTTACATGCTGCAGTTCCTCATTCAGCGCAATCCACTCGGGGTGCTGGTTGGCGGCGAATTCATTGACCTGAATGCTGAGGTAAATCGGCGCCATAATTCCGACGCGATGCAGGGCTTCAATCTGCTCTCCCAGCAGATTGAGGTCCGGCGGCAGTGAAGGATGCCTCGCCGGATGGCCGGTGTCGTAATAGAGATGTCCATGGTGGCACATGCCGAACAAGGTCACGCTATCCACGTGGGCATCTTTGAACCTCGCGGCGAAGGTGTCCGAATCAAAGTGCCGGCCCACATCGGGCACATCCGGCCCGGTATGGAAATCCAAGTGAATTGCCCGCTTAGGAAATTTGATCGTCTGCTCCAATCGGATCATTCCTTTCCATTCTGTATGGATCACGAACAACCTAGGCTGCAGGATTGCATGCCTTACAGGTCGGCGAGTTCTCTCTCCGCCCAGTCATTCGTTGGTGCCAGCTCCAAGGCTCTTTCCCACAAAGCCCGTGCTCGATCCGGATCCTCCGGGGCCACGGCCGCCGCCAGGAAACTGACATAGAGACTGCTGTTGGGATTCCGTTCCGTCAACCTCTCAAAGCTGGTGGCGGCTGCTTCCCGATCGCCTCCAAAGGCAGCAGGAGCCAGCATATAACGCTTGGCCTGCACATAGAGAAGCTGTTCATTGTCCGGGTCGAGCGCTTCAGCCGCTTCGATTGCATCCGTTACGGCACCGCCAAAACGAATGGACGTAAAGACCCCGGTAATTTTGCGGGCATACGCGTCCCCCAGCACGGCCTTCAAGGTAGCTGATGCCCCATTGTAAGCAGCAGCCTCTTCTGCCGCAGCGATAGCCCGGTCGGCAAAGTCCCGGCTCTTGTCCAGATCGTCTTCAATGAATTCAGCATAGTCAGCAAAAAAGTTGTACAGAACTGCCAGCTGTCCCCACACAGCAAATCCCTCATCTTGGCTTTGGAGCTCAGCGTAGATCGCTTCCGCCTCATCCATGGCCAACCGGTCCATAGCCCCTTGGATACCATCGAGTTCCAAGTCTGCGGCTGTCGCGCTGGGGAACAAAAACATCACTAGCCAGAAAAGAAACCAAAACCCGATCCGCGTCCTGCGGCCGGCCTGCACCGGCGAGACCTTCTCCCGCATATCCACTCACTGCCCCTTCCACACCGCACTCAGGTCTCTGCGTCCTATTCGTAAGCACTTCGTTGTCTGAATCTGCTATTCCTTCTGAACGGATTTTCGGCGGCAGGCAGGGAAAATTGGAGTCGTATCGAGAAGTAGACCAATAAACCAACCAAGACTGCGTAGAAACGCGGTCGCTTAACTCCAGCAACCATGGCTATGTGAGGGAGGTATTATCTTGACAGAAAAGAGATATCGTTTGGGCGTGATCGGGTTTGCCCACATGCACATCAACGCTCTGATTGGAAGCTTCGATCAACAACCCCATGTGGAATGGGTGGCCTGTGCGGACACTGTACCTAAGGTGCCCTCGGTCTCCCAAGAACCGGGCACCCGCCAGGCCAACGTCCAGCGGGCCCTAGAACAAACCGGCATTCCCCAGTACTACCAGGATTACCGGGAAATGCTCGACAAAGAGTCCTTTGACATCATTTTAGTATGCTCAGAAAATGCCCAGCACGGAGAGGTAGTAGAAGCCACGGCAGATAAGGGAATCCATGTGATCGTGGAAAAGCCCATGGCGACCCATCTCTCCGATGCACTGCGCATGGTCAGGGCCGCCCGGCGCAACCAGGTCAAGTTGATCGTCAATTGGCCAAGCACCTGGTTCGCTCCCGTGCGCAAGGCCCATGAACTGGTCGAGGCAGGGGAAATCGGTGAAGTCTTCCGCTTCAAGTATCGCAATGCCGCATCCATGGGACCCTTGAGCTACGGGCAGCAGATGAGCGAAGCGGAAAAGGGGAAAGAATGGTGGCACCAGGCAGATACAGGCGGCGGTGCCTTCCTGGACTACTGCTGCTATGGCGCCAACTTGTCCCGTTGGTTTTTGGGTGAGGCGCCGACAGCCGCCTATGGCCTGCAGGCCAACCTCAACAATCACTTCGGCAGCGCCGATGACAACGGTGTCGTTGTGGCCCGCTATCCAAAGGCCATTGCCGTAATCGAGGGTTCGTGGACCTTCCTCCATCCAGGAATACCCAACGGACCTATCATCTATGGAAGCGACGGTACGTTGGTCTGCGATCGCAGCAGCGTCAAAATCTATAAAGACAAGAAGAGCATGGAACCCACTGTTGTTCACGATGATCTCATGCTGCCCGCCGGAAGGGAAACTCTGGCACTGGAGGTCTTCCATCACCTTGAAACGGGAGAGCCTCTGCACCCCACCTTGGATCTGCCGGTCAATTTAGATGCCATGGCACTGCTGGATGCCGGGCTGCGTTCGGCCGCATCCGGGAAACAGGAACTTGTAAACGATAAATACTGGAATATCGGGTGAATTATGGAAGGGGGCGTTTTCTGATGGCCGAAATCAAAACCAAAACCATATCCGAGGCAGAGGCACGACAGCTCGGCGCGGACGAGTGGCCGATCTGGGAATGCGGGCCAAGCACCTTTGATTGGGAGTATGCCGAACAGGAAACGGCATACATTTTGGAAGGAGAAGTGGTGGTACACGCCGATGGCCGCGAAACCCATCTCGTTCCGGGGATGCTGGCCGCTTTTCCCAAGGGCATGAAATGCGTCTGGGAAGTTCGGAAACCGTTCAAAAAGGCCTATACCTTTAATTTGGAGATTGATTGAACGGGATTGCCATCCACTGGACAACGGAGCACTGCAAGGCCTCCGAATCACTGAAATCGACCTTCTTCAGTGAGGCTGGAGGCCTCTTTACCAGCTGACAGCCGAAGGGACCGCATTCACCCAAGTCCACATTCAAGGGGGAACGGCCGCCGCTGTCTGTATGCCGAGTAGAACCGTCCTGCCTACTGGCCGCAGCTTTACCGACGGGGCGGAGGCCTTCTTCGGCGGCATCTGCGATCATTGGAACGTCCCCGCGCGCGATTTCGATCCCCCCGGTGTGTACCACAAGCAAAGCCGGTGGATACCCAATACAGCAATAACGCCGTCCTGCACCTTAGTGACCATATCCAAACCGGAAAACACTCCACCGATCTGTTGACCGATGCGGCCATGGAATGGATCGCTGGCTATGACAGCGAACACCCTCTGCGATTTAGCCGGCCTTAAACCGCTGGGCGGGCGGTGGCAACATCAGTTCTTTGATCTGCTATCCGATCCGTGAGAGATGCATGATCTCTCTCACCGCCCGATTTATACCGATGTGATAACGCAGCTGCAACAAACGCTCACCGCATGGAGTGAGCATTGCGGCGACCGCAATCACCCCAGCGGACAACGGTTTTGGTCGGCGGACTGAACATTGCCGCGGCCGCACGGTGATATCCTACCAACCGCGGGAATAGGCCTCGCGGCAGTCGGTGCATACCTTCATGCCATCCTGCAGCCGCATAAACGCTTCCGCAGCCCCCTCACCGCAACTTTCACAGATAACGGTCCGGAATAAACGGGCCTTTGTCGGCAGCGGGTAGTGGGGTTGGCCTATCGTAAACATGTCCGCAGGATCAAGGGCGAGCATCGCATGCATCCGCTCTTCTCGGTCCTCCGGAAGATCCAAAGATTTTCGGACCAAGCGGACGCTCGCGCCATTATCCCGGCGGAAGAATGAAAACGCCTGTTTGCCTGCGGGGCGGTAGACCAGATTACCTTTCCCGACCGTGCATTTCGTCAAATACTGCACGGCATCGACGCCGCAGGCGTCGTTTTCTGTTACACAGACCAACTCCTCGTCCTCGGCGGCGCCTATACCTAAGTGTTCCTTAGCCGCTAAAGCAGCCTGAAAGCCAATGGCCAAGCCTGGGCAGGCATGGCCGTGAAATTCCACACACTCTTTCCACAGTGTCTCTTTCATCATGCTCCCTCCTCGTTCGATTATGATCGTCTCATGCGGGGATCGGCCATGGGCTCCAATTCCCGGGCCAAGAAAGCCAGGGCCGTAACCAAGATCGCCAGGGCCAATGCCGGAGGCAGAAGCCACCACTGCCAGTAAGGCGTAAAGTGGATGCCGGGGAAGTCCAGGGCCTGGTTGATCATCATACCCCAGCTGCGATTTGTTGGGTCGCCCGGGCCGAGAAACGCCAGTGACGCTTCGACGACAACGGCACGTCCGGCCAGCTGCACCATCTGCACCAGGACAATCGGCAGCACTTCCGGCAGCAGGTGCCGAACCATCAGATACAGGGGACTGGCACCGTAGAGGCCGGCCATGCGGATATAGGGTTCTTCTTTGAGGCGCAGAACCTGTGCCCGCACAATGCGGGCCGGCCTCGTCCATGAAAAAACCACCAAAACCAATATGATGTTGCCTAAGCTGGGGCCCAAAAACGCCGCGAAAACAATGACCACCGGCAGTTCCGGCAAGATAATCAACACATCCGCCGCTCTCATGACGGCTGTGTCCCACCAGCCTCCCTGATAGCCCGCTGCTGTGCCGACAATGGAACCGCCGAGACCCGCCAGGCAGGCAGCGGCGAGCGCCACGATCAGACTCGTCCGAGCACCGAAGGCCAGCATGGACCAGATGTCTACGCCGAGGTCGTCCGTTCCCAAAATATGGCCTCCGCCAGGCCCTGCCAGCGCTGGTCCGGATCCCCGATCCGCGGGATGGAGTGTCACCCAAGGGGCAAACACAGCCATCGAGCAAAACAGGACAATAATAAGCAGGCTTGCCCGACCCAGCGTGCCCAGGCCCTGCCAAAAAACCAGCAGCTTTATATGGAGCAAGCCCCGCCCTGGTGCCAAGCCCTCTGTGCCGCTACTCATACGTGCCCTCCTTCCCGGCGGCCGTTGTTCCTGGGACTAACGGACCTGTGGTTCTGTCCATGGTTATCCGGGGATCCAGACGAACGTACAGCCTGTCAGCCGCGAAATTGGCCAGGAGTACAGCGGCACTCATAAAGAGAAGGATTCCCTGCAGAAGAGGGTAATCCCGGTAAAGCACCGCGTCCTGCAGAAGCAGTCCCAAACCCGGGTACGCAAACACGTTTTCTACCAAGACAGCGCCGCCTAAAAGGCCTCCCAGCTGCAGGGCTGCCCGGGTTATCAGCGGCAGCAGTGCATTGCGCAGAGCGTGTACGTAGCGGACGCGGCGGGATCGAAGGCCCTTGGCCCGAGCTGTAATCACGTAGTCCCTCGTCAGCACGGAAGCAAGACTGCTTCGGACCAGCATATAGGTGTTTCCGGTTCTGGCCAGAGCCAGTGTAAGGACGGGAAGGGCTGCATGGTGCAGAATGTCCAGATAGCGGCCGGCGGCACCGGACCATTCACGGAAGGGCGTGGCTGCGCCGGAAAGCGGAAACCAGCCTAACGTCACAGCAAAAAGCATCAGCAACAGCAGGCCGCTCAAGAATCCAGGAATCTGTCCCGAGGCAACCAAGACAAAGTACAGCACACGGTCTACAGTTTCGCCGCGGCGCCAAGCAGATATGCTGCCCAAGGCAATCCCAAACCCTATGCTCAGGACAAAGGCTGCAGACCCCACAAACAATGTCCAGGGAAGGCGACTGAGGATCAAGTCCACAACCGGCTCGCGGTAATGGTAACTCCGGCCCAGATCTCCCCGGGCCAAGCCTGCCAGGTACTGGAAGAACTGGTGGGCGAGGGGGCGATCAAGACCATAGTAGGCAAGATAGTGCTGCCGCTGTTGCTCAGAAAACGCCACAGCGATACTCTGGTCTTCACCAGAGAGGATCAAGAACGCATCTCCCGGCATCCAGCGCGGAAGGGCAAAGTTCAAGATCAACAGCACAGCGGCGGTCATCATGTAAGCTTTTGCGCTTCGAACCCGGGCATGCCTCACGCGATCATCCCCTCAATAATTGGCCCCGCAGATAGGATTGCAGCAGCCACTGTGCCCGGCTGCCCTACATCCTTACCGTCTATTCCCAGGCAGGACGTTCGCCGCGCACAAGGTACGACAGCTTGCTGTGGTGCAGTACCGGGTGGTAATACATAAAGGTCCATCCATCGTAATGATCGGGACGATGGACGAATATGTGAAAGCTGTTGTAAAGCGGTATCTCGGGAACATCGGCCGCCAAAATATCCTGCATGGCATCGATCAGTTCCCGCCGCCTGGCAGGATCCGTCTCCACCAGCTGTTCTGCTGCCAAGCGGTTGAATTCGGGATTGGAATAACCTCGGCCGGCCAAGGCCGTGCCCATGGAGCGCTGGGCGTCTCCATCCCCGCCATTCCCATACCGCAGCCGCAGATAGTCTGGATCTTGGCCCCAACTTCCCCACGCTGCCAAGGCCAACTGATAGTTGCCTTCCATGACGAGGCTGTCGCGGGTACGGTCATCGACGGCCCGGATCGAAAGATCGATGCCCACGTCCGCCAGCTGGCTGCGGAGCAGTTCAGCCAGACGGACCTGGCTCCCTTCACCGGTTAACAGCTCAAACTGCCGGCTGTGATCGAATGCAAGTTCTTGCAATAGTTCTTGGGCTCTGACCGGATCATGGTCATATTGAACCACGTCCGGATTATTCTGCGGATGATCGAAGGGAAGAATGCCGGCACTGCCCGGTTTCGCAGTACCCCGGGCAATCTTTGCAATCAGGTCCTCCTGATCGATGGCATAGGCAACGGCCCGCCGAAAGCGGACGTCCTGCAGTATCCCTGACCCTTCCATGTTAAAACTCAACAGCAGGCCAGCCAGTGCCGGGCTTTCTTCAATAGAAACCTCCGGATCGGATTCGAAACGTTGAACCAAGTCCGGGGAAATGCGGGCCAGGTCAATGGAACCCTGTTGAAAGGCAGCAATGCTGTCGCTTACCGGTACCAGTTCGATGGCCCCAGCGCGCTGAGCAGGGCCCCAGAAATCGGCAAAGGCCGTCAGACGATAGCTGTGGTGCCGGGAGTCATAGGAATCCAGCTGGTACGGCCCTGAACCAATCACTGCCTCCGGTTCGGTCCACGCATAGGGATCGTCCACATCCTGCCATATGTGCTCCGGGATAATCCGCACCCGTCCCGCCTCGGCCTGGAAGGTGGCAGAGGCCTCACGCGTCCGCAGCAGCAGTTCCTGCCCTGAAAGAACTTCCACATCATACAGGAAGTCAGGATCCGCCACCTGATCGTCGATGAACACCGGCGGATGTTCCTGGAAATAGCGCAGGGAAAAAGCCACGTCCCGTGCAGTTAGATCGCGGCCGTCGTGCCAGCGCACATTGTCGCGAATCCGGATACGGTGTTCGGTCCCCTGTTCGGAAATCGTCCAATCCTCGGCCAACCATGGAATATACCCTTCTTCATCGATTTCCAGCAGCGAGTCGAACAAAAGCTTCATGATATAGCCCCGCTGTCTGGGATAATGTGTAAAAGGCGAGGGATAACCGAGATTTGCGCTCTCCAATCGCAGCGTCGGCATTTCCTCTCCGGCGGCATCATTCGTGGGCAGCGCCGCCATAAGTACTGCCAATCCCACGGCCAGCATCAGCATTCTAGAGTAACCCTTCAAATATTTCGCCTCCTGTCTTCTGCTCCACGACACCGGATCGCATGATCAGAATCTGCTCAGCCACTTTGTCCGCCAAGGTTTCATCATGGGTAATGTAAAGCATGGAAAAACCAAGCCCGTTCTGCAGTCCTTTGAGCAGCCGCAGTAGGTTCGCCTGGGTTGAAACATCGAGCATTGACGTTATTTCGTCGGCGATCAAAAGTGCAGGCCGCATAACCAAGGCCCTGGCCAAAGCCACCCGCTGCCGCTGCCCGCCGCTCAAGGCATGGCAGCGACGGCGCCCAAAGGAAGGATCCGCGGGCAGCTGTACGGTTTTCAGCATGTCCTGGGCCCGCTGCTGCTGCTCCGGTCTGGTGCCAATACCATTAATGCGCAGAGGTTCTGTCACGGCCTCTATGACGGTCAGCCGGTGGCTTGTGGAGCCAAAGGGATCTTGAAGCACCAACTGTACTCCATGCTCCCGGCGGG
>Ga0207421_10004933_pt1 | contig 15176 bp, 9 predicted proteins | sample SodLakKL_010_SED_4_FD_187542 | JGI IMG/M metagenome (GOLD analysis project Ga0207421, IMG submission 187542) | Alkaline sediment microbial communities from Lake Tanatar, Kulunda Steppe, Russia - 8KL_010_SED (SPAdes) (version 2) | ecosystem: Environmental > Aquatic > Non-marine Saline and...
TATGTAAAAAACCGAACTCTCTCCTTCTTTTTTGGCACCGCCTGACGGCGGTGTTTTTTTATTTCAATCGTTGGCCGCGATCACAAGGAGCCTTCCTTCACGGAAACGCACGACACCTTCGCCCTCGTTGGAAATGCAGAGAGGATCTTCCACCGCGAGATCGTAATCTTTCAGTTCGTAAGCGAAGCCCTCAAGGTCGAGTCCGTGCACCTTTTCCACGGCGAAAAACGAGACGAAATCGTAGTCGTGCAGGATTTTGTGTTCCCCCGGACGAAGCATCCGCATGAGCTGGTTGTCGGTGACGAAAGTCACATCGCCCCGACGCAAAAAGAGGATGTTTCCGTATGTGTGGTCGAGACGGCGGCCGATGCCGCCATAGACCGTGACCTTCTTCGCACCTCGGTCGAAGGCTTCCTCGATGGCGATGTCCGTGTCCGTTTTCGCTTTCGCCTCGGCAAACACCTTGACAACGGGGGTGTTCTTCTTGATGTGGTCGAATTCGGAATTGGTGACGCTGTCGAAATCTCCGACGGCGACATCGAGTCGCAAGCCCTTCTCGAGAGCGTGGAAAGCGCCTTTGTCGACACCGATCAGGAGTTCGCCCTCTTCTTTTTGATAATGCCTTTCGAGCGTGTAGTTGATGGGAGCGGCGAAGATCTTGGCCTTCATGACCGTACCTCCGTGATCCTGCTTTCGCGGTTCTTTGAGCGAAAGATGAAAGAGCCCGCGACCAAAACATCGGCGCCCGCCTCCTTACAAAGCCTCGCGGTCTCTTTGTTGATGCCGCCGTCGACGACGATGTCGTAGTCGTATCCGCGCTTCTCTTTCCATTCTTTCAACTCACGGATTTTCGGCAAGCTTTCATGCATGAAGGATTGACCCCCGAACCCGGGCTCGACGCTCATCACGAGGACGAGGTCTATCTTGGCAAGATAGGGATGGAGATCGGCCACGGGCGTCTTCGGTTTCAAGGATAGCCCCGCTTTGACTCCCTTTCCATGCAGGGTGTCGATGGCACGGAAGACATCGTCGACAGCTTCGATGTGGAAGGTGATGTGGTCGCTGCCGGCATCGATGAAAGCGTCGAAATACGCTTCGGGATTCGCGAGCATGAGATGGGTGTCGAAGATTTGCTTGGAATGGGGGCGCATGGCTTTCACCACGGCCGGGCCGATGGTGAGGTTCGGAACGAAATGACCGTCCATGATGTCGATATGGAGCCATTCCGCGGCTTTCACGGTATCGATTTCCTCCTTCAAACGGCTGAAATCGGCCGACAGGATGCTGGGTGCGACGCGCATGGTCATACCTCCTCAGTAGCGTTTCGGTCGTTCGATGATTTCTTCCACGATGCGGCGATAGTTCTCATAGCGGCGCTTCGGGACCTCTCCCCCGGCAACGGCCTTTTTCACGGCACATCCCGGTTCCTCCATGTGTGTGCAGCCCCGGAACCGGCAGTTGTGGGAAATGTCGAAAAGGTCGGGATAGTGATGGGAGACCTCTTCCGGCTCGAGATCGGGAAGGTCGAGTTTCGAAAAGCCCGGTGTATCCGCCACAAGGCCTTCGCCCATGCTCACGAGTTCCACATGCCGCGTGGTGTGCCGTCCCCGGCCCAGAGCTTTCGAGATGTCCCCGACCTTCAAGGAGAGCGAAGAGTCCAAGACGTTGAGGATGCTCGATTTGCCGGTGCCGGTCTGTCCGGCGAAGACGGAGACCTTCCCGGCAAGGAGTGCATCTAGTCGGTCGAGGCCTTCTTTCGTCTTGGCGGAAAGGAAAAGGACATGATAGAAGGTTTCATAATAGGCGAGTTCCTTTTCCAATTTCTCGCGTTCGGCGTCTTGAAGAAGGTCGACCTTGTTCACAACGATGATAGGCTCGATGCCTTCGGCCTCGATCATGAGCAAGAAACGATCAAGCAGAAAGGAGCTGAAGGGGGGCTCTTTGGCGGAATTCACAAGAATGGCCCTTTCGACATTGGCGATGGGCGGACGGTCGAGATCGCTTGTGCGCTCTTCGATGTCGGTGATGGAATGTTCGTCGAGATAGGCGACATCCCCCACTTTCGGAGAAATCTTCCTGTGACGGAACTTTCCTCGCGGTTTCAGTTCGTGCCGCTTTCCTTCTTCATCCAAGACGGTGTAGACACCGCCGATGAGTTTCACGATTCGTCCTTTCCGCATGGTTCCTCCTATTCCTGATAGATGGCCAAAGCGTCTTTCAGACTCATTTTGTCGATTTTCCTTTTGGCCGACATTGTCCCAAGGAACAACGTCGCCAAAAAGAGAGCGAAATAGATGAGAACTTGCACCGGTGTGATGGCGAGGGGTACCATGAATTCGTACATCTCGGCCATCCAGCGGCGGGTGAAAGCGAAAGCCAGCAAAGCGACGGGGATACCCACCACGAAACATAAGAGCGCAGCTTTCACATAGCCCCCGAGAAGAATCTTTCGGATGATGCTATTATCATAGCCCAAAACCTTGAACATCGCAAGCGGATAGTAATGGTCCTCGACGAGCATCACTGTGAGAAGATAGACCACGACCAGCGCGATAAAAAGCGCACTTGCGACAAGAACCCGAAAGAACACGTTGAAGATCTCGTGCGTGTCCCTGAGCTGCTCGACGATGTCGTCTGTGAAGACGAGGAGGGCATAGTCAACTTCGGGACTCTCGGAGAGATAGACGACATTATAGGCGGAAGGATCGGTGAAGAGCCATTCGGCCACGACCTCCCGGGTGGCGAAAACATGGCTTCCGGCATAGATGTCGGCCACCCCCGTAATTTCCATCTCGAGGTTGTCTCCGGCCAAGGTGACCTCGACAGTGTCACCTTCGCGAAGACCGCTCAGATCGCTGAATCCCCGACTGATGACGAGTCCTTCCGCAAGCGATCCCGTCAGATCGCGGCCGCGGGAGTCTTTCAAAGGATGGAGCGTCTGTCCCTCGGAAAGGGCGACGAGGGAGGCGTTGGTCTCATTTACACGAACGGAGAGTTCTAGGACCTTTTCTCCTTCCGCGGGCTCATCGAAAGTGATATCCTCCGTATAGGCCTTCACTTCGATTCCGGTCCCGCCGTAATACTCGGGAAGCGTCCGTTCGAGCATGTCATGCATGCCGAAACTGAAGAAGCCGGCGAAAAGGGCGCCGAAAAGACCCACGACAAAGACCGCGAACTTGCCCGGACGCCGCTTGATGAAGGCGATCTGCATGCGGACGAGGAAGGAAAGACGCCAAGAACCGATCCGGAAACGCTTCAAGCCGCCTTTGGCCCATTCAGTCAAAGCGGGATGGATGAGCGCGACGGGACGTTTCCCGAGCAGACGTTTCATCACAACAAAAGACAAGCCCAGAAGCAGGGTCAAAGGCAAAGCGAGCGCGATCACGAGCGTCACGACACGGAAGCGGATCTTTCCTTCCGGCAGAAGGTAGAAATCACGGAAAATATCCTGCATGGGATGGGCGGCGAACTGCCCCGCCAGAAAGCCCAAAAGGAGGAAAAGAAGCGCGAAGATGCCGATGAGTGCCAAAAAGGGGAATATCAAGGCGTTATCGGGCACACCGAGCGCTTTGAGCACGCCGAAAGGCCGACTGTTCGCCCGGAGTGTCTTCAAAAGCGAGAGCACGATGATGAGAAGACCCAAAAGCGCGATGAAAGCCGCGACGATGAGCGCGAAAGCGTGTCCCCCTTCGATTTCCGCATAGATGGCACCGCTGCGCATGTTGTTTTCGGTGAGCGTGAGGTTTTCCAAAAACGGCGCCGTGAGAAACGCGGCTTGATCGAACATGCCTTCGAGCTCGCTCGCGCTCACTTCTTCCAAGACGCCGGCAAAATAGGCCCTTTTCGGGGCGTCGAACATCGCGAAATCCTCATCGGACATCAAAGCGAGCGTCTGCTTGGTGCTGTCGAAAAGGAAGGGATGGTCGAAGACGGGCAGGTTGTAGTCGGGAAAGAGGACGAAGCCCGTCACGATGAAGGTTTCGCCTTGGACGACGAATTCGTCCTCGAGAGCGATGTCGTTGGCGCGGGCATAATTTCCAAGGATGGCGATCTCACCGGAAGAGAGAGGCTTGTTTCCTTCTTCGATGTGGCTCTTGTTGATGGAATCAGCGTCGTTCAGGATGCGCATCCGGTGGTTGCCATCATCGCGGAAAAGCGGGATGTCCATGAAGAGTCTCGCCTCGAGACTGACACCCGTGAAGACTTGAATCAAGGTCTCCTTTCGAGAGGAGAGAATGTCTTCATGACAAGAGGAATCCGCGCTCGAAAGCGCCGAGAGGGTCTCTGTCGTCTGTAGTCCGCACACATCGCGGACATGTTCTTTTTCCGACGCTGTCAAGCGGTCGGAGACCTCGATGGAGAAGTCCTCCTGGTTGGTCTCTTCGAAATAGGCCTCGCTCGCATCCCGGATGGCCGCGATGCTTTCGGCCATGGTCGTGTAGACGAAACCGCTCGCAAAAAGGAGCACCCCGAGGAGGAGAAACGAGAGCCACCGTTTCTTCATGAACCGCCAAGCGTGGAGGAAATGGATCCTAATGCCAGTGGATCTCATCGGGAGACACCCTCTTGTCGTTTTGGTGATCGGCGACGATCTCGCCCGAGGTCAACGTGACCACCCTGTCGGCGATGGAAGCGATCGCTTTGTTGTGGGTGACGAGAACGATCGTCGTCCGCAAGTCCGCATGGATGTTCGCCAGAAGCTTCAGCACTTCCTTGCCGGTCTTTTCGTCGAGTGAACCCGTCGGCTCGTCGCAAAAGAGGATCTTCGGTTTCTTGACGAGCGCTCGGGCGATGGCGACGCGCTGTTGTTCGCCGCCGGAGAGCTCAAAGGGGTATTTGTCCGCATGCTCTTCCAAGAGGACCATGCGGAGGGCTTCAAGGGGAGAATGGGCGTCTTTCGCGCCATAAGCCCCCGTCTCGACATTCTCGGCCACGGTGAGTGTCGAGAGGAGGTAGTATTGCTGGAAGATGAAGCCGAGGTTGTCGCGGCGGAAAGCGAGCAGTCCCTTCTCGGAGCGGCTCGCGATGTCCTTTCCACCGATGGAAATCTCGCCCGCGCTCACGGAATCGAGTCCGCCCATGACGTTCAAGAGTGTGCTTTTCCCGCTCCCCGAAGGCCCCAAGACGACGACGAACTCGCCCGAGGGAATCTCGAGGTCGACCCCCCTCAGGGCGGCCACTTCCACTTTCGTCTGCATGAAGGTCTTTTCGACATTTTTCAAGCTGATATCCATACACGATTCCTCACAATCTAGGTCCCGATTTCACGGAAACGTCCTTCGAGGATGGAGTAGAGATACCCCTTCGGTCTCTCACCGAGCATCCCCTCGAGGATGTCCGCATATCTATTCACTTGTTCGTCGTAAGCTTCCTTGTCGATGTTTTCCAATTTATAGTCGATGATGACGTATCCTTCTTCGGTCTCCAAAAGGAGGTCCACATAGCCCGATGTCTCTTGGGAATCATCCGCAAGATGGAGCGGGTATTCCTTGAAGGCCCGCTTGATTCTCAAAGTTGATAGGAGCGGATGGCGCAAGAATGTCTCGAGATGTTTTTTCGTGTCCGCATCATGGGCGAGTTGGTCGATCTCCTTATCGGCATCGGCGGTGAAGTCGATGTCTTCGAATAGCCCGTGAATCCTCTCTCCCTCTTCAAGCGCCGAAAGACGTCGCTCGTCGAGGAGTTCTCGCACGCCTTCGCTCGGCTTCCTTTGGGTGATTTCCTCCTTTGCCTCCAAAAAGGGCGCATAGGCTTTCTTTGCAGAATCCAAAGCGGGCAGTCCTCTTCTCGGCCGCTCCAAAGACGGGACCACACCGATATGCTCGAAATCCACCCTTCGGATGCATCCGGCAACATCGCTCTTCACGGCTTGGAAGATATCGCTGAAAGAGTTGAAGTTGCGACGGGTGAAACGCTCGATACGGCCCGAAGCGTCCCGGGCGAAAGGCACATCTTTTTCGGGATCGTTTCCCGCGATGACCGTGAGATTCTCTTTCGCCCGCGTCATGGCCACATAGAGGAGCCGGAGACGTTCGCTCACTTCGGCCTCCCTCTCTTTGGTCCGTTTCAGATCGAAAGCGAGGAACTTGTCCAAGCCTTCAAAGAGATGGGGGATGAGAAAGCCCAGTTCCCTGTCGAATTCAAAGTTTCTCAAAGAAGAGAAACGGAAACGGCGATAGGTGTGGGGGATGTATACGTTGGAAAACTGCAGCCCTTTCGACTTGTGCATGGTGAGAAGATGCACTTTGTCCGGGGAGAAGGGTTTTTGGATGAAGAACTCCTTGTCGAGACCGGCCTCTTGCAAGGCGTCGAAATAGGCGATGAAGTCTTGGATGTCGTCCCCTTTGTCGGCGCGTTCATAGGCCACCGCGAGTAGGTGGTCGAGACGGTTCTTGGCGGCCTCGGTATTTTCGATGCGGACGAGCCGCCGATAGAAGGAAAGTGCCTCCAAGACATCATGGATCGCTTCGGGAAGCGGCTGGATGGGGATCTTTCCGGCAAGGTCGAAAAAGCTTTGGAAGAAATCACGGAAAGGCTCTTGGACATGTCTTTCTTTGAAAGTCTCTTCTTTCAGAAGATGATCCGGGAACAAAGCGTATTGCGAGGCGATTGTTTCGTCGGAAAAATCGAAGAGGAAAGAACGGGTGACGCTCATGAAGGCGTGGCGGAACTTGTCCGCATAGACATTTTCATCGCGCAGGGAGAGGGCGAGTGTCAAGGCCTGTTTCAGCACGGCGACTTCTTCATGGGCGATGAAAGAGGGGTTCTTGTGGACGGAGAGGGGGATGCCGAGATGTTCGAAGACGGCTAGAAAATCGTCATAACGGGTCGCGGTCTCGGTGAGGATGGCGAAATCGCCGTAGCGGACGGGGCGAAGGGAGTCATCCTCGACGACTTTCTCTTCGGCTTCGATCCTTTGTTGGATGTCTTGGGCGAGGAAGAAGATTTCCGCGACGGCCCGGTCGTTCTCTTCAAAGAACTCCTTGTGGTCTTGAAGGTCATAGATGGCGAGGTCGAGTCCGTAACGGCTGTTCTCATCGGCAAGTCGCAAGTAGCTTTCATTTCCCGCCTGCAAAGACTGGTCGGCATCATAATCGATGCCGCCAATGCGTTCGTCCATGAGGGCGGAAAAGACCTTGTTCACACTTTCAAGCAGAACTTTACGGGAACGGAAGTTCTCGTTCAGAGAGATGGCGAGTCCGCCTTTCTTCAGGCGGTAGTCGTGATATTTCGCGCTGAAGATCGAAGGGTCGGCGTCGCGGAAGCGATAGATCGACTGCTTGACATCGCCGACCATGTAGAGGTTGTCGGAAGTGAGGAGACTGAGCAGTGCCTCCTGCATGGCGTTCGTGTCCTGGTACTCGTCGACCATGATCTCATGGATCCTTTCTTTCAAGGCGGAGAGCACATCCGGGTTCTCTTCAAGAATCGCCATCACGAGCCGGACGATGGTGGCGTAATCGAAACTCTCCTCTTCCAGTTGTCTTTCCATGTGACGTTCATCGAAACGAGAAAGCAGTCTCGTAAGAACCGCGGTGTGGTCTTTTGTCGCGAAGAACGCCCGGCGGTGTTCGGTCTTGTCTTTCTTCGTCCACTCCTTGACATCCTGCAACAACGCCCGCAAATCGTCCATGTGCTGTTTCAGGATGTCTATCTCTCCTTCGTGCGGTGTGTCTTTCAGCTTTTGGGAGATACCCTGTCTCGAGGGGAGTTTCAAATCCCCACGAAGAAGGGTGTGGATAGTCTCATAATCAAAAGCTTCCAGCAAATCTTGCAGGGATGCGCGGACATCTGCGCAAAAACGGACAGATTCTTCGCTAAGACGTTCTTCTTCCATTCTTTCGAGTTTTTCGACGAGTAGCCGGACAAGGTCTATGGCCTGTTCTTCATACATGGAAAAAAGAGCCGCGAAACGTTCTTCGGTGAAACTGTCGGGACCCAAGGAAGAAACAAGTTCTTCGCGGTCGGGGTGGATGGAGAGGGCGTCATGGAAAAAGACGAGTTGACGTTGCAAAGCGGAATCGTCCTTGTTGGCGAAGGTGGAGACATAATCGAGAAATTCCGCTTCTTTTTCTTTGAAGGCCTCGGCGAGAATTTCGTCGGCGATCTCTTCCTTCAGGATCGTCTGCAGGGCTTCGTCGGCCACATGGAGATCGCGGGAGAGATTCTGCAGATATCCGTATTTTTTGAGCAAAAACAGGCAAAAACTGTCGAACGTGCGAATATGGGCGGAATCGAGGCCTTCGAGAGCCTTCTTCAATGCGGGGTCTTGGGCAGCTTTCTTGACGATGTTGTCCCGGATCCGCTCTTTCATCTCCATGGCGGCTTTGTTCGTGAAAGTGAGGATGACGAGACTCTCGATGGGAACTCCCGCTTCCAATTTCGCATTGACACGCTCGGTGAGGACCGCCGTTTTTCCGCTGCCGGCGCCGGCGGAGACGAGAAGATTCCTGCCCGAGGTCTCGATAGCTTTCTTCTGGGAGGGAGTGAAACGGATGGCCATCACGCATCACCCCTTTCTTTTTTGAGTCTTGGGAAGATGTCGGCGGGCTTCGCTTTGCTCACGGTCTCATAGTCGCGATTCCGCTTGTGGCAGACATCCGCATAATCACAGTATTCGCAAGAGATCTGTGTGCCGTTTCTTTCTTTCTTCGGTCGGACGGGAAACTCTCCCCGGCCGATGGCGCTTATGGCTTTTTCGATGAGCTCATCGGTATGTTCAAGGAGGCGTTCGAGGTCTTCTTCGTCGTATTTTTTCACGTTTTTGTAGAAAGCGCCGTCATTTGTGAATCTGAGACCCTTGATGAAAGAATCCACTTCGGCCCGGGGATCGAAGCGTTGGACGGCGTCTTTTTCTTCCAGCGTGAAACCGTCGAATCGGAAGAACTCGTCTGTCAGTTGTTCGTAGCTCTTCTTCTCATCACGATTCAAAGGCCGCAAATACGTCCTTTGTTCATAGAAACCCACGAAGCGCGCTTGTGGATTCTTTTCACGGAAAAGGAGCATGTAGACGAGGAGCTGCGCTTTGATGCCGTGAAGGGCCAAAGCGAGATCGAAGGTGGGCTCACCGCTCTTGTAGTCGACGAGGACATGGTCGTCGCCGTCTTTGAAGACGCGGTCGATGACGCCTTTCAAGATGGCTTTGGGAGGATCGCCGTAGGGTTTTTCGTGGCTTTCTTCGGATTCATGGACAAAGAATCCCGTGCGTGCGAGTTGTTCGCGCAGGTGTGTGTGCGCGATACGGACCGCCTCTTTCGCTTTCTCGATGAAATAGGTCGCGCGCGCATCTTGAGCTTCAGAGAAATGCTTTTTCGCGGCATCTTCCAAGAAGGTGTCGGGAAGGGTCTCTTCGAGAAGCCCTGCCTCCAACACGTCGTGGATGAAACTCCCTAAGACCATGCTTTGGTTCTTTTCCACCTTGTCGACCGCGAGGACATGGTCGAGATAGAAACGGAAAGGACACTCGAAATAGTCGGAAAGCCGTGTATAGGAGATATGCAGGGGAAAGGTCAAAAACTTCGCCAACGTCTCTTCGGCGATACCGCGAAAACGGTTGTCGAAAGTGTCGAATTCTTTTTGGAAAGCGCCAAGTCCTTTTTGGAGATCCTCTGTCTTTATGCCGTAGGTCATGTATTCATCATGGAGCGCCTTGACAAAAAGCGCGTCGGCCGTCTCGCTGTATGTGCGCATCTCAAAGGGGTGGGGCTCTTTTTCCGTCCAGCCAATCTCATCTTCGAGCTCTTTGAGGAAATGGCTTTCGCTGAAGTGTTCGTCAAGGCTTTGGGTGGAGACATGCATATGGACGCTTTGCAAGGAGGAAAGCACCGAGCGGATCTCCTTCTTTTTTAGCTTGTTCATTTCTGCGGAAGAAGGAAGGCCGATCTCTTCCTTGTCTTCGGTTTCGAGGATCTCGTCGTCTTCGGCAAGAGCGGGGAAATGCCCTTCATGCAGTCCGACGACATAAGCGTGGGTCCTCTCTTTCGTGTCGATGGTGGAAAAGGTCTCGAGACATACGGCGTCGGCGAGTCTCTTCTTGGTCGCAACCTTTCTTTGCAAGATGTGTGTCAGGGCGTCTTTCACCATGGGGAGAGGATGGTCGGTCCCGATAAAGCCGTTCAAGATGGTGACGAGCTTTTCGCGGATGCTGTTCTCTTCCGGTGTGATTGGATTGGAAAAAGCCTCCTTCAGAGCTTTATCGAAGGATTCGCGCACACTGCCTCCCGGAGTGAGAGCGGTTAGGAATCTCTGCACGGAAGGATATTCGTGGAGAGGTCTTTTTGAGAGATTCTGCATGGGGATGCCGAATTGCGGGAATATCCGCCGGATGAGCGGAGTGTAGGCCCTGTGAGCGTTCAAGACGGCTATCTTTTTCAAGGGGACGCCTTCATCGTGTGCCCTGCGGATCGAGGTCGCCACTTCGACAATCTCTTCTTCGAGGGTCGAGAAACGTTTTCGTACCACTTCCTCGGGCGGATGTTCACTTGCTTCTGCGTCGATGGTGCGAAGCCCGAAGGGACGGAGTTTTTCCAAAGCGTGCGGAAACAGCGGATCGAAGAATTCGCCATATACAACGGGTGCATATTCGGAGAAGAACGATTCGAACCGGGGGAAGGACTTGATGGCTCCTTTTTCCAGGAGGTGTCGCTTCAAATCGCGCAAAAGCTTGGGAAAGACGCGTCCATAGGCGGCGTTCTCATCGACAAGGCGAAGATGGCCGAGTAGAAACGCCACGACGGAAGGATCTTTTCCGAGGAAGCGGGCGCTCTCTAAGAGCGCGCTTTCTTCCATACGGAAAAAGACCTTCTCGTAAAGGTCCTCCTTGTTCAAAAAGCGTAAGGGCCGGAGAATGCCCTCCTCGTTCATCCGCTTCAAAATGCGCTTTTTTTCTTCGTTTCCCGTGATGATGACAAGCGGGCGGGAAGCGTCCCGTATCAATCCGATGATTCCCATGGCATCTTCCTTTTCAGAGATTGTCGCACTCTTCCTTGATGCGGAGTTGCCCGCAAGCGGCATCGATGTCGGCCCCGAGCTCGCGACGCGAAGTCGCGCGGATCCCTTGCGATACCAGCCGGTCGTAGAAACGGGCGTGCTGTTTTTCTTCGGAGCCTTTATAGTCGAGTTCCGCCACCTCGTTGAAGGGGATGAGATTGACATAGCAGAGCGTGTCCTTCAAGAGTCCCACCAAACGGTCGGCATCATGCAGACTGTCGTTCACACCGGCGATCAAGAGATACTCGAAAGTGACCCGGCGGTTCGTCTTCTCGATATAGGTTTGGAGGCTCTCCATAAGGCGCTTGATGGGGTATTTCCGGTTGATGGGCATGAGCGAGGTACGGGTCTTGTCGTCGGCCGCATGCAGACTCACGGCGAGATTCACCTGTTTTTGCAAGTCGGCGAAAGCGAGGATGCCCGGTACGAGGCCCGCGGTGGAGACGGTGATCTTGCGTGCGCCAATTTCCATGCCGTAGGGGCTGTTGATGATGTCGATGAAACGCATGACATTGTCGAAATTGTCGAAAGGCTCACCCGTGCCCATGATGACGACATGACTCACGCGCACGTCTTCACGCGCTTCGATGGCGACAATCTGCAAGACCATCTCGGCCGGTGTGAGGTCGCGGACCTTCTCGAAGAGCCCCGATGCGCAAAAAGCGCAGCCGAGGTTGCAACCGACCTGGCTCGTGACACAGATGGTCTTGCCGTAGTCTTGTACCATGAGGACGGTCTCGATGAGATGGCCGTCCGGAAGGGCGAGGAGATATTTCTTCGTCCCGTCCTTGGAGACATGGCGCTCGCTTATCGGAAGATGACGGATGACGTAGTTTTCAGAAAGATGCTCGCGCAAGGCCTTGCTCGTATCGGTGTATTGGGCGAAGTCGTATACTTTCTTCTTGTAGAGCCAAGTGAAGACCTGTTTGGCGTTGAAGGGCTTGAAGCCTTTTTCCACGAGGTCTTCACAGAGACTCGCAACGGTCTCTCCATAGAGGTTTTTCATGGTATCACCGTCTCAATTATATCATAGCGGGAAGGCTCAGACCATGAAAAAAGCGGCGGGAATCCCGCCGCTTTCCGTCATTTCTCGATGAGTTTCCGTGCATCTTCGCATTCGTAGCCGAAGGCGTCGGCCACGGCTTTGTAGACCACATGGCCGTCCATCACGTTCAAGCCCTTGCAAAGCGCCGCATCTTCGAGACATGCGCGTTTGTGACCCTTGTTGGCGATATCGAGGGCATAGGGGATGGTGGCGTTCGTGAGGGCGAACGTCGAGGTGCGCGGTACGGCACCGGGCATGTTGGCGACACTGTAATGCATGACGCCGTGTTTCTCGAACACGGGGTTGTCGTGTGTCGTGATGCGGTCGATGGTCTCGACGGAGCCGCCCTGGTCGATGGAGATGTCGACGATGACGCTGCCTTTCGGCATCTTCTTGACCATGTCCTCGGTGACGATCTTGGCCGCTTTGGCTCCCGGGATGAGAATGGTGCTGACGAGCGCGTCGGCATCTTGGATGGACTTCTCGATATTCAAGGGGTTCGATTTGAGAACGGTGACCTCCTTGTCGAAAATGTGGTCGAGATAGCGCATCCGATCCTCGTCGATCTCGATGATGGTCACACGAGCGCCGAGACCGATGGCCATCTTCGCCGCACTGATGCCGGCGGTACCGCCGCCGAGCACGACGACATGGCCCCGTTGCACGCCGGGGACGCCGGAAAGCAGGACTCCGCGACCGTCGCGGTGTTTTTCGAGTTGCGTCGCGGCGACGATGGTTCCGCGTCGGCCGGCGACTTCGCTCATCGGCCGGAGCAAGGGGAGTTCCCTTCCCACTTGTACCGTCTCATAAGCGATGGCCGTGCATCTCGATTTCACGAGCTCCTTCGTGAGCTTTTCTTCCGCGGCGAGATGGAGATAGGTGAAGATGACAAGGTCCTCACGGAAGAACTTGTACTCCGGGGGAAGCGGCTCCTTGACCTTGATCACCATTTCTTGGCTCCAAGCCTCTTCGGCCGTATCGACGAGCTTCGCTCCCGCTTCGGCGAACTCTTCGTCTTTGATGCCCGAGCCGAGTCCCGCGGTCTTTTGGACGAACACGTCATGGCCGCCCTTTTTGAGAAGACTCACCCCCGCCGGGGTGATTCCCACACGGTTCTCGTTGTTTTTGATTTCCTTGGGAACACCGATTTTCATATGAACCCTCCTGTAAGTGTTTTCATAATCCATACGGTATAATTGTAACAAACACCCCGTAACTATACAACCGTCAGTACGCAAAAAATGTAAGGGCTTTACTCCGGATGGAGCCCATATCCTGTTTTCCACGAAAAAAGGGTCGCAAAAATCCGCGACCCTTTGTTTGACAATCATCTCTGGATGGCGCCGTGTTCTTCTTCTAAAGCCTTGACGATCTCTTGCACGAGCTTGTCGGTCGTGTCGGCCTGGAGCGTCTTTTCCGCATCCTCGAAACGGAGGCGGAAAGCGAGGGACTTCTTGCCTTTCGGAAGCTTATCCCCTTCGTAGAGGTCGAAGACGTGGATGGCGGCGAGCATCTCCCCCGCGCATTCGCGAGCCGTCCTTTTGATGGCTTCGGCATTGATCGACTCATCGACGAGCAAAGCGATATCCCTTTGCATGCCCGGGTGTTTCGGCACGGGCGTGTAGGCACTCCTTTCCCTTCCAAGCTCATATGCCTTCTCGAGATCGATCTCGGCCAGATGGACGTCTTTCAGATCGTGTGCATCGGCGTATTCGGGATGCACCTTGCCGATGTGGCCGATTTCTTCTCCTTGCGCTTTGATAATTGCGCATTGATGGGGGTGGTAGTTCCCGATCGTGGTGGAAGTGAAAATCAAGGGGCTGAAGCGGAGCGCATCCGCCAAAGACTCGATTATGCCCTTCAGGGTGAAAAAGCTCGTCGGTGCGTGTTTTTGCCAGCGATGCGTCCGGTAGGACCCGCACATGAGGATGCCGAGCATCTCCGTTTCCCCTTCTTCTTCATAACACTTGCCGATCTCATAGATATGGATCGCTTCGGTCTTCCGCGCCCGGTTGTGGGCGGCCACATCGAAAAGACCGTGCAACGGTGTGAGCACGAGCGTCTGATGGGCGCGGCTCAAAGGCTTGGAAAGCGAGACGGGTTCTTTCTCTTTGTCCTTGGCGAGATCATACACCCGCTCTTTCTCGCGGAGGGCGTAGGTCATGGTCTCATCGAAGCCGAGGTCGGCGAGGATGTGTCTTGTGCGACGCTTGAAGCGCTGATAGTCCGTGAGTCCGCCCCGGGAGACGGTCGTGGGGAGTGTCGCGGGGAGGATGTTGTAGTCGGAAAGGCGGCCGATCTCCTCGATGAGGTCCTGATAGGTGTTGATGTCTTGACGGCGGGAAGGTGGGTTGACAACGAAAATACCGTCCTTCTCTTCGAAGGGGAAGGAAAGCCTTTGGAGAACGTCCTGCACATGTGCGGTGTCGAAATCGCTTCCGAGGACCCGGTTCAGTTTTTCGAGGGAGAGTTCAATCGGGGACCGTTTATTCTCGTGATTATCGAAGTACTTGATACCGTCGCGGATGCTCGTGCTCGCATAGACCGCGAGCAATGCCGCCGCCCGGTCCAAGGCGTAGCGGGTCATGGCGGGATCGATCCCCCGTTCGAAGCGGAGCGAGGATTCGCTTTTCAGACCGAGCCTTCCCGAAGTCCTCCGGATCCGGCGGGGATCGAAGGCGGCGCTTTCGAGAAGGATGGAAGTCGTCTCTTCGGTCACTTCGGTCTCGGCACCGCCCATGACGCCCCCGAGGGCGATGGGCTCTTTCCCGTTCGTGATGAGGATGTCGCCTTCTTCGAGTTTGCGCTCTTCATCATCGAGGGTCGTGAAAGTCTCGCCCTTCTTCGCTTCGCGGACGAGCACCCTCTCTTCGCCCACTTTGTCGTAGTCGAAAGCGTGCAAGGGCTGACCGGTCTCCAACATCACATAGTTCGTGATGTCGACGACGTTGTTGATGGGGCGGATGCCGGCGGCGATGAGACGTGAGCGCATCCAGCGGGGGCTCTCGCCGATTGTCACATCGTCCAGCACGCGGCCGTAATAGCTCTTGCAGGCTTTGGTCTCGGTCTCTATGGTGAGGGGGTTTTCCATTTTGGCGGTGACGATCTTCGGTTTCGGGATTTTCACATCGCGATTGAATAT
>Ga0207421_10004934_pt1 | contig 15172 bp, 10 predicted proteins | sample SodLakKL_010_SED_4_FD_187542 | JGI IMG/M metagenome (GOLD analysis project Ga0207421, IMG submission 187542) | Alkaline sediment microbial communities from Lake Tanatar, Kulunda Steppe, Russia - 8KL_010_SED (SPAdes) (version 2) | ecosystem: Environmental > Aquatic > Non-marine Saline and...
GCGTCACCGGCGCACCGCGGCCGTTCATCCCTCCGGCGTGGCGCCCAGCTGCCCCAGTGGTGTCATCATGCCCGGTGGGGTCGGCATCCGGTCACGGATGTCCGCGAACCCGCCCCGCACTGGCCATGGTGGCCGCGGTGGGGTCGGCATCCGGTCACGGATGTCCGCGAACCCGCCCCGCACTGCCAGGCACGGCGCTTCGACCATGCCGGCGTCGCGGGCGTCACCGGGCCGCTGCGACCTCCAACGCGCGGCTCAGTTCACCGCGGACCGCAGCTGCGACCTCGTCGAGCTCCGCCACCCCGGCCAGCCCCATCATCGCCGCCGGGTCGATCGCGATGAACTCGCTGCCACCGTCGGGGTGCGCCCGCACCACGACGTTGCAGGGCAGCAGCCCTCCGATCGCGGGATCGACGCCGATCGCCTCGTGGGCGTAGGAGGGCTTGCAGGCGCCGAGGATCGTGTAGGGCGCCACCTCGACGTCCAGCTTGGTCTTCAGGGTCGCCGTGACGTCGATCTCGGTCAGCACACCGAAGCCCTCCGCAGCCAGGGCATCCCGGATGCGTGCATCCGCGGTGGCAGGCTCGTCGGAGGTGCGCTGCCTGAGGACGTAGCGGTCGTGCTCCATGGGTTGACCTTTCGGGTCGGGGCGCGGTCGCCGGTGTCCACCGGCGTCCATCGGCCGTCCATCGGCCCCTCGTAGGGGCCAACGCCCGGGGAGACGGCGACCTTCCCGGAGGCGGGGCATCCGTCGGAGCTCACCCGTCACGCCGGCCACGGCCGCCCCGCCTCCGGCCTGTCGACGTCTCTCGCCTGTCGACGTCTCTCGCCTGTCGACGTCTCAGCGTTGGCGTGAAGCTGTGCTTCATGCCTATCCTCCGCGTGACGCAACGGCGCGTCGTCCACCCCGCGTGGGGCCGGACGGTGCTCCCTGCCCGTCACGTCGCCGCGCACAGCTGCGGAGGTTCTCGACGTGACGATCGATCTGCACCGGCTGGCCCTGCACGCCATCGACAACGCCGCCGACGAACTCGGCCTAGCTGACTGGGTCCGCGTCACCCTGCACCAGCCCGAACGCTCCCTGGCGGTCCAGGTGCCCTACCGCGCCGACGACGACTCGATCCGGGTCGTACCCGGCTACCGGGTCGCCCACTCCATGGCCCGCGGTCCGGCCAAGGGCGGCACCCGCTTCCACCCGGACGTCACCGCCACCGAGGTGGCCGGCCTGGCGACGCTGATGAGCGTGAAGACCGCGGTGGTCGACCTCCCCCTCGGGGGCGGCAAGGGCGGCATCACGGTCGATCCCAAGCAGCTCAGCGAGGCGGAGCTGGAGTCCCTGACCCGCAGCTACACCCGCGCCGTCGCCCACAGCATCGGCCCCGGTCTGGACGTCCCGGCTCCCGATGTCAACACCGGACAGCGTCACATGGACTGGATGGCGGATGAGTTCGCCCGGGTCACAGGCCGTCCCCAGCCGGGCGTGGTGACGGGCAAGTCGGTCGCGGCCGGCGGCTCGCTGGGGCGCGACACCGCGACGGCCGCCGGGTGCCGCACGGTCGTCACCGCCAGCGCCCGCCGGATGGACCTGCCACCCGATGCCCGGGTCGTGATCCAGGGCTTCGGCAACGCCGGCGCCCACCTGGCTGCCATGCTCGCCGCTGACGGCTTCCGGGTGGTGGGCGTGTCCGACAGCCGGGGCGCGATCCACGACCCCCGGGGGCTCGACATCGCGGGCGTCGCCGCCACCAAGGCCGCTCACGGGTCGGTCATCCACCACGACGCCGAGGTGATCGGTCCCGCGGACCTGCTGGCGCTGGACTGCGAGATCCTGGTACCCGCAGCCCTGGAGGGCGCCATCGACGGAGCCGAAGCCGAGCGGGTCCGTGCCCGGTTGGTCGCCGAAGCCGCCAACGGTCCGGTCACCGACCGCGCCGACGCGATCCTGCACGACCGGGGCATCACCGTGGTGCCCGACGTGCTGGCCAGCGCCGGGGGCGTCACCGTGTCCTGCTTCGAGTGGCAGCAGAACCAGCGTGAGGAGCGCTGGAGCGCCCGCCACGTCGCCGACCGCCTCGAGCAGCGCATGCAGCGCTCGCTGGACGATCTATGGGCGGTCGCGGCCGCACGGGACCTGGATCTGCGGACCGCGGCGATGGTCCTCGGCGTCGGCCGGATCGCGACCGCGATCGAGGAGCGCCACGGGGTGGACATCTCCCGCGAGCTCGCGTCCTGAGCGAGCCTCTACGGTGGCGTCCTGTCGTGCGGGGTGCCACCGGGAGGAACGAGAGGTGAACGAGACGGCCGGTCCCACCAGCGGTACCGAGATCCTGGACACGTTGATCGACGACGTCCACATCGGCGACAACCTCGTGATCGCCGGCGACGACCGGGCACCGCTGGACCTCATCGTCGATCGCTTCGTCGCCGCCGCTCGGGGCCGCCTCCCGCTGGTGATCGTCACCGTCGCCGAGCCCTGGTCCGGACCCGTGCCCGACCGCGTCACCGTGCTGGACTGGTCGGCCGTCACCACCGGCCGGACCCCCGAGCTGCCCGGCGCGCTGCCCCCGGACGCCGACCTGGCCGCGGCGCTGGCCTCGGTCCGTGCCGCCGACCACGCGGTCGGCACCGGCGCTGCCTTCGTCTTCGACCGGCTCAGCGCGGTGCAGGCCGCCTGGTCCGACACGGCCGCGCTGGAGCTGTTCCTGTCCACCTGCCCACGCCTGTACCGACGGCGCAGCCTGGCACTGTGGCCCATCGAACTGTCGGCTCACCGGCCGACGTTCCTGCGGCGGCTCACCGAAGTCACCCAGGTGGTGATCGAGATGGTCGCGGAGGAGACCGCCGGCCCCACCGACCCCCCGACGTTCGTGCTGACGGTCCGCAAGGCCGACGGGCGCGGCAGCGAGGTGGTGGGCCGCAGCCGTCGGGCCACGGTGTCCGACGGGGACCTGCGTCCACGCGGCGAGGCGACCAGCACCCGGCAGCGCCTCGGCTCCCTGATCCGCGACCAGCGCCTGTCCCGGGGGCTCTCCCAGGCGGAGGTCGCCCGGCGCGTGGGCATCTCCCCCTCGGCCCTGTCCCAGGTGGAGCGCGGGGTCCGCGGCCCCGGGGGCGACACGCTCGTCCGGCTGTGGGAGGTCCTCGGGGTGCCCTTCGGGCCCCGCCCCGATGCCGACACGGGCTACACCGTGTCCCGGCGCAGCGGTCGCGAGCGCCGCGTGCTGCAGGAGGGTCTGACCGGGGAGCGGCTGCTCGACGACGCCGTCGCCGGGGAGCTGTGGCTCGTCGAGGTCGCCGCCGGTGCCCATGGCGCGAACGGCCCCTTCGCCGTCAAGGCACCCGAGGCGGTCACCGTCGTCCGTGGCGTGCTCGACGTCACGCTGGAGGGCCGGACCGAGACGCTGCACGAGGGCGATGCCCTGCTCGCCACCGACGCCGCCATCGGTGGTTGGTCCAACCCGGCGACCACCTCGACGGAGGCGCTGTGGCATCTGCTCCCGGCGCTACGGCCAGACGTCCCTCGCTGACCGGTCCCGCGTGGGGTATCGTGAAGCCCAGCTTCATCGCCCATCGGTCGCCCTTGCGATCGATGCGCCTATCGCAAGGAGGTCGCTCATGGCTGCCAACATCACGGCTGTCCGCGGCCCGGTGGTCCTGACCTCGGAGGGTCGCACCTGGGTCGAGCAACGGGTCGCCCGTGGCTACGACCGTCTGGCACGGATCGACGCCGACCTCGCAGCGGAACGGACCGAGGAACTGGTCACTGCTCGGGAGCAGCTGCGCGAACAGCTCGACGAGCTCGAGGTCGTGCTCCGCGACGCCCTGTCCCCCGCCGACATCATCGACGACCCCTCGATCGTGGAGCTGGGCGACGAGGTCGAGGTGGAGTTCCCCGACGGTGAGCGGGAGTCCTTCCTGGTGGTGCACCCCTTCGAGGCCGGCATGGACGAGCACCGCACGTCCAGCGACTCGCCGCTGGCCCAGGCCGTGCTCGGCCAGCGGCCGGGCGACAAGGTGACGGTGCGCTCCCCCGCCGGTGACTACGACTGCACGATCGTGCGTCGCGACCGCATCGGCTGACCGGTCTCGTGGCCACCCACGAGCGGGAGCTGACCGCACCGGTCGACCTGTGCACCCCCGATGGCCGCCGCCTCAACCCGGCGGCGCGGGGCTGGTCGCCACGGACGGTACTCCGCGCCAACCTCGCCGGTGGCTGGGGTCGGACCAAACGCTGGGACTACCACGCGGTGCTCAGCCGAGACCTCGCGGTGTCGTTGGTCTACGCCGACGTCGACTACCTCGGCATCGTCGGCGTGTGGTGGGCGCACCTGCCGACGGGGCGCAGCGGCGGCCGCGAGGTGTCGGTGCCCCTGGCGCGGGGGATCGACCTCCCCGACCGCTACGGCACCGCGCCGCTCGGGTTCCGTCACCACCACCTCGGTGTCGAGGTGGTCGACGATGCCGACGGCACCCACCTGACCGCGAGGTGGCGGGAACGTGACGGGCGGATCGGCCGGCTGGAGGCGGCCATCGCGTGGCCACCCGGGCACGGCACCGTGGACGTGGTGATCCCGTGGAGCGACCGACGGTTCCAGTACACCTCCAAGCACCAGGCCCGCCCCGCCACCGCGATGCTGGTCGTCGGCGACGAGCGCTACCAGCTCGGCGACGACGACGAGGCCGCCTGGGGCGTGCTGGACGTCGGCCGGGGTCGCTGGCCCTACCGCACGCGCTGGAACTGGGGCGGTGGCGCGGGCCGGGCGCAGGACGGCCGGGTGGTCGGCCTCCAGGTCGGGGGCAAGTGGACCGAGGGCACCGGTGCCACGGAGAACGCCACCATCGTCGACGGACGGGTGACCAAGATCGGCGACGAGCTCGAGTGGGAGTACGACTGGCACCATCCGATGGCGCCGTGGACGGTGCGCTCCCCCGATGGGGCCCTGGCGGTCACGCTCACCCCGCGCTTCGACCGGCACGCACGGACCGAGGCGCTGGTGCTCGGCACCGAGGTCCACCAGGTGTTCGGCGCCTGGCAGGGACACGTGCCGGGGCCCGACGGCGACCGGCTCGAGATCACCGACCTGGTCGGCTTCGCCGAGGAGTCCCGGTCACGCTGGTGATGGCACCGAACCGAGCCCGTCAGTCCTGACGCTTGGTCTGCTCGCCCTCGTGGCCGGCAGCCTGCCGCCGCTTCTGCTCGGCCTGCTCCTCGAGCCGCTCGGCCTCCTCCTCCTTCTGTGCCTTCTCCTGCTGCGCCTCGCCCTCACGCGCGCGACGGCCGCCCACCGCTCGCCGGACCAGCACGAGCGCCGCCCCGACGGCGATCAGGACCAGGACGAGGCGGTCAGGCGCCAGGCGGTCGAGCCGCAGCAGCCACTGCTGCGCCGTGAGGTCGAGCTGCGTGGTGTCGGGCAGGCCCGGCAGCGACAGCACACCGCCCGAGGCGACCAGCCAGGCCCCGATGGCCGCGAACAGCCCGCCGGTCACCAGCGAGGTCGTGTGCAGCTCCAGCCGGCCGACGTGGAACGCACGGCCCCTGAGCCAGCCTCGCCGCGACAGCTCGAACCGCTCCCACATCCCGGCGAGCAGGAACAGCGGGGCGGCCATGCCGAGGGCGTAGACCGCCAGCAGCGCCGCCCCGTGAGCCGGACGGCCGTCGAGCGCGGCGATCGTGAGCACCGCGCCGAGGATCGGCCCGGCACAGGATCCGGCGACCCCGTACACGGCACCGAGGCCGAACACCGCCGCTGGGGAGGTCCGTCCGGCCAACCTGGCCTGGGCACCGCCGGTCAGCGACGGCAGCCGACGCCCGAGCCCGAGCGCGGTCGCCACGCCCAACGCGACGAGCAGCCAGCCCGCGCCCACGATGAGCCGGTCCTGATGCTGCAGCAGCAGGCGGCTGGCCAGGGCCGCCCCGGTCCCGAGCGGCACCATCACCGCGGCGAGCCCGGCGTAGAACACCCCGGTGCGGACCAGCAGCACTCCCGGTCGGTCGAAGGCGTAGGCGAAGAAGGAGGGCAGCAGCAGCGCGCCGCAGGGGCTGAGCAGCGTGAGCACCCCGCCCAGGAAGGCGGCGAGGTAGCCGATCTCCATCACGGCAGCTCCGCACCCGCCTCGAGCGCCGCGTTCTCGATCACGCTGACGAACACCTCCAGCGGCTGGGCACCCACCAGGGGGTAGCCCCCGATGATGAAGGCCGGGGTGCCGGTGATGCCGAGCGACTGGGCGAGGACGGCCTCGCTCTGGACGCGCTCGGCGAGCGCCGGATCATCGAGGTCGGCCTCGAAGGCCGCGACATCGAGGTCGAGATCCGCCGCGACGTCGAGCAGGAAGTCCCGGCCCATGCGCCCGTCGGCGCGACGCAGGTCGGCTGCGAACAGGACCTCGTGGTAGTCCCAGAATGCGTCCTGCTCGGCGGCTGCCTGCCCGCCGAGCGCCGCGAGGAACGCCTCCTCGCCCTGGAAGGGCAGGTCGCGCCACTCGATGCGCAGGAGACCGGTGTCCACGTAGCGCTCGATCAGCACGGTCTCGGTGTCCCGGGCGAACACCCCGCAGAACGGGCACAGGAAGTCGGCCCACTCGATCATGACCACGGGGGCGTCCACCTCGCCGAGCGCCCGCGGGTCGTCGGGGTCGCGGGTCGCCAGCGCGTCGAGCTGGGCGCGCGCCTCCTCCTCGGACACCTGCTCCTCGGCGATGGCCTCCTGCTGCTCGGGGTCGGGCTCCACGACGAGGTCCTCGGCGATGTCGTCGAGGGGGTCTGCGGCGGCCTCCGACCCCGCCGCAACGCCACCGTCGGCACCGTCAACGCCGTCGGCGCCGTTCGAGGAGGATCCGCCGGTCATCGCCGCGACCGCCAGCGCCGCCACCACGACCAGCACGACGGCAGGCGCGAGCAGGCCGCGGGACCCGGCGCGCTCCGTGCTCGGCTCCTGGCCGGCATCGGGCGCGCCGTCGGTCACGCCGTCGGTCACGGTCGACGGGCTGTCCTGGGTGGACATGGGCGCTCCTGGCACGAGCATCAGGTCGACGCGGTCCGTGCACGGTCCCAAACGTACCTAGCGCGCGAGCTGTTCCCGACCGCCCTCGATCCCGCGGCCGCCGCTGCGCCCGCGGTGCTCGCCCTCGCGCTCATCGTCGTCGCCGGCGCGCCTGCGGTGGTGGCGTTCCCAGAGCAGCAGGGAGCTCGACTGGACCAGCACGGTGACGATCAACGCTGCGACCATGGTCATGGCCGTGATGGCCCCGAACTGCGCGACCGGCAGGAGGTCGGAGACCATCAGCACGGCGAAGGCGGCGGTCGTGGTGGCAGCGGAGCCGGTCAGGGCCGCGCCGGTCGAGGCGATCGTGCCACGGACCGCATCCTCGGCGCGGTCAGCCCGCTCCCGCTCCTCCCGGAACCGGTTGCTGACGTGGATGCCGTAGTCGACACCGAAGCCGATCGCGACCGAGGCGATCGTGGCGGTCAGCGCGTTGAAGGGCAGGCCGAGGATCCACATCGCCCCGAGGACGATCGGCACCGCCAGCAGGGTCGGCACCATCGTGATCACGCCCAGCATCGGACGCCGTTGGCTCAGCAGATAGAAGACCACGAGCAGCGCGAGCGCCGCCCCGATGCTGAACAGGATCTTCTCCACCTGCGCCTCGACGAGGAGGTCGAGGGTCTCCTCGACGACCAGCTGCTCGCTGACGACGATCACCTCCGCACCGGCGGTCTCCAGCGGCTCGGCCGCAACCGCGAGCGCGGCAGCGAGCTCCACCGCCGCCTCCTCGCCTGCCTCGGTGGGCACGATCGCCAGCCCGAGGTCCCGGTCCTCCGACAGGACCTGGGCGAGGTCGTCCTCGGCGAGCGCCGCCACTCGGTCGTACACCACCTCGAGGTCGGCGTCGGCCGCGGGTCGTCCGTCCTCCCAGCCGAGCCCCGGGAGGTCGATCACCAGGGCCAGCAGGTCAGCGGTCTGCTCCCCGAGCTCATCCATCGGGTAGCCGAGGTCCTCGAGGAGCTGTTCCTCCACCTGTTCGGCTGGGGTGGCTGCCAGCGCCTCGGCGGTGTCGCGGCCGAGCGTGGCGAGCAGCTCGTCGCGGAGCTCCTCGGCAGCCCCCTCCCGGACGAGCTCGGCGATCTGCTCGGGATCGAGGACCCCGGCGAAGGCCTCATCGGTCGCGACACCGGGCGGGAGCCGCCCCTCGAGCCGCCCCTCGAGGTCGTCGAGGTCGTCCGGCTCGTCGAGGTCGTCCGGCTCGTCGAACCCGTCGAGGTCGTCTGCCACCTCGATGTCGGGTCCGAGGTCGGGTCCGAGGTCAGGTCCGAGCTCCGGAGCGTCCGCGTCGACGTCGACGTCGTCGGGCAGCTCCTCGGGCAGATCCTCGAGGGTCAGCTGCCCTGGCAGCGGCACGAGCACGGTCACCGGCAGGTCACCGATCGCGACCTGGGCCTGCTCGACCAGCTGCTCCTGCACGAGACGGCCGGCCTCGGCGAGCTGCTCCACGAGGCTGCGCGGGGTGATGATCTGGGCGGCGTCGCCCGCCGTCTGCACCTCGTCGACATCGAGGAGCCGGTCCTCCACGTCCGCGAACGCGTCCAGCAGTGCCGGATCGGTCAGGTCCCCCTCGACGAGCAGGAAGGTCTCCTCGGTGACATCCCCGCCGAACAGCTGCTCCATCGTGGTCAGCAGCCGGTCGGCGGTCGTGCCCTCCGGGATGAAGTCCTCCTGCGAGAACTCGGTGTCGAGGTCGATCGCGGCGATGGTGCCGGCGACACCGAGCACCGTGCCGACCACCAGCACGACGACGGGGCGGCGGACCGCGAGCCCGGCAGCAGCGCCGAGCACACGGTCGAAGACGCTGTCACCGCTCCGGCCCGGCTGGTGGGTCGGCAGCTCGGACCGGCGGTCCACGAGCTGCCGCACCGTGGGCACCCACAGACCCATCACCAGGAAGGCCGCCAGCATGCCGACGGCCACGATCACGCCGAAGTCGGCGATCGGCGGCAGCGGGCTCCGGAGGTTGGCGAGGAACCCGACCATCGTGGTGATGGTCACGAGCAGCAGGGCGACGCCGACGGTGCGCACGGCGCGGCCGGCGGCGATGGCCGATGCGCAGTCGCGGGCCCGTTCCTCCCGGAAGCGGGCGGTCAGGTGCACGGAGTAGTCGACGCCCAGCCCGATCAGCATCACCGGGACCGCGATCGAGGTCTGGTTGATCGGACCGATGATGCCGAGCAGCTCCGGACCGAGCAGTGCGGCTGAGCCCATCAGCCAGACCTGGACCAGCAGCAGCCCCGTGACCGCTATCACGACGTCGGTGACGGATCGGAACTGCACCCACAGCAACACCACGATCCCGAGGAAGGACAGCACCAGCAGGATGGGCAGCTCCTCGAACAGCTGCGCCTGCAGCTCCTCCTCGAGCAGCTCCACGCTGAAGGGGTCGACCGTCACGAACCCGAGGTCCTCGATGTCGAGGCGGTCACGCAGTTCGACGCCTGCGGCTTCCCGCTCCTCCCGCTCGAGGCCCGGTTGGAAGCGGACGGAGACCAGCCCACCGCGGGCGGTGGCCCGGTCGACGTCGAGGTCATCGGAGTAGAGCGCACGCAGCTCGTCACCCTGATCCTCGAGGGCCTGCTGCAACAGCTCGGCCACGAAGGGCGGTGACAGGTCAGTCGGGTCGAGGTCGAGCTCGCCGAGGCCGGCCAGCACGGGGCTGGTGTAGGACAGGATCGGCGGCTGGCCGGGCGAGTCGTCCGCGAGCGCATCCCCGATCGTCTCGTCGACGAGCGTGGCGATGCGCTCGCCGGCGTCCAGACCCTCCGGCGACAGCACGTTCCCGCCGCGCCCGGCGTCGACGATCACCTGCAGCCCACCGCCGCGGATCCCGAACACCTCGTCGATCCGCTCGAAGGCCTGGGACAGCGGCGCGTCGCCGGCGTACTCGGCGATGTCGGTCTCGACCACCAGGAAGACGGTCAACGACCCGAAGCCCACCGTGGCGGCCACGAGCACCGTGAGGACCCAGGCCGGTCGGTGCTCGACCCATGCTGCGAGGAGATCGGCGACCCGCTGCACGTTGGGTGCACACTCCTTCGCGACGGGACGGTGCGATGACGGTGCGGCCGGGTCTGGACGAGCTCCGGACAGGGGTGGACCGACCCCGGTGCGGGCATCCTGGCACCCTGAACCGTGGCACCCTGACCAGTATGACCAGCCTGCCCACGCCCCGGTGCCACGACCCCCGGCGTCCGACCGGTGAGCCCCCTCGTTGAGCGAGGTCTCCGACGACACCCGGTCCGACCGGTCGAAGCTGCTCGCCGGGCTCCTCGTGCTCGCGACCCTCGCGGTCGTCACGCTGCTGCTGCTCGTGGGCCGGCTCACCGCGGACGACGCGGACGGTGCGGCCGAGGACGCCGGTGACGTCCAGGCCACCCGCGTCCTCGAGACCGTCACGGCTGAGCTGGCTGCGGACGGCAGGACCGAGCGGGCCGAGCGTCACACCCGCACCGAGGTGGGGATCGACCGGGAGGCCGAGGAGACCACGACGGACGTGCCCGCCGAGGCCCTGCCGATCGCGGCCAGTCTCCGCTACGTGGCTGACGGTCGGGCCCTGGCGCCGGACGAGCTGCCGGACCACACCGGCGAGGTGGTGGTCGGGGTCGAGCTGCGCAACACCAGCGCGGCCTCCCGGACCATCAGCTACGGCACGGTGGACGGCACCGTCGAGGAGGACGTCGACGTCGCGATCCCGCTGGCCGTCGAGGTGGTGGTGGAGCTCGACGGCGACTGGACCGGGGCGAGCACCGAGGTGGGGACCGTCACCGCCCGCCCCGACGGCGGGACCCACGTGCGGTGGCAGGCGGCCCTGTTCGAGCCCTTCGGCAGCCGGGTCACCCGGTTCGAGCTCCGCGCCACGGCCGCCGCAGCCGACCCACCACGGCTGCGGATCGAGGCGTGGCCGATCACGACCGCCTCGGCCCCGCTGCTGGCGGCCACGGATGACCTGCTGGTCGAGCGGGCCACGACCGATGCGGTCGCCGCAGCGGTCGCCAGCGTCCTGCAGGACGCCGTCGCCGCCTCGGCAGAGGGTGCGGGAGAGCTGGGCGGCGGCATCGAGGAGCTGGGTGCCGGGCTGGCCGGGGCGCTCGACGAGCTCGACGAGCTCGATCCCGACGCGCTCCTCGAGCAGGCCCTCCAGGGGCTCGCAGGGCAGCTCGACGTCGACACCGTCCTCGACGACCTCCTCGCGGACCTGATCGATCTGCCCGAGACCGAGCAGCTGCTGGCCGACCTCGACCCGGCCGCACTGCTGGCCGACGCCGGCCTGGACGATGTCCTCGAGGAGCTGCTCGCCGCTGCGCTCCCGGGCCCCGAGGTGCTGGCGGGGCTCGACCCGGAGGACCTCGGGCTCGATCCCGCAGCGCTGATCGAGCAGCTCGACCTCGGCGCCCTGCTCGGCGAGACCCTCGCGGAGCTCGACCTCGGTGCCCTGTTGGCCGACCAGCTCGCGGACCTCGAGCTCGCGGCGCTGCTCGAGGAGGCCCTCGCCGACGTCGACACCGCAGAGCTGCTCGCCGAGGTGCTCGCCGACCTGGACCCCGCCGCGCTGCTGGAACAGCTGGACGACGAGGTTCTCGAGCGGCTCCTCGCCGAGCTCGCCGCCGACCTCGCCGAGCAGCTGCCTGGCCTGCTCGATCCGGAGCGGCTCCGGGAGGCCCTGCTCGAGCAGCTCGGCGACCGCACCCTCGGCGAGCTGATCGCTGACGCCGATCTCACGATGCTCGTGGCCCTGCTGCTGGGGACCGACGACCTCGAGTTCGAGGTGGCCGCGCTCCTTGCGGTGCTGCTCGACGAGCTCGAGGTCGAGCTGCCCACGGTCGGCGCTCCCGAGCTCGAACGCTTCGTGCGGGCGATCGGGACGAAGCTGGTGCTCGTCGACGGGCTGATCGCCAAGCTCGAGGCGCTGGCAGCAGCCGTGGACGAGTTCGACGAGACGCTCCCGCGTGGCGTCGTCGATACCGACCAGCGAGCCGAGCTCGCCGCCCTGGCCGAGGGGCTCGCAGACCGGCTCCGCGACGCCAGCGACGCGCCGGTGCTCGACCTGACACCCTTCGACCGGCTCGACGCCAGCATCGCCGCCGCCGACGAGCGGCTGGACGCCGCCACGACAGCGGTGACCGAGGCCGAGGACACCCTGGGCCCGGACGCAGCTCCCGCCCTCGTCCCCATCCGCGACGCGGTCGTGGCCGCGGGCGACGCGCTCACCGGCGCCACCGAGCACGCCGCCGCTGCGCGCGAGGCCTCGCGCGCCGCCGTCGCCGACCTCACTGGCGAGCTCGCGGAACTCGCAGCCGCGCTCGAGGCGGCGGCGCTGGAGCTCGCTGCCACCCCGCCCGCCGCCGGCACTGGGGCCACCGACCCTGCGGGCACCGGCGCGCCGGCACCCCTCGACCTCCAGGACCTGCTCGACGAGCTCCTCGCGGGCCTGCTCGAGCTGCGCGCCGGCCTGGCGGAGCTGGCCGCGACGATCACGGAGCTCGCCGAGGAGCTCGAGGACGACATCGACCTCGGGGAGCTCCTCCAGCGGGCGCTGGACGAAGCCACCATCGACCTCGCTCCCGTGGTGCGCTCGCTGCAGGAACGCGCCGCCGAGCGGCTCGCCGACGTCCGGCTGGAGGATCTCCCGCTCGAGGAGTTGCTGGCCGAGATCGACCTCGACCTCGATCTGGCTGAGCTCGTCACCGAGCTGCTGGCCGAGCTCGAGCTGCCCGACCTCGCGGAGCTTCTCGAGGACATCGAGCTCGATCTGACCGAGCTGATCGCCGCGCTGGATCTGGACCTCGCGGAACTCCTGGTGCCGCTCGTGGACGAGCTGCCCGACCTCACCGAGCTCCTCGCGGACCTCGACCCGGCGCCGCTGCTGGACGCGATCGAGGAGGCGGTCGGACCGGAGCTGCTGGCCGAGCTCGTGGAGGGGGTGCTCCCCGATCCCGCGGAGCTGGCTGCGCTGCTGGCCGCCGCCTTCGAGGAGCTCGACCCGCCGGAGCTGACCGAGCTCCTCGAAGACCTCGACCTGGACCTCGCAGCGCTGCTCGCAGCGGCGGGGCTGACGCCCGAGGAGCTGTTCGACGCGCCCGACCTCGACCCGGCTGCGCTCCTCGACGCGCTCGACCTCGACCCTGAGGTGCTCGCCCCGCAGCTGGGGCTCGACACGCTGGCGGAGCTGGATGCGGTGGCGGAGGGAGTGCTCGAGGGCGTCGCCGGGCTCGCAGCGGGCGCCGAGGCGCTGACCGACGGGCTCGAGGCGCTCGCCGACGAGGGGCTCGAGAACCTCGTGGCTTGGCTCGACGAGGACAACCGCGAGGTGCAGCGCGACCTCGCGCTGCTGCGGGAGCTCGGCGACCGTGCCCGCACCGCCGGCACCGCACCGAGCCCGGACGATGTTGCCGGCAGCGTCCGCTACGAGCTGGTCAGCGCGGACCGGACCGCCTGGCCACGATGGCCGCTGCTGCTGGTGGCTGTGGCAGCCGTCGTCGCGGTGACCCTCGCTCTTCGCAGCCGCGGGTCCGCGTGAGGTAGGCCGCGACACCGGCGAGGGCATCCGCCGCAACACCGCGCCGGCCGCCGGGAACCATCACGCACCTCTGGCCGTCTGACGGTGCAACCCCTGGGAGGTGCGGGATGCGAAGGAGCGGGGTCGGCTGGGTCGCAACGCTCGTGACGCTCGCCGTGGTCGCGGTGGTCGCAGCCTGCGGGAGCATCGGTGACGGTGTCTCGCAGGCTCCTGGGGACACCGTCGCGGTCGAGTTGGCCGGCACGCTGTCGCCGCGGCAAGCTGCCGACACGGCGGAGGGCGTGAACGCCTTCGGCTTCGAGCTGCACCGCCAGGTTGCTGAGCCGGCCGGCAACACGGTCACCTCGCCGCTGTCGGCTGCGGTACTGCTGGCGATGGTCGCGGCTGGCGCCGGGGGTGCGACCGCGAACGAGATGGTCGAACTGCTCGGCCTGGAGGGGCCGCGCGACACCCGCTACGCCGCACTCCTGGCCGACCTCACCGGTCAGAGCGACGTCACGCTGTCGATCGCGAACTCGCTCTGGGCTGCTGAGGGCTACCCCTTCGAGGAGGACTACCTCGCCTTCGTCCGCGACATCTTCGGCGCCACGCTCGACGAGGTCGATCTCGGCGCGCCGGGGAGCGCAGAGCGGATCGACGACTGGGTGGACGAGCGCACCGAGGGGCTCATCGACGCCATCGCCGAGGACCTCGGACTGCCCGACCCGAACGCGGTGCTCGTGCTGCTCAACGCCGTGTACTTCCTGGGCACCTGGACCACGACCTTCGACGAGGCCGACACCCGGGACGCCCCGTTCCGGCTCGCCGACGGCAGCTGGGTCGAGGTGCCGACGATGCACCGCACGGACCCGGAGATCGAGACCGCGACCGGGGACGGGTTCACGCTGGCACGGCTGCCATACGGCGAGGACGAGCGCTTCGGGATGGAGATCATCCTCCCTGACGAGGACGTGCCGCTCGACGACCTGCTCGCGCGGTTGGACGTGACCTCCTGGCAGCAGAGCGTCGACCGCCTGGAACCCCGGACACCGTCGCAGTTGTCGCTGCCGCGGTTCGAGCTCGAGTGGGATGCCGAGCTGACCGAGGCACTGCAGGCGCTCGGGATGACCTCGGCGTTCGGCGGCGGGGACTTCACGCCGATGTCACCCGCCAACCCGTGGCTCGACACGGTGGTGCAGAAGACCTACATCCGCGTCGACGAGGAGGGCACCGAAGCCGCTGCCGTCACCGGTGGTGTCATGCTGGAGTCCGCCGGCCCGCCGCCGTTGCTCGTCGACCGGCCCTTCGCGTTCACCGTCAGCGACCGCCAGACCGGGACCATCCTCTTCCTCGGCAGCGTCCACGATCCCCGCGGATGACGAGCTGGGTGCCGTCTGGCCTTGCGGGTGGCGCCTCGCGGCCGCCGCAGCGCCACGGCCCCCGGCTTGCCCGCGGCGGGCATCCCCCGGCCCCCGCAGTTGCGCGGCCGCCGCAGTTGCGCGCCCCCCGCAGCCCCCGGCGCCGCAGTTGCGCGGCCGCCGCAGCCCCCGGCGCCGCAGTTGCGCGGCCGCCGCAGCCCCCGGCGCCGCAGTTGCGCGGCCGCCGCAGCCCCCGGCGCCGGTCGTTGCTC
>Ga0207421_10004936_pt1 | contig 15167 bp, 29 predicted proteins | sample SodLakKL_010_SED_4_FD_187542 | JGI IMG/M metagenome (GOLD analysis project Ga0207421, IMG submission 187542) | Alkaline sediment microbial communities from Lake Tanatar, Kulunda Steppe, Russia - 8KL_010_SED (SPAdes) (version 2) | ecosystem: Environmental > Aquatic > Non-marine Saline and...
GTCAATATGAAAATGGAAATAAACTGATTTATTTCCCAACACCAGACCCGCTTTAATCCGCTCTCGCTTTTCGCTGCAGGGCCCTTAATATACGCGCTGGCACAAGGCATTGTCAACAAATAAGATGTTCAATAATGTTATCTGATATAATAATACTTGTGACAAAACCGAACGATTTAACATTTAGCGGTAGTCATAAAAAAACCCGTGATTGAAAACAATCACGGGTTTAAAAGGGTCTAAGCGAATAAAGTATTACTCTTTATCCTGCTTTGGTTTATCATCTTCAGAAGATGTCTCAGACTTTGGCTCATCAACTTCAGCAGCCTCAGATGTTTCAGCCTTAGGAGCTTTAGCATTTTTAGCTTCAGTGTCATCAGCTTTAACTGATTTGGCTTTAGCAGGTTTTGCTTTAGCAGGTTTAGAATCAGACTCAGCTGTTTTTTCGCCTGCAGTATCTGTAGCCTTTTTGCGACCAGCACGTCTGGTCTTTTTCTTCTTGGTATCTTTACCTTCAGGCTTAACATCGTTAAAGTCTACAAGTTCAATCATAGCTGTGGGAGCACCATCACCAGCACGTGTACCAATCTTGATAACACGAGTATATCCACCAGGACGATCTCCTACTGCTGGTACCACATCATCATACAATATAGTAACTGCCTGCTTATCGCTTAACATTGCGAAAGCCTGACGTCTGTGGTGAGGACTGTCTTCCTGGACAGCCTTAGTAATAATTGGCTCAACATAACGGCGAAGCTCTTTAGCTTTGGCAACTGTGGTAACAATTCTTTGATGTTTAATCAAAGCAGTACTCAGGGCACGCAAAGTCGCTTTTCTGTGCGAGGCTGTTCTACCTAGTTTTCTACCTCTGACTTGGTGGCGCATAGGTTATTTCCTTATGAATTTTTTTGTTTATCTAAATACTTGGAAACATCCATACCAAACTCGAGATTTTTCTCTTCAATCACTTCAAGTAGTTCTGTAAGTGATTTACGACCAAAGTTTCTAAAGCGTAAAAGCTCAGATTCATCCTTGGAAACTAGTTCAGCAATGGTGTTAATATTAGCAGATTTCAGGCAGTTGTACGCTCTTACGCTCAGGTTAAGATCTTCAATACTTGTCTTAAGGAGGTTAGCTATACGAACTGATTCAGCATCGACTTCATCTTCTTCCTGAGTAAACGGTTCTTCAATTTCTTCAGTAATGAATTTTTCGATGTGATCTTTAAGGATCTTTCCTGCAATGGTGAGAGCTTCTTTAGGATTAATTGAACCATCGGTGGTTACTTCCATAATAAGCTTTTCGTAGTCAGTTTTTTGACCAACACGAACATTCTCAACATTAAACTTAACTGCTTTAATAGGAGTGAAAATAGTATCAATAGGCATGATACCAATGTCAGTTTCCTCTTCAACCACATTTTCTTCTGAGGTAACGTAACCGCGACCACGTCCGAGATGCAGCTCAATTCTGACTTTACCGTCTTCGGCAAGGGTTGCAATGTGATGGTCTTTATTTAAAACCGTATACTCACCACTGGCATCATTTATATGAGCAGCTGTAAATGGCCCGGGGCCTTCTACTTCTACGTTAATGATGCCGGAGCTTTGCTCGATCTGCTTGAAACGTACGCCTTTCAGGTTAAGAATGATGTCGTACACGTCTTCTGCAACACCTTTGATGCTCGAATATTCGTGCTTAACACCATCAATTTTAACAGCCGTGATGGCAATACCTGGTAAAGACGAGAGCAGAACACGACGGAAAGAATTTCCGATGGTAACCCCGTAACCACGCTCAAGAGGCTGAAGAACAAATTTACCGAACGTATCGGAACATTCATCCACCATCAAGCTATTGGGCATTTGGAGATTTGTATTGCTCATATATCTATTCGTACGGGTTAAAAATAATTATTACTTAGAGTAAAGCTCGACAATCAGCTGAACATTAATGTTCTCAGGTATGTCTTCGATCTCTGGAAAGTTCAAGAATCTTCCAGAAAGAGATTTTTTATCAATTTCGAGCCAGTTGTATCTGCTTTTAGGTGCAGAAGCGATTGAATCGTTAACGATTTCCAAGTCTTTTGATTTTGGACGTACAGTAACTATATCGCCCGGACGCAGAGTATATGAAGGTATATTTACTACGATTCCGTTTACAACAATGTGCTTGTGTGTTACAAGCTGACGCGCCTGACGGCGTGTACGAGCAAATCCAAGTCGGAAGACAGTATTATCGAGACGAGCTTCAAGAAATTTCAACAGGTTTTCACCGGTAACACCTTCCTTGGCGCTTGCTTTTTCGAATAAATTACGAAATTGTCTTTCAAGCATTCCGTAGGTGTACTTAGCCTTCTGTTTTTGTTCAAGCTGTACAGAGTATTCAGATTTTTTCTGAAAACGGGATCTGCCGTGCTGTCCTGGACCGTAAGGTTTACGTTCCAGAGCTTTACTAGCGCCAAATATTGGTTCTTTAAACCTGCGCGCTTTCTTTTGTTTTGGTCCTGTATATCTTGCCATTACGTAATAATGAATTAATTAATTCTAAACTCTTCTTCTTTTCGGAGGTCTGCATCCGTTGTGCGGGATCGGCGTAGTATCTTTAATCGACTCTACTTCAAAACCAATTGCACCAAGTGCTCTGATTGCGGCCTCACGACCGGTACCAGGACCTTTTACAAAAACATTGACCTTTCTCAGGCCCATATCGTATGCAGTACGTCCGGCAGATTCAGCGCTTAGCTGTGCCGCGTAAGGCGTATTTTTTCTAGAGCCCTTAAAGCCCTGATTACCAGCTGAAGACCATGAAATGGTATTGCCTGCAGCATCGGTAATTGTTACGATAACATTGTTAAATGTAGCCTTGATAAAAACGAGTCCGTTAGGATCCGCTAATTGCTTTTTCTTTTTCTTAGCAGCGGCTGCTGTTTTAGCTTGTCTTTTTGCCATTATAAACTAGTTCAATTGGTTATTACTTGCGTGGTGCAATTTTCTTACCGGCAACCGTGCGACGACGACCTTTGCGGGTACGAGCGTTAGTTTTGGTACGCTGACCTCTAACCGGTAAACCTCTGCGATGTCTCAGGCCACGATTACAACCAATGTCCATAAGGCGCTTGATGTTTGCATTGGTTTCAGAACGCAGGGCACCTTCAAGCTTAAAAGTATCATCCAGGTATTTCCTGATTTCGATAACTTGCTCATCGGTCCATTCTCCAACCTTTACATTATGGGAAATACCCAATTCGTCGAGAATGTGTTTAGCACGGGTTCTTCCGATTCCGAAGATATAGGTAAGACCTATTTCTCCGCGCTTGTTTTTTGGTAAATCTATACCTGATAATCTAGCCATATTTCAAATAACTTTATAAATTAACCCTGACGCTGCTTATGGCGTGGGTTTTTCTTATTGATAACGTAAATTCTTCCTTTTCTGCGCACAATTTTGTCGCTGGAAGCTCTTTTACGAACTGAAGATTTGGTTTTCATTTTATACTCTTATTTGTATCGGTAAGTAATTCTTCCCTTTGTCAGATCGTAGGGAGACATTTCAACTGTGACCTTATCTCCAGGAAGTATTTTGATATAGAACATTCTCATCTTACCTGAAACGTGGGCAAGAATCTCGTGTCCGTTCTCAAGCTCAACCTTAAACTGGGCGTTTGGAAGAGCTTCAACAATAGTTCCTTCTTGTTTAATAGGCTCTTGTTTAGCCATATTTGAGATTTTGGTCTATGTGAATTTTAGTTATCTCCTCAATATACTCAAAAGTTGACAAAATTTCAGCCTTTCCTTCACGCACTACTACGTCGTGTTCGTAGTGTGCCGAATTGGATCCATCGGCTGTAACAATTGTCCATCCATCTTTGAGTGTTTTAACTTTCCACGTTCCCATATTAATCATGGGTTCAATGGCCAGCGTCATTCCGGATCTGAGGCGTTTACCTCTTCCCGGCTTTCCAAAATTTGGAACGGAGGGTTCTTCATGCAGCGCACGACCTAAACCGTGTCCTACCAAATCTCTAACGACTCCGTATCCGTTTGATTCACAGTGATTTTGAATAGCATGAGAAATATCACCTATTTTGTTACCATGAATCGCCTGGTCAATACCCAGGTAAAGCGACTCCATTGTTGTTTTTAACAGAGCCATGGTTTCATCGTCACATTCGCCAACAACATAGGTGTAGGCAGAATCTCCGAAATAACCATCTTTTTCAACACCACAGTCTATCGAAACAATATCTCCTTCCTGTAGCTTGTACTCACCTGGAAAACCGTGAACAACCTGTTCATTAACAGACATACATAATGTAGCGGGAAACCTGTTATTACGATGGCCATACCCTTTGAATGCAGGTCGTGCATTCTCTTTCTTTATGTAATCTTCTGCTATCTGATCCAGCTTGCCGGTTTCTACTCCGGGCTTTACGTGTCTTGCTATCTCAGCATGTGTTCGTGAAACGAGCTGTGCGCTCGCACGCATCAGCTCTATCTCATTTTCACTTTTGAGGTATATCATTACATTCTTCTGCGACCTTTAATCTTACCTGTCTTCATAAATCCGTCGTAATGACGCATCATCAAGTGGCTTTCGACCTGCTGCAGAGTATCTAGTCCTACACCTACAATAATCAACAAACTTGTTCCACCATAAAACATCGCAAAGCCGGGTGTTACACCGAAGTTCGCAACGATAGCGGGCAAAATTGCGACCGTAGAAAGAAACAAAGCGCCAGGAAATGTAATCTTTGTGAGGATATTATCTATAAACTCAACTGTTTGTTTACCTGGCCTGACTCCCGGTATAAACCCACCCTGCCGCTTCATTGTATCAGCCATCTCTTTAGGGTTTATCACAATCGCTGTATAAAAGAATGTGAAGAACACACAGATGGTAAAGAAAACAATAGAATAGGTCAGACCTGTGAAATCACCAGACCAGCGGGTCAGATTTTGTACTGTTTCATTTGTCGGAAAGAACATCCCAAACGTGCTCGGGATAAACATGATAGACTGAGCAAAGATAATGGGCATTACACCAGCTGCATTAACTCGAAGAGGCAAATACTGTGTAGTGCCGCCATATACTTTCCTGCCTACCACCCTTCGGGCATATTGAACTGGAATTCTTCGCTGCCCCTGCGTTAATAAAACTACAGATGCAGTTACGAGAATCAAGACGGCAATTTCAATGAAGACAATAATTGCATTATCCTGAGTTCTCCACTCGTTCATGAAGTTTGTAGGCAGTGCGGCGATAATACCGATCATAATGAGTAATGATATACCATTACCAATTCCTCTTTCAGTAATCCGTTCACCAAGCCACATCACAAATACAGTACCGGCAGTTAGCACAATCATACAATTTATGATAAATGCTGTATTACCTACCACAATAGCATCTGGTTGTGTGGCTAGCAGGTTAATACCAAATCCGATTGACTGAACAAGCGTAATCAGAACTGTACCATATCTGGTAAGTTGATTTATCTTACGCCGTCCTTCTTCGCCTTCTCGCTGCAGCTTCTGGAAGTACGGTACAACCGCACCCATAAGCTGAATGATAATTGCGGCCGTAATGTATGGCATAATACCGAGTGCAAAAACACCGGCACGGGCAAAAGCCCCACCTACAAAAAGGTTAATAAGACCAAGGAAATCGGTTGCAGGACCATCTCCAGCTGCAGCAAGTGCTGTAGCATCGACACCTGGCATGGTAATGAAAGTACCGATTCTGAAAATCAACAGAATACCTATTGTATACAGAATCCGGTTTTTCAGTTCTTCAATTTTGAAGATATTTTGAAAGTTTTCTATCAAACTCATCAGATAACGAAGCCGTTATGAAATTAAACGATTTTGGTTGATCCGCCGGCTTTCTCGATTGCCTCGACAGCAGATTTACTGAAAGCGTTAGCCTCAATATTAAGTTTAGAAGTCAATTCACCTCTTCCCAAAATTTTGATTAAAGCTTTTTTGCCGGCAAGACCTGCATTGTGAAAGTCTACGCGGGAGATATCCTCACTTAGTACACCTTCAGTTACAAGTCTCTGTACATCATCCAGGTTAACGGCTTTGTATTCTTTTCTGAAGGGGCTTTTAAAACCAAACTTAGGAATACGACGCTGCAACGGCATCTGACCGCCTTCGAAACCTTGTTTGTAGGAATAACCACTTCTTGATTTTTGCCCTTTGTGTCCACGTCCGGACTGTTGTCCGAGACCTGAACCTTCACCACGACCAACACGCTTACGCGTTTTGGCATTTGGTGCAGGGGCTTTTAGATTATGTAATTTCATTGCTAAAAAATTCTTAGAGAACAAATACGGTGAAATGTTTAGCCTTCAAAGACCTTGGTAAGAGACACGCCTCTGCGCTGAGCAATCTCAGACGGATCAACGAGCTGCTTAAGAGCATCGATGGTGGCTTTTACCATGTTATGCGGATTAGATGATCCGAGTGATTTACTCAGGATATTTGTAATACCAGCACTTTCGAGTACCGCTTTAACGGGACCACCGGCAATAACACCGGTACCTTCAGAAGCGGGGACAAGTAATACTCGACCAGCTCCACATTTTCCAGTTACTTTGTAAGGAATACTTCCAGTAGAAGTAACAGGAACGCGGATCAGGTTTTTACGGGCGTCATCAACACCTTTCTGAATAGCATCAGCAACTTCATTGGCTTTACCCATTCCATTACCAACGATGCCTTCTTTGTTTCCAACTACTACAATAGAATTAAAGCTAAAACGGCGACCACCTTTAACTACTTTTGCTACACGGTTAATGTGTACCAGTCTGTCTTCGAGGTTTAGCTCGCTTGCTTTAATATTATAATTACGACGTCTGAATCTTGGCATGTTACCTAACGATCATTTAGAATTTGAGTCCACCTTCGCGGGCGCCATCAGCGATTTCCTTTACAAGGCCGTGGTAGGCGTATCCGCTTCTGTCGAAAACACAAGTGGAAATTTTGGCTTCTTTTGCTAATTCGGCAACTTTGATGCCCACAGCTTTAGCTTTCTCCATACCTGGCTTATCGCTAATCTCGGCCTTAAGGTCTGTTGAAAGGGTCGATGCATGAGCAATAGTTTTTCCGGTAGTATCATCAATTAGCTGAGCATAAAGATGCTTGGAGCTTTTGAAAACCGAAAGACGGGGACGCTCAGTTGTACCTGAGATTTTACTGCGTACCCTTCTGCGTATGCGATCTCTTTTTTTAATTTCTCTGTTAACCATAATATTGATTTATTATCTACCTGCTGATTTACCGGCTTTCTTACGTACGATTTCACCTACGTAACGAACACCTTTGCCTTTGTATGGTTCCGGCTTTCTAAGCGAACGGATTTTTGCAGCTACTTGTCCTACAGCAGCTTTGTCAGCCCCGCTGATTATAATCCTCGGGTTTTTTGAAGTTTTAGTATCTACTTCAACTTTAATGCCTTCCGGTGGTACAAAGTAGAACGCGTGTGAGTATCCCAGGGCGAGTTCAAGTACATCTCCGTTAAGAGCTGCACGAAATCCAACACCAAGAATCTCAAGTTCTTTTTTGAAACCTTCTGTTACACCAACAACCATGTTGTTGATGAGCGAACGGTACAGGCCGTGTATTGCGCGACTGTGCTTGTCGTTGCTTTTACGGTCTACATTAATCTCGCCGTTCTCATACTTAACGTTCAGACGATTATCGATCTCAAGAGAGAGTTCTCCGTTTTTACCTTTAACAGTAAGACTGTAACCGGAGAGCTTTACATCGACATTGTCTGCAATTGAAATGGGTAAAATACCTATTCGTGACATATCTAAAACCTAAATTAATATACGTGGCAAATGATCTCGCCGCCTACTTGCAGCTTGCGAGCTTCTTTGTCCGTCATTACACCTTTTGAAGTTGTAAGGATGGCAATGCCGTACCCATTGAGTACACGTGGTACATTTTCTGATGAGCAGTACTTGCGAAGTCCGGGTTTGGAGACACGGTCGAGTTTTTTGATAACAGGTGTACCATAATGATCGTATTTAAGAAAAACACGAATAAGGCCCTGCTTACCATCATCGATATCCAGATAGTTCTGGATATAACCCTTATCTAAAAGAATCTGCGTCATCGCACGCTTCAATTTAGATGCTGGTATATCCACTCTTCTGTGTCCGGCTCCCTGAGCGTTTCTGATTCTTGTCAGAAAGTCTGAAATTGGATCAGTCATGATTGTAATATCTATAAATTAAATTGTTACCAACTTGCTTTTTTAACACCGGGTAGATCGCCGTTGGACGCGAGTTCCCTGAATTTAATACGGGATACACCATATTTACCGATAAATCCTCTGGATCTGCCGGTAATGCTGCAACGGTTGCGAACCCGCGTAGGGCTGGCATTGCGAGGCAACTTCTGCAGTCCTTCGTAATCGCCGGCTTCTTTGAGGGCTTTACGCTTTTCTGCATACTTTTCTACTGTTTTCTTGCGCTTTTCGTTACGCGCTATCCAGGCTTTTTTTGCCATAATATTGTTCTATCAGTTTTTGTTGCGTTTAACAAAAGGCATTCCGAATGACTTCAACAACTTGTAAGCCTGCTCATCATTAGGAGCAGAAGTTACAAACGTGATGTTCATTCCATGCAGCTGCTCTATTTTATCGGTATCAATTTCCGGAAATATAGAGTGCTCAGTAATACCCATGGTGTAGTTTCCCCTACCATCAAAACCTTTATCGCTTACGCCTTGAAAATCTCGGGTTCGAGGGAGCGCCAAGTTAATGAAACGATCGATAAATTCATACATCTTTGAACGTCGGAGAGTAACTTTACAACCAATTGGCATTTGCTCCCGAAGTTTAAAGTTAGATATGGATTTACGGGCTTTGGTTAGCACTGGCTTCTGACCTGTAATCAAGGCGATGTTGTTAGCAACATCGTCTAGTCTTTTTCTGTCAGAAACGGCTTCACCCACACCTACATTAATGATAATCTTTTGGATGCGTGGAACAGCCAAACTATTCTCAAGCTCAAATTCTTTAATAAGAGCAGGAGCGATTTCACTTTTATAAACTGTATAAAGTCTTGCTTCAGCCATAATTGATTAATACCTATTTATCAAGGACTTCACCGCTTAGCTTCGAGAAACGAACCCAGCGTGTTTTTCCGTCTTCATTTAATTTTTTGCGGCCTATACGTGTAGGCTCATTGCTTACCGGATCCAGAGGCATAACATTCGATACGTGAATGGGCATTTCCTGCTCAATACGACCGCCCTGCGGATATTCCTGGCTGGCTTTTTGGTGCTTAACCCTGATGTTGATACCCTCAACCAGAACGCGTTGCGTGTCCGGGAATACCATCAGAATCTTACCAGTACCTTTAGAAGCACCGGATATCACCTTTACCATGTCGCCTTTTTTGACATGGAGCTTATTTTGTTTGTTTTTTCTACGTGGCATATTTAAATCCTGTTCTATACTTAAAGTACTTCAGGTGCTAATGATACGATACGCATGAAGTTACTGTCTCTCAGTTCACGCGCTACCGGTCCAAAAATACGAGTTCCAACCGGTTCGTTATCTTTGTTAATAACTACAGCCGCGTTTTCATCAAAACGTATGTAGCTACCATCAGGCCTGCGATATTCTTTTTTTGTTCTGACGACTACGGCTTTAACCACATCGCCTTTCTTAACGTTACCACCTGGCAGAGCAGCTTTAACCGAACATGTGATGAGATCACCAACACTTGCGTAGCGTCTTTTGGAGTCGCCAAGCACCTTGATGCACATTACCTTCTTGGCACCACTGTTGTCTGCCACAGTTAGAATTGATTGTGTTTGTACCATTATTCTAAATCCTCAAGTCAAGTAATGCTGTTATTTAGCTTTTTCAATGATCTCAAGAAGTCTCCATCTCTTATTCTTAGAATAAGGTCTGGTTTCCATGATTTTGACAACGTCTCCAGGGGAAGCCTGGTTTTCCTCGTCGTGTGTCATGTACTTCTTTGTCTTGGTAATAAACTTACCATAGATAGGGTGCTTTATCTGACGCTCAACAGCTACCGTAATGCTTTTATCCATACGGTTGCTTACTACGCGTCCGACCCTTTGCTTTCTTTCTTTACGTTCTGAATTTTCTGACATAATTCGTTTGCTTAATGGCATAAACTTATGCGGAGTGAGCTTTCTCAGCAATGATGGTTTGAAGGCGAGCTAATTCTCTTCTGTACATTTTAAATCTGGCAGGATTTTCTACCTGGCCTGCTACAGATCTGTTAAAACGCATTTTTTGAAGAGTCTCATCAGTTTCCTTAATTCTCGCGTTCAATTCTTCCAGAGAGAGTTCACGTAATTCATGTGCTTTCATTTCTGTTCTCCTGAATTAATTAACTACCCTGGTAATTTCTTCTTGTCACAATCTTGGTCTTAATTGGCAGCTTAAATTGCGCCAGTCTAAGAGCTTCATGTGCAAGTTTCTTGTTCACACCCGTTACTTCGAAAAGTATTCTTCCAGGATGAACCACTGCTACGTAATGATCTAAGGCACCTTTACCTTTACCCATACGTGTTTCAGCAGGTTTGCTTGTTACTGGCTTATCCGGAAAAATGCGAATCCATATCTGGCCTTCACGAGACATTTTACGGGAAATAGCAACACGGCAAGCTTCAATCTGACGAGCTGTGATATACTTTGGTTCCAACGCTTTGATAGCGAAGTCACCAAAAGCAATCTTATGGCCTCTTGAAGTATTACCTTTAATACGGCCTTTATGGACTCGTCTTCTTTTTACTCGTTTTGGTTCTAACATGATATAAGCTAATTATTCAATTAAAACGATTATTGTCTGCGACGGTTATTGCCACCTTTACTGGCTCCGCCACCGCGCTTCTTTCTGTCACCACCGCCTCGACGGTTGCCACCTCTGCGCTTATCAGCAGGTCCGCCCTTATCTTGTTTGGCAACTACAGCTGCCGGAGATAGGTCGACTTCGCCAATAATTTCGCCTTTAAAGATCCATACAGCTACACCGATAGTACCATAAATGGTCTGGGCGGTATGGTTATAGTAGTCAATTTCAGCACGAAGAGTATGAAGGGGCACACGGCCTTCTTTATACTGTTCTGTACGTGCCATTTCAGCACCACCTAGACGACCGGCGCATTTAATCTTGATGCCTTTTGCACCCATACGCATTGCAGAAGATATTGCTGTCTTCATGGCACGGCGAAATGAGATACGGGCTTCGAGCTGCTGGCCGATATTCTGAGCTACAAGACTTGCATCCGTTTCTGGTCGCTTAATCTCGCTAATATTGATCTGTACTTCTTTATTGGTAAATTTCTTGAGCTCCTGACGAATTCTCTCAACCTCTTCACCACCACGACCGATAATAACTCCCGGACGACTAGTTAGAAGTGTGAGAAGAACACGCTTTGGAGTTCTTTCAATAATGATTCTGGATAAACCGGCATTACTGAGGCGCTTTCTCAAATACGTTCTGAGCGTATGGTCTTCTTTAACGTTTTCAGCTGTACTTGTTTCCGAGTACCAGTTTGAATCCCATCCACGGATGATACCAAGTCTGAAACCAATTGGATTTATTTTTTGACCCAAAGCTTATTCCTCACTTGTTTCAAGTTCATCTTTCTTTTCTACCACTACCGTAATATGGCTCATGCGCTTACGGATCGGGTGTGCACGTCCCTGCGGTGCCGGCTGAATACGCTTCAACGTTGGCCCTTCATCAACCATAATGGTTTTAATCACGAGATCAGAAAGCTCTATAGCCTCATCTTCGTTTTTATTCTGAAGGTTTGCAGATGCAGAACGAATAACTTTGGATACTTCCAAAGCTCCGCCTTTACTAACGTGCTTAAGTTTTTCGATAGCCATATCAACACGCATGCCGCGAACCAGGTCAGCGATCAAACGTAGTTTGCGAGGCGCTCTTCTGAGGTAGCGCTGCACGGCTTTAGCTTCGTAGGTTTTTATTACTTCTTCCATGATTATCGTTTATCCCCTTTTTTTACAGGATGACCTTTAAACGTTCTCGTAGGGGCGAATTCACCAAGCTTATGTCCTACCATGTTTTCTGTTACAAATACAGGTATGAACTGCTTACCGTTGTGCACAGCAAAGGTGACGCCAACGAAATCAGGAGTGATCATTGAAGACCGTGACCATGTCTTAATAACTTTTTTAGACTTGGTCTCAAGACTTTGATCTACCTTCTTCTGAAGTTTATAGTGGACGAATGGTCCTTTTTTTAGTGATCTGGGCATATCCGTTTACTTTTGATTTCGTCTACGTACAATGAACTTTGAAGACATCTTTCTTCTGTTGCGTGTCTTCTTACCTTTGGCCATTTGGCCCCATGGTGAGCGTGGGTGTCCACCAGAGGCTTTACCTTCACCACCACCCATCGGGTGATCTACCGGGTTCATAGCAACACCACGAGTAGTAGGTCTGATACCAAGCCAGCGGCTACGACCAGCTTTACCAAGGGTAACGTTCATGTGGTCTGGGTTGCTCACAGTACCAATGGTACCCAGGCATCTTCCCAGAATCATGCGAACTTCACCAGATGGAAGCTTGAGAGTAACATAGCGATCAGACTTGGCAATAAGCTGAGCACTTGCACCAGCTGAGCGAACTATCTGCCCGCCTTTGCCTGGCTGCATTTCAACATTGTGAACAACTGAACCAAGCGGCATGTTCATAAGCGGCAGTGTATTTCCCAATTCTGGAGCTACACGCTCGCCGCTAATAATGGTATCGCCGACTTTAAGTTTGTCCGGAGCAATAATGTATCTTCTTTCGCCATCAGCATAGTTAAGAAGAGCGATACGTGCAGTTCTGTTCGGATCGTACTCTATTGTTTTAACTTTCGCTGGGATGTCGAACTTGTTACGCTTGAAATCCACAATACGGTAACGACGCTTGTGTCCGCCACCCTTATGTCTTGTGGTGATACGACCATGTCCATTACGACCAGACTTTTTATGCAGCTTAACAATCAGTGAACGCTCTGGCGTGTCTGTTGTAACATCGCTGAAGTCCGGTGCAATACGATGTCTCGTACCGGGCGTCATTGGTTTTAATTTTTTTGTAGGCATGTCTTAACGCAGGTTAAATTTCGCTGAAAAAGTCAATTTCCTGACCTTCTTTCAAACTGATGAAAGCCTTCTTTACTTTTACTGATCTACCCGAAATGTATCCGCCCTTGGTAAATCTTCCCTTAGGCTTGGAAGCTGTAATAAGGGTTCTGACCTTAGTTACATTTACTTCAGGATACATCCGCTCAATTTCAGCCTTGATTTCAGTTTTGGAAGCAGTAGTAGCTACCTGAAAACAATACTGATTAAGGGTTTCCTGAATACGTGTAAGCTTTTCAGTAATTAGTGGCTTTACTAGTATTTTACTCATGCTGCAGCCTCCTCAACATTTTTATTAAAGCTGTTGGTGAGAACTTCAAGAGAATCTTCTGTAAAAAGAACTACATCAGCATGCATGATCTCATAGGTTGAGGGCTTGGTAGCCTCAAGAATGCTCACACCAGGAATGTTTCTGCCTGATTTGTATACATTCGGTTCAGATGATGAAGTCAGTACAAGAACTTTTAGACCGTAAATATTAAGAGCCTTAAGCATGTCTGCCATCACTGAAGTCTTAGGAGCATCAAAGCTCAGGGTATCTAATACCTTGATGGCTTCTTCCTGTGCTTTATAAGTTAATGCAGACTTACGTGCAAGTTCCTTCATCTTCTTAGAAAGACGAATAGTATATGTACGTGGCTTAGGTCCAAAACTTGTACCACCACCTTTAAGCAGGGGTGATCTCATGGTACCGCGACGAGCGTTACCTGTTCCTTTTTGTCTGTAAGCTTTACGACCACCACCCCTAACTTCAGAGCGACCTTTAGTTTTTGCGGTACCCTGACGCTGATGAGCCAGGTAAGCACGAACGTCTTCATAAACGAGCGTGTCTCTGGTCTCAATAGCGAAAACTGATTCAGCAAGATCTACTTGCTTTCCAGCGTCAGTTCCGTCAATTTTTAGAATATTAATTTTCATTTTATATGCCTTTTAGCAAATCAAGCATTATGAATTTCAACGAGTCTGCCGTTTGGGCCCGGTATGGCGCCTTTAAGCAGAATGACGTTAGATTCAGGGAGGATTTTAACTACCAGAAGATCTTTTACTGTAACGCGTTCGTTACCCATTCTTCCGGCCATTTTAATACCTTTGAATACTTTTGATGGATCAGAAGACTGACCAATAGACCCGGGAGCACGTTCACGGTTATGCTGTCCGTGGGTTCTTCCACCAACACCACTGAAACCATGGCGCTTTACTACACCCTGGAAGCCTTTACCTTTACTGGTTCCAACCACGTTTACGATGGCACCTTCAGCAAATACATCAGCTACAGTGAGTGTATCGCCAAGATCAAGACCTTCAGGAACATAGTCTCTGAATTCTCTTACGTAACGCTTTGGTGTTGTACCAGCCTTTTCGAAATGACCTTGGAGAGCCTTGGAAACGTTCTTTGGCTTTTTTTCCATCATAGCAAGCTGTACAGCGGTATAACCATCTTTCTCTTCAGAGAGCAATTGAGTTATAACACAAGGACCAACTTCGACAGCAGTAACAGGCAAGTGGTTGCCTGCATCGTCAAATACGCTGGTCATTCCTATTTTAATTCCTAATAATCCGCTCATTTTTAATGCGTTCTATGAGTTTATCAAACTTTGATTTCTACGTCTACACCAGATGGAAGCTCAAGCTTCATCAACGCGTCTACAGTTTGTGAACCGGTAGACAGGATGTCGATTAGTCTCTTATGAGATCTGGACTCAAACTGCTCACGGGATTTTTTGTCTACGAAGACAGATCTGTTCACCGTATAAATGGTCTTGTCGGTTGGCAGCGGTATCGGTCCTGATACTACTGCTCCTGTAGACTTAACAGTTTTAATAATCTTCTCTGCAGACTTATCAATCAGGTTGTGATCGTAAGACTTGAGTTTAATTCTGATTTTTTGTTGTGTTGCCACGTATTTTCCTCAGCTTAGTCTAAGATTGTTGATACAACACCTGCGCCTACAGTACGGCCGCCTTCACGAATAGCGAAGCGAAGACCGTCTTCCATAGCAATAGGCTGGATTAG
>Ga0207421_10004937_pt1 | contig 15163 bp, 9 predicted proteins | sample SodLakKL_010_SED_4_FD_187542 | JGI IMG/M metagenome (GOLD analysis project Ga0207421, IMG submission 187542) | Alkaline sediment microbial communities from Lake Tanatar, Kulunda Steppe, Russia - 8KL_010_SED (SPAdes) (version 2) | ecosystem: Environmental > Aquatic > Non-marine Saline and...
GCCAAAAAATTGAATTAAATTAAAATTAACAAAATATTAATTATTGCAAAATGAGTATTACTTTATTCATAATAGTACTAACAGCAATTGTCTCCATTACTGCCTTTAATAACCAAGGGGTTTTTTACAGGATGAAATTTAATGCTTTTCTTATCAGAAGTGAAAGATCATGGTACCGTTTTTTATCCTACGGTTTGGTTCATGCTGACTGGGCTCATCTTATTATCAACATGTTTGTTCTGTTTTCTTTTGGCAGGATAGTTGAGGCTTATTTTGAAGGCTTTTTTGAAACAAGAGCCATTCCCTATTTTTTATTGCTATATGCAGGAGGCTTAATATTTTCAGTAATTGCATCATACATAAAACATAAAAATAACAGTTATTATAACGCTGTAGGCGCCTCAGGAGCAGTTTCAGCGGTAGTATTTTCAAGTATTATCATGCATCCCCAGGGAACCATAATGTTTATATTATTACCCATACCTATACCGGCCTTCATTTTCGGGATATTATACCTTATATATTCTGCATATATGGCAAAACGTGCATCCGGAAATGTAGGACATGATGCACACTTTTGGGGAGCTATTTACGGTGTTATTATAACGGCTTTGTTAAGACCATCATTTATTTTAGAATTCCTTCATTACGTTTTTTGATAAATTATATAAATGGCTACCTGCATAAATCATAATGGGAATATTATACCTGCCGATGAGCAGATTTTTAAAACTTCAAACAGAACGTTTTTGTATGGAGATGGTATTTTTGAAAGCATCAAAGTAGCATATGGAAAACCCGTTAACATAGAAGCCCACTATAATAGATTAACTAAAGGGGCTACTACATTAAAAATTGAATTGCCATACAATATGACCATCTCATGTTTTTCGCAACAAATTACTGAATTGCTAAAAATTAACGATCATCTCCCTGCAGCAAGAGTACGTTTTACATTATACAGAGCTGATGGCGGACTTTATCAACCTACCACAAATAAAGGTATGTATGTGATAGAAAGCTCACCTTTGCAGAACAATAACTTCATACTCAATTCAAAAGGATTAACAATTGATACTTATGAACACATAAAAAAAATGCCAAGCCTGATAAGTGAATTAAAATCATGTAATGCGCTTAATTATGTAATGGCTAAAATGTTTGCTACCCAAAAAAATCTTGATGACTGCCTTATATTAAATGACCAAAAAAACATAGTCGAAGCAACATCCTCCAACATCTTTGTAGTCAAAAAAAATAATATATCCACTCCTCCCCTTGAAGAAGGCTGTGTTGATGGAACAATGCGCAAATTAATAATAAAAACTATAAAGAAAACCAATCTGCTATTTAACGAACACCCCATTAATTCAGATGACTTGATAGATGGCGATGAGGTTTTTTTATCAAATGCCATTTCAGGAATTAAATGGGTTTTAAATTATAAACAAAAACATTTCTCCAATAAAACTTCAGTGTTATTAACAGAAAGACTAAACAAATTATCCTTATAACAATAGGTTTAATATACAATAGACCCCAAAATGGAGGAATATAAAAAACCACAAATATGAGTATTTATGGCAAATACATTGCTAAAATTACTAATATGAGAATTTACTCAATTTAAGTAAAAAACAATTTGAACCATGCAGAAATGATTATTAATTATAAAAAAAACAACCAATGTTTGTGTTAGTTGTTTTTTTTTTATTTTTACGCATATTTTTTAAAAATAATCAACCTAATTTCATTAATATTAACATATATTTAGATATTAAATAAAAAAATTATACACTTTGTAAAATCATAACACATGTTTATATGTTTTATGGTCTAATTTTGTAACAACTAAGAAGAAGACCTATATCCTAACAATTTACGAATATATGTGTTTTTTCTATTGTATATATACTTACTGAATTTATTTATAAAAGTTGTTGATTTATGACAAAATTTTTCTTTAATATGCCATTAAAAAATAAAATGATATTTCTCATTTTATTGGTAACATCTGTAATCTTTTTACTGGTAATTGGTTACATAGCAAACAGAAATCGCACCGTTGAAATTAATAATGCAAAGGAGCTTGTAGAAAGTCAGAGTGAAAATTATGCCAACAATTTTGCCGAATACCTTAATTACACTATGGATGTTAGCCGTACTTTGGTAGATAATTCAAAAGCATTAATAGAGGCAGGTGATCCCCAAAGAATTGTTCTTGATAAAATGTTGGAAAACACACTTAAAGAAAATCCTGACTTCCTGGCAGTTTGGACAAGATGGGAGCCTAATGCTTTTGATGGACAGGATTCAGCTTATGTTGAAAGTGACTGGGGCACTTTAAGTGGTGTGTTTGATTTAAATTATTATTATTCGGATGGTGAAATAGCACGTTATGTGGATATGACCACAGAACCCGAGGAAGATGTTGAATATGGGCCATACATTGAAATTCCAAAACAAACACAGCAAGAAGCGATAATTGAACCATACTACTATTCTTTCACAAACAGACCGGAGGATGAGATTCTTATGACAACCGCATCAGTCCCGGTTATGATAGACGGTTCGTTCCATGGCGTTATAGCTATTGACATTGAACTTGAAACATTTTTTGATATTGTAGCTGATATTGAATTGTATGAAAGTGGCTTTGGAAAACTAATTTCTTCTGAGGGTACGTTGGTAGCACATCCTAGATTGCGATTTATTGGTGATGAAACTTATGAGTATAGAAATGATGAAACCGAGATAATAAATGCTATTCAAAATGGTAGTTCTTTGATGACAATAGATTACAGTTACGACCTTGGCGAAGAGGTTTTAAGAACATACTCTCCTATAGAGATAGGCAATACCCCAACGCCATGGTCTTTTTCTATGGAAGTACCAATATCTGAAGTAGAGGCGGCAGCCAATGAGCGTCTTTGGTTAGGCTTATTATTAGGATTAGTAGCCCTAATTATTTTATTTGTAGTTGTATGGCAAATTGCCAAGTATATTACCTTACCAATTAATAAAACAACAAAAGTTTTACAAACACTTGCTAAAGGTGATCTTGACAAGGCAGAGCCTCTTGAAGAAAGAAAAGAAAAAGATGAGCTTGCTCATATGGCGCAAGCCACTAATACGCTGGTTGAAGGTTTGAAAAACACTGTTTCTTTTGCACGTGATATTGAGCAGGGAAAGCTTGTTACTGAATATAACAAACTTAGCGAAAATGATCAACTTGGACAAGCTTTGATCAACATGAGAAAAAGCCTTGTTGAAGCAAATAAAGAAGAAATGAAACGAAAGGAAGAAGATAAAAAACGCAGATGGGCTACCGAAGGATATGCAAAATTTGGTGAAATATTACGTTATGATAATGATGATCTGGAAACCCTAACATATAAAGTAATTAAAAACCTTGTTGAGTACCTGGATGCAACACAAGGGGGTATCTTTATTCTTAATGATGAAGATGAAAATGATAAAATCCTGGAAATGACTGCATGCTATGCATATGACAGGCGTAAATTTTTAGAAAAGAAAATAAAAATTGGTGAAGGCCTTGTAGGAGCATGCTTTCTTGAAGGAAAAACTAAACACATGACCGAAATTCCTGAGTCTTATGTAAAAATTTCATCTGGTTTGGGTGAAGAAAATCCAAAATCACTTATAATAGTTCCATTGAAACTTAATGAAGAAGTTTACGGTGTCATAGAGCTTGCTTCACTTAATGAATTTAAGCAACATCAAATAGAATTCTTAGAAAAAATTGGAGAAAATATTGCTTCCACCATTTCTTCGTTAAAAATCAATATTCGCACCGCTAACTTGCTTGAAAAATCTCAGAAACAAGCCGAAGAAATGAAATCACAAGAAGAAGAAATGCGCCAGAATATGGAAGAGCTTTCTGCTACACAAGAAGAAATGGCAAGAAAAACCAGTGAAATGGAAAGCATCCTTAATGCACTGGAATCTTCTAGCTTTGTCATTGAATATGACCTTGACGGATATGCACAAAAAGTAAGCAAATCATACCTTGATTTTCTGGGTCTTTCAGAAGATGATGTTGTAGGCAAACATCATGCATATAAGATTGAATTTTCCGAAGAACAACAAAAAGAATACGACCAGTTTTGGGAAGATTTAAGAAACGGTAAAATAAAACAACAAGAAACAGAACTAAATGTTAATGGAAAAGTTCTATACGTTTATGAAGTTTACGCTCCTATGTTTGATCAAGAAGGTAAAGTATACAAAATTTTTAAAATAGCAAACAACATTACAGAAAGTAAAATGGCTATTAATGAATGTAAGCAAGAAAAAGAAAGACTGGAAAAAGAATTGAAAAAATGCGTTGAAGAAAAAAACAGATTAGAAAAACAAAAAAATAAATAAGTTTTCCCATTTTCTCAATAAATTAGTTTAACATAGCAATATTAATAATAATATGTTTATTAACATAAATGTTGATAATTCTATGTGTCGTAATTAATAAAACTTCAGCCTTTTTGTATAATTTTGCTTTAGAAATTTTATTTTTAATATAAATTCAGCACTATGTACTATAAGGCCCTATTGAAACTGGTAATTTGTTTTTTTATTATTTTAAATTTAGATGCACAGCCTTCCCAGGAAGAGATAAAAAACGCACGTAATTTATTTAATAAAGGAGTGCAATATGGCATTGATGAAGATTATGAAAAAGCTCTTGAGGCATTCAAAAATGCCATTGAAATTAATCCAATATATGCAAAAGCTTTTCTTTACAGAGGATTAACCAAAACAGAGCTCTCTGATTATGAGAATGCCATTAAAGATTTTACCATCACTATTGAACTTGATCCCGGATATTCAGACCAAGCTCACTTTTTTAGAGGCCTTGCAAAATACAGTATAGACAACTATGACTCTTCTATACAAGATCTGTCTGTCGCTATTAGATTAAATCCTGATTTTATTTCTTTTTTTCAACGTGGTAAATCATACCTGGGACTTAAAGAGTATGGCAGAGCTTTACAAGACTTTGACATTTCATATAGATTAAATCCTGATTTTGAAAAAATACACCTTTATAGAGGAAAGGCTTTTTACTATATCGGCCAAACAGAACACGCTATTAATGACCTTGAGAAAGCTAAAGAATTACTTCCTCACAATCCGGAGGTATTTTATTATAGCGGACTAGCCAGAATTGATATTCAAAACAGTTATGCGGCTATACAAGATCTCGATAAATGTATAGAATTAAACCCCAATTTTAATAAAGCATATGAGGCCAGAGCCCAAGCTCGCAAAAATACCGGCAATCATAATGCAGCCCAAGCCGACTTGGAAAAAGCTGAAACAATTATAGCTGAAACTGAAACCTCAGAAAAGACTACTATACAACCCACAAATAAAGAAAAAGAAGCTCCTGAAAAAGAAACATCACACCACGAGATAAATATTGCTGATTATTTTGAAACTAGTGAGCGCGCAACTACCTCAGAAATTTCAGCCTTCTCAGATATGGAAGAGGACATTGATTCAAAGAAAAATTTAGAACAAAAACCAGGAAGAGATACACAAGTAACACCAAATTCCCTATCAGAAGCTGTTAAAAAAGATATAGCAGAGCTTAGCTCAGGCTTATATAATAATATGCTAAGCAAAGTAAGCCCCAAAGGTTTTGGAATACAAGTTGCCAGCTACTCCTCTACTGATAACTTACAAAACCTGGCCAGTGCCTATGAAGAACAATTTGAAAAGCCTGTATTTATCAATATTAATACAGTTAATGAACAGAAACTGTACCGCATTATTATTGGTGAATTTAAAGAACGTGAAAAAGCAGAGTCCTTTAGAGATAAAATAAGAGAAAGTCATTTTTCAGATTCTTTCCTGGTAGTTTTTGAAAGACTTTATTAAAATAGCTTGCAAACAAGACTTTTGTTATACTATTCTTCCTTTAACTCCTGATAATTAGTTATCATAAAATATCTTTTTTTTTAGATTGTTTTCACTTTTTATAAAAGAAAAAAGATTAAATTTGTTTACTTTAGCCTTAAAGCATAATTAAGTACTTCTAACTTAGAAAATTCTAAAATTAAATAAATTTCATGAGTTACATAAATTTTGATAAAAACCAGCTTGTCAACCTTGAGTATTCTTTAAACAAAGAACTGGTTCGTTCAAATCGTTCAGGTTCCTTTGCCTGCACCACAATAATCGGATGCAATACCCGTAAATATCATGGGCTGCTTATTTGTCCACAACCCAATTTGGATAATCAAACTCATGTATTACTATCAAAACTAGATGAAACAGTAATACAACATGATGCTGAATTTAATATAGGCATTAATAAATACCCCGGCACATACCACCCAAAAGGGCACAAATATATTTCCGATCTTTCGGCCGATAATATACCCGTTATAACTTTCAGAGTAGGAAACCTTATTCTTACTAAAGAAATGATGTTAGTTACAGAAGAAGAAAGAGTATTAATAAGATATACTGTAGTAGAATCCCAGGCACCAACAAAATTAAAATTACAACCTTTTCTTGCTTTCCGTCCTATTCATTCATTAAGCAAAAAGAATTTTTTTGTTAATACTAAATATCAGAATATTACAAATGGTATCAAAATTAAACCATACGATGGATATTCTTATTTACATATGCAATTATCTAATCAAGATTATGAATATGTCCACGTACCTGACTGGTACGAAAATATAGAATACATTAAAGAAAATGAGCGAGGTTACGAATATAAGGAAGATCTTTTTGTGCCAGGTTTCTTTGAGCTTAATATGAAAAAAGGTGAATCTGTAATTTTTTCGGCAAGCACCCAAGAAATTAATCCAAATGAACTACCAAAGCTATTTGAAAATGAGTTACAACAGCGCACGCCAAGAAACAATTTTGAAAATTGCCTGGCAAACTCTGCGGAACAATTTTTCTGCAAAAAATCCAATATTACTGAAATTATTGCAGGTTTTCCATGGTACAACAAAGTTGGACGTTACACCTTTTTGGCATTACCCGGCTTAACACTTTCACTTAATAAACCTGGTATATGCAAAGAGGTGTTGGATTCGATGATAAGCAAAATGAAGGGGCCTTTCTTTACTGAAAAAGGAAATAATGAATCATATGGAACAGCTGATACTTCACTATGGTTTATTTGGGCTTTGCAACAATATACTTATTTCACATCCTCAAGAGAAAATGCCTGGAAAAACTATGAAAACACAATAACCAAAATAATTGAAGGTTATACTCATGACAATAATAAAGATATTGCTATTGCAGATAATAATTTGCTTTATTGTAACAATCCAGATTCAGCATTGACCTGGATGAATGCAATTATAGAAGATAAGCTTGTAATAAAGAGGTTTGGATACATCATTGAAGTTAATGCTCTTTGGTATAATGCTATCAAATTTGCTTTGGAGTTAGCCGATTATGCTAATGATAAATCTTTTATGCAAAAATGGAAACCAATTGCAGAAACTATACCGGCTGCTTTCACAAATATTTTTTGGGATGAAACGACTCAACTGGTAGCTGATTTCGTTACAGAAGATGAAAAAGATTCAAGCGTAAGGCCTAACCAAATCCTTGCCACTTCATTGCCATATAATCCTTTAGAGGAAGGTATACGTATGCAGATATTAGAAACGTGTAAAAACGAACTTTTAACACCAAGAGGTCTGCGTACCCTTTCACCTAAAAATGTTAACTATAAAGGTAATTATACAAGTAATGCTATACAAAGGGAAAAAGCTTCTTTTCAGGGCATTGTATGGCCATGGTTGCTGGGACATTTTGCCGAAGGATACCTGAAAATATTAAAAGAAGATGGCGTTGGGTTTATTAAGACCTTGTATCACGGATTTGAAGACACTATGGTAGAAGCAGGAATTGGCACTGTCTCAGAAATTTATGAAGGAGACCCCCCTCATAAAGCATTAGGAGCAATATCATTTGCTCCAAGTGTTGCCGAGCTTTTAAGGATTAACTCTCTTATAAAAAGATATGAAAATCTCAATACAAATAAAGAAACCAAAAATGCAAAACAGAAAGTTAATTAAAAAGAAAAATTGATAGTTTGTTAATTTTATTATATTTTAGTAGTAAAGAACCAACCTTTAAAATAAATCAATAAATGTTTTTTATAACTTAAAAAAATTCAGGAAGTAAATGAAAGTATTAATGTTTGGATGGGAGTTTCCACCACATATTTCGGGGGGCTTAGGAACAGCTTGTTACGGAATTACTAAGGCATTACATAAAAACGGGGTAGAAATACTTTTTGTCGTCCCCAAAACTTATGGTGATGAAAAACCCGGTGCTATAGACTTAATCAACGCAAGCAATATATCAGTAGATTTTAAAGAAAAAATATATAAAGAGCACTGGGATAAAATGTCATACCTGGAAATAGATGCAGCTTTACTGCCGTATTCCAATGAACAAGAATATTATGAGCTGAAAGAAAAAATATCACAAGGAGTAAAGCCTGAAGAAAAAAATATTGGTCAAACTAAATATGAGTTTAAAGGAGGTTATGGTACTAGCTTGATAGAAGAAGTGAAACGATATGCCTTGGTGGCCGCATCTATTGGTTCAAAAGAACAATTTGATATAATTCACGCACATGACTGGTTGACATATTTAGCCGGTATTGAAGCCAAAAGGCTTAGTGGTAAACCATTGATTGTGCATATGCATGCAACTGAATTTGATCGTTCAGGGGAAAACACAAACCCCGCGGTATACGAAATTGAACGTAAAGGAATGCAGGAAGCTGATATAGTAATAGCTGTAAGCGAGCTTACCCGAAATGTGGTTATTAATCGCTATGGAATAGATCCCAGTAAAGTAGTAACAATACACAATGGTGTAGAGCCTTCTGAACTTGATAAAACTCAAAAAATTGAAAAAAAAGTAAAGGAAAAAATAGTAACATTTTTAGGCAGAATAACCTATCAAAAAGGGCCAAAGTATTTTATTGAAGCAGCAGATTTAATTTTAAAACGTGATTCCAATGTAAGATTCGTTATGGCTGGTAGTGGTGATTTACTTCCTAAAATGATACGCCGTGTTGCTCAACTTGGTATTGCCGATAAATTTCACTTTACAGGCTTTCTTACAAGTGATGACGTAGATAAAATGTTTGGCATGAGTGATGTATATGTAATGCCGTCTGTATCAGAACCATTTGGAATATCGCCACTGGAAGCTATGAGATCAAACGTACCGGTCATTATTTCTAAACAATCAGGTGTATCGGAAGTACTAAAACATGCCATAAAAGTTGATTTCTGGGATATTAACGCCATGGCAGATGCAATATATGGATTGTTGAATTACAATTCTTTACCTACTATGTTTAAAAATTATGGCAAAAGTGAAGTAGAAAATATTAAATGGGATTATACCGGACAAAAAGTGAAGCGAGTATATGATAATATTTTGAATAGTTAAGCAAAAAAACATTTATGGTAAACATATAAAGGCCAATAAGTTATTTTGAAATACAATAAAACATAAGAATATGCAGTCAATTTGCTTTTACTTTAAGGTACATCAACCTTACAGATTAAAAACTTACAGGTTTTTTGACATTTGCAACCATCATGAATATTTTGATGATTATGCTAATAAATTTATTATGCAACAAATGGCAGATAAATGCTATTTAAAAGCCAATGAAATTTTACTAAAATTGATAAAAAAATATAAAAAAAAGTTTAAAGTCAGTTTTAGTATTTCCGGTATAGCTTTAGAACAATTTGAAATGTACGCTCCTGAAGTTCTGGAAAGTTTTAAAAAACTTGCAGACACTGGTTGTGTAGAATTTTTGGCTGAAACTTATAACCATTCATTAGCATCTTTATATAGTAAAGAAGAATTTGAATCACAAATTAAATCACATGCCCAGGTTATTGAAAAACATTTCAATCAAAAGCCCAAAACATTCAAAAATACAGCCCTTATTTACTCAGATGATATTGGTAATATGGTTTATAACTTAGGATTCAGAGGGATGATAACTGAAGGAGCAAAGCATGTTCTTGGCTGGAAAAGCCCTAATTTTGCTTATTGCAGTCCTTCCAATCCAAAGCTGAAATTACTGCTCAGAAATTATCAATTGTCAGATGATATTGCACTAAGATTTTCCAGGCAAGACTGGAGCGAATGGCCGCTTACAGCTGAAAAATTCGTCGGATGGCTCAATCAACTCAACTCAAAAGAAGAAAATGTTAATATTTTTCTCAATTATGAAACTTTCGGCGAGAATCAAAAAACTGAATCAGGAATTTTTGAATTCCTTAAAGCACTGCCTGAAACCATATTAAAAAAATCTAAATTTTCATTTAAAACACCATCAGAACTTATATCATCTCTTCAACCCGTATCACCGCTTCATGTACCCTACTACATTTCATGGATAGATGAAGAAAAGGACATTACCCCCTGGACAGGAAACGAAATGCAACAGGAAGCCTTAAATAAACTTTATAGTGTTGAAGATAAAATAAAAAATAATAATAATCAGAAATTATTAAATGATTGGAATTACCTTCAAACAAGCAACAACTTTTTCTATATGTCAACCAAATGGTTTTCAGATATGTACGGGCATAGACCATTTAATCCTTTCAATTCACCTTATGACGCATTTATAAACTATATGAACGTATTGTCTGATCTTATGATAAGAGTTGAGGAAAAACATTCTGAAACAAATACATATCTTAATAAATGAGGATTTTAAATTTTTTTTCTTTCGAAAAAATCATATTATTGTTATATGTTTTTTTCTGTTTTCAACCGCTTTTGGCTCAAAAAAAGGCTATAAACCTTAAAGCTGAAAGAAACCAGGTACAGGTTTTGACCAACAATTACGAATCAACTAAGTTTTATTATACCATTGAAGGATTAAACTTTGTTAATGTTGAAACAAAAGAAGGAGCTTATACTGAACTAATTTTGTCTGAAGGCTATTCTGTAGGTAAATTGGGTTCGCCGAAACTACCTGCTTCAAAAAAACTTATTGAAATTCCATTTGGTGCTGATATTAATGTAAAGGTCAACGATTATACCACGGAAGAATACAAATTATCTGATTTTGAAATAAAGAACCCTTTAATGCCGGTTCAACCTTCCCTTAGAAAAGACCATAATATAGAAGATAAACCTTTTAAGCTTAAGCCGGAATATTACAACAAAAAGTCTTATATTGAGCCGGAACTTGCTAATGTTGAAATACTGGGAGTTATGAGGGGTATGCGTATAGGACGCCTTACAGTAGCCCCGGTACAATATAATCCGAATAGCGGGACAATAAAAGTATATAACAACCTGGAAGTAGAAGTTCAATATAGTGGGGCAGACAAAGCTCTTACTGATTATATCAAAGCATCTACATACTCACCTTATTTTGATGGCATTTATAAACAAGTGAGCAATCCATTTGAATTAAAGGATGTTATTGATGATTACCCGGACCTAACCAAATATCCCATTAAAATGGTAATTGTATCTCATCCCGCTTTTGAGGAAACCCTTCAACCATTTATCCAATGGAAAACCAAGCAGGGATTTGAGATCATTGAAGCTTATACCGATGTCATTGGAGATTCTCCATCAGAGATACAAAGTTTTATTCACAAACAATACAATAACGGAACTCCTGATGATCCCGCACCAACTTTTGTTGTGCTAGCCGGCGACAATGATAAGCTTCCGGCTTCAGCTATTGGAAGTGAATCAGGTGAGGTAACCGATCTTTACTATGCCTCTGTTGACGGTGATTATTTTCCCGATATGTATATAGGAAGACTTTCTGCAAGAAATGAGCAAGAGCTTCAAAATCAAATAGATAAGATACTTTACTATCAACAATATAAGTTTGAGGATCCCTCCTATCTTAATGATGCAACACTTATTGCTGGCAAAGACGATTATTGGAATCCCAGGATAGGACAACCTACTGTAAAATACGGAACTGAAAATTATTATAATTCCGTTTACGGTTTTTCTAACGTAAATGCCTGCTTAGATAGTTATCAAGGTTGTTATGATGAGGATAAAATATCAGTAAGTATTATTAATTATACTGCTCACTGCAACCAAACGAGGTGGGGAGATCCTACCCTTGGGGTTGATGATATTCATAACTTAACTAATACTGGTCAATACCCCCTCGCCGTAGGTAATTGCTGCATGAGCGCTCAGTTTAGTGTTTCCGAAAGCATTGGGGAAGCCTGGGTTAGAGCCGAAAATAAAGGTGCAATTGCATATATCGGCTCTGCACCCAACACACATTGGTTTGAAGATTTTTACTGGAGCGTAGGCGCTTTTCCTATTGAAGGAAATAATGACGGATATGTTCCCACTACTGAAGAAACTACCCTGGGAGCCTACGATGCACAGTTTACTTCTGATTACCATTCGGTAGCCGCTACTAAGTTTGTAGGTAATCTTTCAATTACAGAAGCACACCTGCAAGGATATAACACCCACTCTAACGTTCAATGGTACTGGGAAGGCTATCATACCTTTGGTGACCCCTCTACAATAATTTATATCACCGAAGGAAAAGATAATGATGTAAATCACATGTCTGAGATTATAATGGATGAAAACACATTTACTATTGAAGCTCTACCAGGTTCTTATGCAGCAATCTCTAAAGATGAAGTGCTGCATGGTGCAGCTTTTGTGGATGATAGTGGGGTAATAGATGTTCCAATAGATCCAATTATGGATGAAGGTGAAGTTACTATAGTGGTTACAAAACCCCAACATATCCCATATATCGAAAAAATCCCGGCAACAACCCATGATGAACCATTTATAGTATTAGATAATTTTAGTATAAATGATCAGAATGACACGGGAAAAGCTAATTATGGAGAACTATTTACAACTGATATAACATTAAAAAATATTGGCACTGAACTTGCCAACCAAGTTACAGCATACCTTTCAGGAGAAGATGAGTACATTACCATTGAAAACAGCGAGGAACCAATTTATTTTGGTAATATTGATTTTGAGCCTGATAATAACACCACTACAGTTGAAGAGGCTTTTAGCTTTGAGGTAGAAAACAATGTACCGGATCAACATCAGGCAAATTTTGAACTGTTTATTACAGATGAAGAAAATGAGTGGATATCAGATTTTCAAATTACAGCTAATGCACCGGTTTTTTCCATAAATAAGTATCCGCTTATTGAGATAAATGATAATGTCAATAACCGTCTTGAACCGGGAGATGAAGGGACAATGACTTTTGAAGTTACCAACAAAGGCCATGCAAAAGCTAAGCAACCAGACTTGAAAATATCAGGAAATTCACCCTACTTTGACATAGATAATACTCATAAATTACTTGATCCTATAGAACCTGGCGAAACAATTGACGCAGTATTCAATTTTAGTGTTCATTCTTCAACTCCTGATGGTACAATAGTTAACTTAAAGATACTTTTAGAGGACGGGCATTTTTACGAGACCCATATCGAAATAGTCATAGGGCAAGAACCTGAAACAGTTATTGGTGAAGAAACTGAGATTGCTGAAAAATATCCATTTTATAACTACTATAAATCCAATAGAAGTCAAATGCTATATCATAATGATGAGGTTGGAAACGAAGAAAAAATTATTACACAACTGGGAATGGACATAAGGCATATCACATCAACTTCCGAACATCAAATTTTACCCAACTTTAAAGTTATGATCAAACATACAGAAAAGGATTCCCTGAAAACAGAATATGTCAATATGGAAGATGCCACTATAGTTTTTGAAGAAGACAACTATCAAATGCCTACTGAGATAGGTTGGCATTTATGGGATATTAAAGACTTCGAGTATGATGGAAACAGGAACCTTATCGTTGAAATAATATGGGGCATGATGGATGACTGGTGCAATTATGACGACCATTACAGGGTCCACGGAACTACAATGAAAAACAAAAGAGTCGTATACGGATGTTGTGACGATACCACAAACCCTGAATATTGTGATAATTCAAATATTCTCCCCAATTTGCGCATGAAGTTTAAAACTGAACAAACTTTAGATACCAAAAATGTTGCTTTTACAGTGAAAAATAAAAATAATGAAACACTACTGGAAAATGCAGCAATTCAAATAGGATTTTTAACCAAATACACAAACGAAAGAGGTATTGCAAAGTTTGACCTGGTAGCCGGTGAATATATTTTTTCTGTTAAAAAAGATATTTTTGTTGGCTACACAAGTGAATTTGAAATTGATAATCAAGACAAAGAAATAATTGTAAAATTAAATCCTGAGAAAACAATTGTTGAAAATATCGAAGATACTTATGGGTTAAAGGTATATCCCAACCCTACTCATGACATAATTAACGTAAAAATACAAACAGATGCTCAGGAGGCTGTTGCTAAAATACTTAACTACCAAGGGCAGATTATTGAAAACAAAATATTAAATAATCCGGGAGAAGATTCAAAAATAAGATTTAATATGGGGAATTATGCACCCGGTATATACTATTTAAGAATTAATACAAAGGATGATGTTTATATCAAAAAAATAGTTGTGCAATAGGTTAAAATTTACTTCCTGTATAAAATCCTTTATCATATTACCATTTGCATTGTAAAAATAATCATAATATGAATCTTTACTCGTAGTATCCATTTTACCGGGCCGGTCAAAATAACCAACCCACCCGGAGTAGTTTAACGCGGAATCGCTTACCATTTTCATCCGGTATAGTTGTTCGTTTTTCAACGTTATGGGTGTCCGTTTTAAACGGGATTTTGTAAAAGCCCTACGTTCCTGATAACACTTGTTTTTCCGGAATATAGATTAAGATTTTTACAACCCATTTTTTGTTATGTACAGGTCAAAGATATAAATTTTTCTAATATTCATTTTATCTTATATGAAAACAATCTTGATAACTTAAGAATGTTTATATTAATACTATACAAAATATTGTCATAAGTAATATTCGGAAACGGAAATTTAACGGTTTATTATAGCTGCGCTAGCGGAGATATTATGCTAGTTAATTACAACAAGAAAATTTACCAAAAGCCGCGCTAGCGGCGATATTATGGTAGAAAATAGTAATAGAGCAATTTTTTAAAAGCCGCGT
>Ga0207421_10004938_pt1 | contig 15163 bp, 11 predicted proteins | sample SodLakKL_010_SED_4_FD_187542 | JGI IMG/M metagenome (GOLD analysis project Ga0207421, IMG submission 187542) | Alkaline sediment microbial communities from Lake Tanatar, Kulunda Steppe, Russia - 8KL_010_SED (SPAdes) (version 2) | ecosystem: Environmental > Aquatic > Non-marine Saline and...
ACATAGTAAACCTCACCAGCCGGTGACTCAGCCCGGTAACCGATGGCCAGATCCTCTTCGGCAATATCAGGAGTGTCTACCAGATCAACCTTAGCTTCGATCAGCTCCATATTTTCCAGCCGAAAGGCATCGGTTGAACGTCTAAGTTCAATCAAACCCCGGGTAAATTCCCTGGTATCGCGATGAACTCCCTCTTCAGTCACCCGGGACCAGTCAAACATATTAACCGCATCGGTAGAATCATAGGAGTCATCGACAAAGTAGGGATAGTCAAATTTTTCTCCCTCTTCATTGACACCTATCTGGGTGTCCGGAGGTTGTTCATCGGTTTCAGCCCTGAACTGCTTGGTCCGGCCGTATTCCTGGCCGGCATGGAGAAAGGCAATTCCCTGGGCGGTCAGCACCATGGTGTTGCCCAGCCTGATTCGTTTTTGAATCTCCTCCTGATGATAATCGGGGTCCTTCTGAATAGATCTGGAGATTACATCATGGAGGGTGAGATTATCATGGGCAGAAATGTACTGCACCACATCACCGGGATCGGTGGCAGTAAAATTATGAGGCTGAGCCCTGATGTTATCAAAAATATGCTCAATATCCCGGGGTTCTCCGGTGAGAAAACGGGGCTCACCTTCAAAACCAAAACCGGACTTGAGTTCATCCCGAAAATCATCGGAAAAAACTCCTACCGTCTCGGTGTGCTCCATCCAGTCCTGATCGGCCGGCATGACATCCTCTTCCAGTTCATCTCCCACATAGGTCCGCCAGCCCTCACCGATCATCAGGATATCGGGGTTGAGTTCACTGGCTTTTTCATAAGCCATTTCGATGCTTTCAGCATCATGGTCCCCCATCATATCGAAGCGAAAACCATCAACCTTATATTCCTCCACCCAGTAGGTGATGGAATCGACCAGAATTCTCCGGGACATCTCATGGGTTGTTCCCAAACGACCGCCGCCGAAGCTGGTTCTGGTGCTACCGTCAGCATCCATAAAGTGGTAGTAGTAGGGCACCAGATCCTCAAAGATGTGGACCCTGGCGGTATGGTTGTAAACCACATCAAAAATCACGCCCATACCCCGGCTGTGAATTCCCTCGACCAGTGTCTTAAGCTCCTTTATCCGGAGCTCTGGGTCGGTGGGATCCTCGGAATACATTCCGCTGACCGAGAAGTAGCTGTGGGGATCATAGCCCCAGTTGTAGTTGTTATTACTGGTGGAGTACTCCAGCATCCTTTCAGCACTGGCCAGTTCATCTCCAAAGTAATAGCTCATCACCGGCAGGAGCTGAACATGGGTAACACCCAGCTCTTCAATATAATCCAGCTTTTCGGTAAAGGACATGAAGGTGCCGAATTGATGCTCCAGCTCATCCTCCAGAGCAGGGTCAGAGGTAAAATCCCGGACATGGATTTCATAGATGATGGCATCTCCCCTCTTTTCAAAGCCCTCAATCTCGGCATAATCCAGTTCCGGGCCTATTTCTCCCGGGTCCACGATAGCTGCCTGGCCCACCGGATAGGGCGGCTCCTCCTGCTCGGGACCGAACTCCCAGGCTGCCATGGAAGGGGCATAGGGGTCCAGGCCCAGTCTGGTCTCGCCGTTCCGCTCAATCTGATAGTGATAAAAATAGCCGGTTAAATCAGCAACCCCGGTATTCTCTTCAGTCAGAGTTACCTCCCAGACCCCGGTTCCCTCATCATAGGCCATGGGAATATCTTCGACAACCACCTCATGCTGATCCTCACTATCATAGAGAATGACCGAGACCTGCTCGGCCCGGGGTGACCAGAGTTTCAGTGTGGCGGTGCCATCGGGATGAAGCTCAACTCCCTGGTCACCATCATAGGCGTAGAGCTCATCAATCAGCCGCCAGTTTGCCCGGGCGGTTGCTGTATCTTCAGCAAAAGAAACCTGATAGGGGGCTTCGGCAATCTCAAAATCTCCCCGGACCTCGACGATTTCCTTATCAACTATCTCAATTTCGGCAATATCCACCGGATTGTCCTGGCTGTCTGCCACGAAAATTTCAGCCAGTTCTTCTTCAGTCAGAGCTGCCGTGCTGCCAAAAACAAGTTGGATTTTGTCTACCAGTAGAGTTGCTGATTCCATGCCTGCCTCCCTTACATAATAGGGATTAGTGTAGTATTCATCTTCCTGCCAGCGGAAGAAATACTGATCCTGATCAGGATCCAGGACATTGATATCGCCGGTCTGTTCCCCGGTCTCCTTGTTGACCGCCAGAAAGCTGATCTGATCGGGATCCTCTTCAACTTCAATGTCAAGATAGGCACCAAATTCTCCAATCTGATCCTCCTGGAAGGAAGTGGCGCCCTCGGGCCAGCCAGCTACCTCTTCGGACCAGGTTTTAACATCATCCCAGATCCAGAGACCCCAATCCAGATAATCCTCCCGCTCCAGATCTTCATGGTAAAAATGAATTCGCACCTTATTTTCCGGGAGATCCACCGGCTCGTAGAGATATACATTATGGTCATCGCCATCCTGCTTAAGCCAGACCTGATTCATTTCGGGAGTGAGAATATCGACAAATTTGTCCTCGGTCAGGTTTTCTCCCTGCCAGTTGTTAAGGAGGAAACCCACCTCTTCCGGGTCTTTGGCCAGTTCGACATCGACATAGACACCAAAATCTGTCCGGGGTTTATCGGCAAGCCAGGTCGAGCCATCGGGCCAGCCCCCCAGCTCCTCGGACCAGGTGGCCACATCCTCCCAGACCCAGAGACCCAGGTCCTGAAAGCTGTCATCTTCCCTCTCAATATGAATTCTGAGATGATTTTCCGGTACCGGGTCAGTTTCCGCATCCGCGCCGGCAGCCGGTGCCAGCAGCAGGGCTGTCATCAGAACAAGGACTGCCAGAAATCTGCAGTTTTTTCTCAGCATTGCTTAGCTTACTCCCCCTCATTTTTGTAGAAGTTTGAGATTTTTTGCCCCGGTCATTTTTTCTGCAGCTAAAATCAGGCTTTATGTTGCTCCAGCAGCAGACTGAATTGCCGGGAATGCAAACGTTTGAGCAGAGCTGCATATTTTAGCTGTGTCCTTTAGTCGGCGGTACCTCCTCCTCTGCTGCGATAAGTTTTGCTGTGCTGGTGAAACAGCTGAAAGCAATGTTGTCTTCTGGTTGTTTGTCTTTAAGTTATGTTATTTTCTCCTTTAAGTGTGTTATAATTAATGTGGCTAGATTGTGTTCTATATTGTGTGCTATAATGATGGCAATATCTGCAAAACAAAAAAAATGTAATTAAAGATAACCTGGTTATGATGTGACTAAATCTGATTCAGTTTTTAACAGCAGCGTGTTATTCTGTAGATTTTAGTTTTAAAAATTGGATTTTTCATTTTGTGTATTTCCTTGATATTCAGGAAGTATATTTAGGAGGGATATTTAGGAGGCTCTAATTAAAAGGACAAACTGCCAAAAACCAAAAAGAAAAGCTGACAGAAAAATTTTGCTGCCTCAAAAATTTTTTCCTCCATATATAGATTTCTAGAAAAAACCTTTTTCCCCTGCAAAAAACTGGATTTCTTTAAAGTCAGGGTTTCAGTTCAAAATCAGGATTTCAGCCGGAGCATTTTATTATGAGCGGAGTATTTTATTATGAGCTAAAGCTCGTATAATGTATGAGAAAAAACCTGAATAGCCATTAGCAACATGGTATTAATGATAGCACTGCTATATGAAATTGCCCGGCACAATCATTGCCAGGATTTTTGCAGTGTTAGGAATAATAATTTCTAAATTTCGTTGAATTAGAATTTATCCAGTGGAAGCAAGAGTAAAAATCTAATAAGAAATGGGGTTAAACCAGTGAAAAAAAATAGCAGCTTTACCGATACCAGCAGGCTGGCCGAATCCGGCAGAAAGGTTTATGATATTTCCATGACGATCGAGCCCGAGATGCCGGTTTATAAGGGACGGCAGGAGATGGCGCCAAAGCTGGTTACTCTTTCCAACCACGATTCCGCTAGCCACCATCAATCCCAGATCACCATGAACCTTCATACCGGAACCCACATAGATGCCCCCCTGCATATGATAAAGGGAGGTGCCAGGATTGACTATTTTACAGAGAATAATCTCTTTAACCCCTGCCAGGTGCTGGATCTTACCGGAGTACAGGACAGAATAACCGCAGCGGAACTGGAAAAACTAGATATCAGCGAAGGAAATTTTATTCTTTTGAAAACCAGAAATTCTAATCCCGGTTTTCTTAAGAAAAATCCTGAAAAATTTATTTATCTAGCGGAAAGCGGAGCCCGATTTCTGGCCGAACTTGTGCCTCTGCCTGCTGGAGTTGGGATTGATGCCCTGGGAATTGAGCGGGATCAGCCCGATCACCCCTCACATAAAACTCTCCTGGAAAAAGAAATCGGTATCCTTGAAGGCCTCAGGCTTAATGAAGTCCCGGCTGGATTTTACACCCTGCTGCTAGCACCGTTGAAATTTAAGGACACCGAAGGAGCACCGGCCCGGGCCTTTCTGCTGAAGTAAGCGCCGGCACTAGAGAAATATAGAAATAAAAAAAGGCTTCACCCTTAAGCTGCAGCTGAATACAACGGAAAGTAAATTCCGGGTTATTTCCAACGGGTGAAGCCTGCTAAATGTTTTTTATGATTTTTCCCTGCTGATTATTACCCTTTTGTCGGGATTTTCCTGCCATTTTCTCCCTCCCCTGATTTCTCTGATTTTGTTTTTATCGGGCCACCTGGCTTCAATTTAAAATTTCTGCCGATCACCAGAAGTTATGCTTATAGTATTTATTTTCCCTGCTTTCATGATCCAGATATTCGCGTACCTGTCTTTCTGAGACAAACCACTCACCGAATAATTTTTCGCCGGCCAGTTTTCCTTCCTTTAATAACTCCAGTACTTCCTCCTCTGATCTGTTCAAAACCGAGGTTAACATCCGGATATTGTACACTTTCATATTCACAGTTTCGCCTCCTTCCCAGGTTCTTTTTCTTTAAATTATTTGGTTGCTAATTAAGTTGCTGCTGATAATAATAAGCGAAAATTGCGATAGTAGGTTTTTGCTGGGGGTTTTAAAAATTAAGAAGCAGGATATATTTTCTTTGGCAAACGTCAAATTTTTGGGTTATAAAAAATATTTAATATTAATGGTAAAGTGAACAACATGGATAAAATGAAGTTGATATATCATATACCTGCAAATTCACAAATATTTCATACTCAAGTGGTGACTAAATATTTCATGTTTAATAGACAACTGCCGGGAACAGGATATATAGATCTGAGAGTGCTATCTGCTTCCGGCAGTCTGGAGGTCGGTGTCTATTTTAATTTTAGGTCTGGCTTGGTAATATTTATTATGATCTGACTGGTTAAAAATGTTTTAGTCCTTTTAGTTTATTCCGCTGATATTTCTCTGATAGGAAATAATTATATCAGCTTTTCACAACTTTGTAAATAAACGTAATCGGATACCAGACCATTATAGATTAGAATAAACTGAAAAAACTCCATCTGTCGGGACCAGATTGACATTTTCAAGGCCGTTTGCTTTATCGTTTTAAAACCAGAAAATGATTGTAAACCTGCCATAAAATTCAACTGGTTTTTTCAGGATGCCTGTCCTGTTTGAGGATATCAGCACGACAGATTTTGTACCCCAGACCCAGCAGAATCAGTCCACCGAAAATAAGCAGCAGTTGATACTGCAGGGCTATTTCCATTTCTGGAATTTCAGTAAAATTAATTAACTGATAAGAGGTCAAAGAAGCGGCGTTATTGACAGCATGGGCAAAAAACACCAGCAGCAGTGATCTATATTTTAAGTAAAGCCAGCCCAGCAGCAGGCCGGAGAAAAATGCTGGAATAATCTGTATGATAATCATATGAATCAGACCAAAGATCAGAGCTGAAAATAACAGGGCAAAATTTCGGCCGTGATTCAGCAGCAGGCCCTCAAGAATAATGCCGCGGTAGATAATCTCCTCCAGCAGGGGGAAAATAATCACCATGAAGAGAAAACTTATGAAAATGTTATGTTCCATCAGAGGCGAAAAAACCTCCAGGTAATCAGTAAAAGACTGCTGGAAGAGAGACCAGAGGTGACTGTTTACCAGGGCCTGAAGCATTAGGAATCCTGCAAAAAGCAGCAGGGTCCCCAGGTAAGGAGCTGCCCTTTGCAGTTTCGGCTGAAAAAGCCCGGCAACCCGGGGGCTGCTGATTTTTTGCAGCAGGAGCCAGATCACAATGGCATTGCCCAGAGCTGAAATCACAAAATCAGTCAGGACAAAATCAACCGCCAGATAAGAAAGAAACAGTTCAGCTGTCAAAGATAGAAAGAGCTGGACTGCCAGAATAAGAATTATCATTATGATGGACTGCCAGGCATCGGGAATCGGTTTTGGTTTTCTGATATTATTCAGCATCTTCACCGGTAAATCACCCCGGGGTAAGGATTTAATCTCTGGTAATTTTAATTCTATCATTTTCTGAGAAAAATTTTTATCAGTTTGTAAAATCAGATGTGATGTTTGGCTCAAATTTTAATTGCTATCTCGGCTCAATTTTATAATTATCAACGGCAAATTACAACCCATGCTTTCTGATAGAAGTACCTTTAAAATTAATAGGGCATTTACTCTTTGTGTAAAAATATGATATAATTCTGTCAGAGAAGAGGTGAAAAAACTTGAGTATAAAAGACTCCCGCAGTAAGAAATTATCCGGAAGAGCATCTTTTTTATTACTTAAATTTTTTTTGATGCTGTTAGTATTGACTATTATGGTCAGCATATTATCATATCCTGCTCTGGCCTTTGATGAACCTGAAGGCCAGCTGGTTTTCAGCGCCGGAACACTTCAGGGAATCATTCCTCAGGGCAGAATTATGCTGCGGGGTGAAAACATAGGTTTTGCCGGGGGTTTTGCCAGCCTGCCCTACTCCTGGGAAGAGTATTCCGGTCGGCTTAATTTATGGCAGATTTCCGGAAGAATCTATTCGCCCATCAGCTATCGTGATACCCACTTTTATCTGGATGGAGGAATCAGCAGAGCAGCCTTTAATGCTGAAGGGCTTACAATATCAAGTCCCGGTTATCAGGCCAAACTTGGTTTTGAGCGGGATATAAGCAGCAGATTTTCCTGGGGAGGAGAAATAGGTTATTTGCATCTTCCCCCGGAGGAGCTAAATAATCAATTTCTGGCTGGAATTACAATAAACTATTCCCTGCCAGTTGGTCCCGCCTCAAGTGAAATGACTGCTGACCGCAGCAGGAATGGCCAGGAAGATAGTACAGAAAAGGATAAGACAGTAGAAAAAGATCCTGAGGAAGCTGAAATCGTTAGAGCTGAAGGAACAATTGATAGGGTCAGCATCCCCTATCAGGTTTCAGGCAACTGGAGTTTTTCTGCCAATTTTGCTGAAAACTCTGCAAGCCTGTCTGTTTTGGGGGACTCTCAGGACGGGAGTTTTAGCCATTCTATCTCCGGAACACCTAAAAGAAGAGACAACAGAGTTTTTTTTACAGTTTCCCGAACCGGAACCCATAATGATATGAAAGTTACCTACAATTTTCGGGTGACAGTCAATCCCAGCAGCCTTTCAGTCCGGTTTAGAGCCCGCCGGGAGGATGGCCTGCAGATGTCGGGAAGCGCCTCCGGAACCACCACCAGGTTTGAAAATTAAGCTCGAAAGTTTCTGCCTGGTATTTTATTGGTGATTTTTTTTCTCTCCTTTTAGGGCTACTGATTAGGGTTACTACTTCTATCAGTACTCAGGTTGTCAAGGAGAAGTCACTATTTAAAATTCTAGAAACTCCAATCAGACAGGAAGATCCTGAATTAAAATAAGCATATTTGAGGATAAATTAACCTCTTCTTCCTTTCCCTCCGAAAGGAAAGTGAGGTTTTATTTTTTTGTCTATCTGTCCTGTAAGTTATCTAGAATCAGTTGCCCATAAATTATAATAAATTGATTTAGATAAACCCTCATGCCCCTGTAAGAGTACAACAAAATATGAAAATAAAATGGCATATTTCCAAGTTAATATGAAAAACTAAGTTAAAAATAATATTTAATTAAGCCTTTATTAAATTGAATTTTTATGCTATAATTCAATTAAACTTAAAGTAAATCAAATTATCCAGCATCAGGCAAAATTAAAATGAAAGGAGGTAAATTAAATGTGCTGCCATAGTCATAGCCATAGTCATCCCGAAAATTCCAGTCATCATAGTCATTACAGCCATCACGGGCATTACAGTCACCAGGGCCATCATGGGCATCCCGGGCATTATGAGCATCATGGACATCATGGTTATCAGGGATTTAAAACAACTCATCACACGGAGCAGGTCTGCAGCTGCGACTGCTGCTGTGACTGCCACTGCCAGTGTGAATGCTGCTGCACCTGTCACTGCCAGTGTGAATGCTGCTGTCCCTGTCACTGTTGTAATTGCTGCCTCTGCTGCTGTCACTGCGACTGTGACAGCAAGGAGAAGGACAGAAACGAAGAAGAATATGAGTATGAATATGAATATGAAATGGAAGAGAATGAAGAAGAGATAGAAGAGGAAGATGAGAAAGATGAGGAAGAGGAAGAGAAATTTGAAACTGAATATCAGGAGAATTCAGGTCGCGGCTGCCATGATAAAAGGGAAAACAGGCATGAAACTCATAAGTCTAAAAGACAGAAAAAGACTAAAACCCAAAAAAATCATAAAAAGCAAACCCATCATAAGCGGAATAAACAGAAAAAGCGGCAAGAATCCCTTGCTAACCTGGAAAAATATCTGGCCGAACTCAAGCAGGAACTGCATTCAATCGAAAAACAAATCCAGAATTTATCCTGAGATGAATATAAGATAAGACAATCAGGATTTCCAGATTGAATAAAAGAAAAATAAACGGGATTTTCAAGTTGAATGTAAAAATGTAAAACTGAATGCATAATGAATAAGGAAGGTATAATAAAGGTAAGGAAGGAAAATTGTGATTTCTGACTAAATTAAATGAAAAAATGACTAAATTAAATGAAAAAATGATGGGGGCCTTTCACAGGCCCCCTGATGTTGATCTTTTAAACTCTTTCTGTAAATTTCTTTAAGTTAATTTAAGTTAATTTCTTAAAGTGGGGAATTTATCTGGACTGTACTTGTTTTACCAATCTGAACTATCTTACTCCTCCTGATAGGATTTTTTCCAGCGGCTTAAATCGGGCAGTCTGGTCGGTTCAGGATAGAACCTTTTAAAAATTAGGTAATAAAAATACTCTTCCTGAGATCTAACCAGCACACCTTCCTCTTCCAGAAATTGCTGTCTGATTTCCTCACCATAAACACCCTCGCCGCAGAGGTCATCTGAAAGTTTTATGGTCTCGCCATAAACTTCAATTTCCCCCCGGCGGTTTAAGGCCTGGCAGAGATCAATCGAGCCGCTGCCTTCGCCAAACATCTGCTTATCACGCCAGACGATCTCCTCCGGCAGGTAATCTGAAAAAGCCCGGCGCAGTATCCATTTTTCCACCGGATGTTCCTCTTTGTGGGAATTATCCCATTTCAGTTTCAATTCTGGAGGAATGGTTAGAGCAAACTCCACCATTTCCGGTGTTAAAAAGGGCAGACGGCAGTCCAGACCATGGGCACCATTCATCCTATCTGCCCGCTGCAGTCCAACCTGACCCAGGGCCTCCACCAGTTTCTGGAGTTCGGTATTGATTTCATTCATTTCTCGCTCCTTAAGATAATCATAACCGGCAAAGAGCTCATCTGATCCCTCTCCAGAAAGAAGTATCTCACAACCCTCCCGGGCTACAAAGCGGGAAAGAAGATAATTAGGCACAGAACTTCTGATTAGAGGGGCATCAAAGGTTTCCTGATAATAAATCACCTCAGGCAAAACCTCCAGCATCTCTTCTTCGCCATAAATATATTCCTGATGGTCGGTTCCCAGATACTCTGCCACCCGGCGAGCATTTCCCAGATCAGGACTGCCGGCCACTCCCACCGAAAAAGAAGGCAGTTTTTTCTCCGATTCCTCGGCTGCCAGGGCAGCAATGATGCTGCTGTCAAGTCCACCACTTAAGAGCAGACAGGTTCTGCGGTCAGGTTCAATTTTTTCTGCTACCGCAGAACGGAGAAGTTTTTCAAGCTGCCCGCAGAACTCCTCGATCTCCCGCTCACTATAGGGTTCTTCCCTTGAGCTGTCAATTTTTACTGACTTGGTCGGTAAAAACTCATCTTCAAATTTAAGTATTTCTCCCGTTGAGGAGCTGAGAATGCTGCCAGAAGCAAGCTTTCTAATTTTATCCTCCGGGTTGATCGGCTCCCGGTTATCCACAGCCCTGAGAGCTTTCATTTCTGTTGCAAAATATATGATATCTTCGCTGATAAGATAATTGAGAAAACTCAAACCCAGCTGATCCCGGGAGAGCATCAGCCCGGTTTCATTTGCCGCTGCCAGACAGCAGGGCGGTCTGAGTTTTTGGATAATATCTCTGGCAGCTGTTTCGCTTGTCGTGTTTACCAGCCGGGAAAAAAGCTGTTCCCTGTTTTCATCTGCCAGCGACTGGCCATCTCTGATAACGGCCCGGTTTTGATTCTGGCTGTCCTGCCAGCAGTCAGCTTCTCCCAGGGCTCCCAGAACAAAATTATCTCCCCGGACTACAGTCTGTGATTTTCCTCGATGAGACATTCTCTTCAGCATTTCTTTTAAAAGCTGTTCAGTGTCAGAATCACTCTTACCATAAATACCTGCAATTGCTCTCACCTAATTTATACCTCCCTATGTGACTCACTCTCCGGGTCAACTCCCCGGATAAGTTTTCTTGCTATCGTAAATCACAATTTTGCAATATAAATTTTCTCCTTCATTTTTTTCTGCCTTCATAAACTATACATCCTATAACCCCAAGTCATATTTCCATTTATCCTTATCCCCATCCATCCCGAAAATCAAATTTACTTTCTGCTGAAATTATGTTGTTCTTTACTCGTCGTATAATATGATTTAAAACAAGCTAAAAGCAAACTTGCAAATTCTTGATAAGCTGAATTTCTTTAAACTTTTTCAGGTCCTCCTCCTGGTACCAGCGAGCATTCCCCTTTCTTTCCGGAGACAACAGTCCAATTCTATCATAAAATCGCAGAGTATCCAAACTCACCCCCATTTTTTCGGCAAATTCACCAATATACATCATTATACCCCCATACCCCCGGTTTTTGATTTGTATTGTCAAAAACATTTTAGATTTTATTTAAAGATTTCTTTGCAAGGCTTGTTTGCATGTTTTATTGGCAAGGTTTATTGTCAAGGTTTGTCGTAAAATATGACGGTTAAATTTTTCATATCCTAATTGTGGCCTAATGAGGCAAGGTTTGCCTTTAAAATTGGTTCACTAATTTTCATATCTTGTTGTGCCTGGGAGGGGCATGTGAGTTTGCCTTAAAAAAGACAGGTAAATTTTTCATATCCTAATTGTGGCCCAATGAGGCAAGAAAGTTTGCTTAGAATTATTTTAGATGCTGATTATAGATTAACCTGATTTCCTCCCTGATGGCTGTTAATCTCCGGCTGTCAACCGATTCCAGATTGGCCTTAAGCTCCAGCAGTTTCCGGAAGACTGATAGAATCCTTTCCTCCTTGACTTCGGTCAGTTCCTGGAGGGTATCCAGCGCATATACCAGATCCCTGAAAAGTTCAAATTTATCTTCAGGAGAGAGTTCTTCAGCAGAAAAAGTGTCGAACTGGCTGGATCCGGCAGTGTGACCGGCCAGAGCACAATCAATCCCCGGTTGAGACAATACCCAGGCGACAGCAAGTTCCACCGGTTTTCTCTTGGAGAGCCGGCCCAGTTCAGCCAGATCTTTATCACCGTAAACACCGCTCAAACAATAGGTTCCAATGGCCAGCCGGGAAATCTTTTCATCCCGGTTTTCCTTTCGAAATCTTACAAATTTCATCTCCCTGCTATTTAAGTATTCCATGCTGTCACTGCCTCCTTATGCACTGACTCCTTATGCACTGCCTCTTTATGCTTTGTGCTTTCTACTTTAAGATTATGCTTAACGCTTTAAGCTTTATACTTAATGCCATTTAAACGGCGGCGTCCCCGCGGGGGCGTGTAATCCATGTCTTAATAGAGATTCCCCAATTAAAGAGTGTAACCCATGTTATGACATGTGACACTTAATACTTTAAACTTAATGTTTAAGCTTTATACTAAATGCTTAATGTTATAAACTTAATGTTTAAGCTGTATGCTTAATGTTTTGCTATTATGCCTTTTCAGCATTTCAGCATTTCAGAGAATTTGCCGTTTAAAAGCTACCAGTTTACGGTCACGGCCTGGAAATTTACTATCTTTTTGACATCTTACAGGCAGTATACAGCCTGGAGTTAACTCCAGGTCAAGTCTCGAGCTTTTCACATTTCACCCCTGAGCTGGCAAGCAGCTTCATGGTGAAGGGATCATCATATCCCTCACTATAATAAATTTCACTGACTCCGGCATTTATCAAAAGCTTGGCGCAAATAACACAGGGCTGGTTAGTACAGTAGACAGTAGCGCCCTCGGCTTTTACTCCGTGAAAAGCTGCCTGGGCAACCAGATTCTGCTCGGCATGAACTCCGCGGCATATCTCATGTCTTTCCCCGCTGGGGACATTCTGCTGCTGCCGCAGGCAGCCGGTTTCATCACAGTGAGCGATACCCCGGGGTGCCCCGTTATAGCCGGTAGCAAGGATCTGCCTGTCCTTAACCAGCACAGCTCCCACACTTCTCCGCAGACAGGTAGCCCTTCTGGCCGCCAGCCGCGCCATTTCCATAAAATATTCATCCCAGTCCGGTCTATCCATTAGTTTAACTCCTCCACTTTTATTTATTAGTTCAAGTCATCCACTTCTATCTATTAGATCAAGTCATCCACTTCTATACATTAGTTTTATTAGTTTGACGCCTCACCTGAAAATTTACAAGGTCTGCTGGTTATGCACTAAACCTTGCAAAGAAATAATTTTAAAAAAAGATAAGGGGATCTGTGGCGGGCGGGATAAATTAGAAATTTTAAATAATTCAAGCACAACCTACATAAGTTTCTGCCGCGTAAAGCGAGTTTACGCGGCAGAAGTTATGTGTGCTCCTCCCTTTAGTCTGCTAAACTAAATCCGAATCCAATTGTTGCAAAGCCTGATAAAATAAATCAACCTTCAAGAAAAACTTTAAACATTTTCCTGTACTTTTTAATCGTCTGTCTGTCGATACAGTAACAGGTGCTGGGACCTTCCACCTGACCAGTTATCCAGCCGGCCTGCTTCAGCACCTTTAAATGCTGGGATACTGTTGACTGGGAAATTGGCAGCTCATCCACTATATTGCCCACCATGCAGCGATCCCCAGCAGGCTGATCTGCCAGCAGCTGCAGAATTTCTATCCTATGCTGATTTCCCAGTGCTCTAGACAGCCTGGCAAAATCTGCTGAAGAAAACCTGGCTTCAGGTTCAGGCTTAACCGCTGAAATATAAGCCGAATATATATAATCTGAGAACTTTATTTCTTCAGAACCATCAGATCCTACAAAGCTTTTAGATCCTTCAAACCCTTCAGAACCTACAGAGCCTTTAGTTCCTGCAGAGTCTTTAGGTCTTGTAGATCCATCAAATTTTTCAGGCTCATCAAACCCTTCAGATTCTGCAAAATGTGAAGAACCTGAAGTTTCCAGAGAACCAGCACTATCAGTTTGACCGGTATTTTCTTCTGGTTCTTCCTTCACCTTTTCGGTGGTTGAGTCCCTCTGGTCTCCCTCCCCCTTCTCCATCTCTTGGGATTCTGGCGACCAGCTGTCAACAATCTCGACGCTGTTATCCTTGTGCTTAATTTCAATCTCCTGGTAATTCAACTCCTGGAGAATGTTATCCAGCTCCTGCCTGGTAATTGCTCCGGCCACACAGCCCAGGTAACTCTCCAGATCCTCTCTTATCTCCTGAGGAAACTCACGCTTTTTTACCACATCGGAAATAGCCAGCCTGCCGCCGGGCTTCAGGACTCGATAGGCCTCCCGGTAAACCGCCTTCTTATCGGGAACAAGATTAATTACACAGTTTGACATAATTACATCAACAGAGCTGTCCTCGAGAGGCAGATTTTCAATTTCAGCCAGATGAAATTCAGCATTTTCCAGTCCATTTTTTACAGCATTTTTTCTGGCCTTTTCAATCATTTCCGGGGTCATATCAACCCCGATCAGCCGGCCCTCGGGACCAACTTCCCGGGCTGCCAGCAGTAAATCAAAACCCGCGCCACAGCCCAAATCCAGCACTGTCTCGCCGGGTTTTAAGCTGGCTATGGCTCCCGGGTTTCCACAACCCAGCCCGTAGTTGGCTTCTGCGATGACTTCATCCAGCTTTTCCGGATCATAGCCCAGCTGCTCTTCATAGGAAGCTTGTTCTTCTTCATAAGAATAAGAAGCCTGTTCTACTTTATTTGAAACCTGTTCTGCAGCTGCTGAAGATGAATTTGCCGTCGAATTCGCAGAATCGGCACCGCAGCAGGAATCGGTAGTTGACTGCTCCAACCGCCTGGATTCGGAGCCATCCCCGCAGCAGCTTTTTCTTCTATCCTCGGCAATGCTGCCATATTTCCTTCTTAAAGCTTTTTTAATTTTATCTTCTGAGAAAATTTCCTGCCTGTCTCCATCCTCGCTTTTATTTTTATTATTCTTGTTATTCTTATTTGCCTTTCCCTCTTTATCCAAATTAGTATTATCCTTTTCAATCATATTATCACCTCTCCTTCTAAAATCTATTATATAATACTTTATCGTATATAGTCAATATGCGATAAAAAGAAAATAGAAATTAACGAAAAAGTCTAATCAGGTTATTTATTAACAAGAACAGAAATAACAAAAATAGAAATGAAAAAATTAGAAAATTAAAAACAGAAAATACAAAAACGAAAAGATCGAAAAGATCCATAAATTTTTGGAGATATTTCAATTTATCTGGGCCAATTATTTTTCTGAAACAATTAAATGCCAGCGCCCCTAATGCCAACATCCCTAATGGCAGCGTCCCTAATGGCAGCGTCCCTGCAAAAGGCATGTACCTCTCGGCGGAGTTTAACCCATGTCTTAATGGATACCCATTTAAAGAGAGTACCACTGTTATGACATGTAAC
>Ga0207421_10004940_pt1 | contig 15156 bp, 13 predicted proteins | sample SodLakKL_010_SED_4_FD_187542 | JGI IMG/M metagenome (GOLD analysis project Ga0207421, IMG submission 187542) | Alkaline sediment microbial communities from Lake Tanatar, Kulunda Steppe, Russia - 8KL_010_SED (SPAdes) (version 2) | ecosystem: Environmental > Aquatic > Non-marine Saline and...
AATTTATGATTCTGACGTCACATGTAGTACCCATGTTGGCTATAATCATGCTCCTGTGTGACGGTAAGCCGCCATGGGTATTTCATCTGTTTAAAATTTCTGATTTATAATGTCAGATAGAATGACATGACCGTTTTTAATCATACGCCTGTGTGCCCGGGCACCGGCCCGGTCATGTTCAGTTCATGAGGTTACCTTGTCTTCTGAATGGTGATGATCCTCGTCGACATCTTCCAGTGCTTCCGATGCAGACATGGATTCATGGTGTTCATCACTGATAATGCGGCCGTCGTGCAGACGGATGACCCTCCGGGCAAACCGGGCGATTTCTGCCTCGTGAGTTACCATCAGCGTTGTCAGACCCTGGCTGTTCAGATTCTGGATGAGATCGATCAGTTCCAGACCTGTGCGGCTGTCAAGGTTTCCAGTAGGTTCATCGGCCAGAAGAATTTCCGGCTCGGTGACCAGGGCCCGGGCAACGGCAACCCGCTGTTTTTGTCCCCCGGAAAGTTCATTCGGGGTATGTTTCATACGATCCTGAAGTCCGACCCGCTCAATGGCTTCCCTTGCCCGCCGCCGGATCTCCTTCCAGCTCAGCTCTTCCCGGCTGTAAATAAGCGGCAGCTCAACATTTTCCAGGGCTGTTGTCCGCGGCAAAAGGTGGAAAGACTGAAAAACAAAACCGAGCATTTTATTTCGAATTTCAGAAAGATGATTGCGGTGCATTTGCGCCACATCCTGACCGTTTAGCAGATACTGCCCGCCGGTAGCCTGATCCAGACAGCCTATGATATTCATCAGTGTGGATTTTCCAGAACCGCTTGATCCCATGATTGCAGAAAACTCACCGCGTTGCACCGTAAGGTCAATACCGCGAAGTGCTTCAACCGCCACCGATTCGGTTTTGTAGGTTTTTGTTATGTCTTTTACTTCAATCAGAGCCATATATTATTATCAGCCGGACAGATTCCGGCAGCTTTTTCAGTATGTGGCCTGTCTTCCCTGCAGAAGACCGGGACCGCCCTCTTCTTCCCGGGTATCAAGAGAAATTCCCACGGCCAGCTCATCGCCTTCTTCGAGCCCGTCCAGAATTTCCGTGTTTAGTCCGTCGCTCAGGCCTGTTTCGACCTTCTGAGCAACAAGTTCATCCTCCCGTAAGATATAGACGACCGTATCTGTATCATCGGCATCGCCGGGATGGTCCGGCCGGATGTGATCAGGCAGTCGGGCCCGCAGCGCATTGTTTCGTACACGCAGTACATTGTCTCTTTCTTCGGTGATGATACTGACTTCTGCAGTCATGCCCGGTTTCAGCAAATGGTCCTCGTTACTGACCGAAATGATGGCCTGATAGTAGACGACATTATCTTCGGTGATAGGGGCATTGCGGACCTGTATCACCTCTCCTTCAAACTCGTCGTCACGGTAGGCATCGACATGAAACCGGACTTCGTTTCCTTCCTGCACCCTGCCAATATCGGCTTCTGATACATTGGCATAGATATGCATATGGTCGAGGTGGGTGGCAATAAGAAAAATTTCCGGAGCGTCCAGATTGGCAGAAACAGTCTGACCAACATCCACTTCGCGGGATATGACCATTCCGTCGGTTGGCGAGTGTATCGTTGTCTGGTTCAGCTCCAGCTGTGCACGGTTCAGCGCGTGCCGGCGCACTTCCACTTCTGACTCAGCCTGTTTCAGTGCAGCTTGCGCCTCATCAAGCTCCGAAGGCGAAATAAATTCGCGTTCCCGCAGCTCCATTGTGCGGCTGTGATGCATTCTGGCGTATTCAAGGGCGGCTTTGGCCGATTCGAGCTGTGCTTCGGCGGAGCTGACATCAGCCCTGAAAGTGGACGGATCTATTTGGGCGACAACCTGTCCCCTTTCAACTTCATCGTTAAAATCGGCATGAATCTCTTCGATAATGCCGGATACCTGACTTCCTACAAGTACCTCCTCCACCGGCTGGAGCGTACCATGCGCTGTGACATGGCTTGAAATATCTCCGTAATTGACGGTTTCGGTATTCAATGGCGGCAGGGAGTCGTCCTGTCCGCCAAAGTATTGAAACCCGAGCCAGCTAGCCAAAGCCACTGCGACGGCAATGAGCAACGCATATTTTAAAAATTTCATCAGTTTTAGGTAATGTTTGCCTTCGATACGCCCGCTGATAATACACTAATTATGGCAAATTATCAGTATTGCATACACCATTTGTGCGGGATTAATCAATTTTTACATTATCTCCGGCAATCTTTGTTGGTTAATGAATATGTAACAGCATATTCTTCGAGGAAGTTTACACTGCATTGACATCGGAGATTACCCATATACATCCGATTCTGATTAATACTCTTTTCTAATGCACCGCTTATGCGTATTATTATAAAGAAATTTTTTCTGATTCTATGAGCTGACCAGGGGCGGACTGTTGCAGCCATAATTCCGGCTGCGCCTCTCGTGGCATTTGAAACACGAAGGAGAGTACGTCACTGTTGGCGAGGCCGAAACAGATCTGACCATCTATTAGGCAGCTAACAAGAAAATCCGTCTCTGTTGTCTTTACTCGTGATTATTGTGACATTTCCTGCAACACGAAATCCCCTGTCTGTTCCGGAACATCCCTCTCTAACAGCTAATACATGATCACGATTGCCCATGCCGACTGGTCGGCGAATCCGGATAAACGCTGGATCACTATGGCCACTGGTCCGGATCCGAACAATCTGTATGTCACCTCTCCTGAACGCGTGCCGTCAGCCGGGAATCTGCTCAATGAATTGATTTCGGCCGGCTACCGGCGTGAGGATACAAACAGCGGCCGCAATCACCGCTTATGGATCGGGTTTGACTTTCCTCTCGGAATCCCCCTGGCTTACGCAAAAAAACTTGGAGTGTCATCGTTCCGCGAACTTCTCCGCAAGGCCGGAAAGGACTCGCTGTCCAAATTTTTCGACCCTGCGGAAACGGCTTCGGACGTTTCCATTTTCCGTCCCTTCTACCCCAGGCGTCCGGGCGGAACTTCCCGGTCTCATCTTGCTGAGGGACTTGGCATTAAAAGCTATACGGATCTCCTGCGTCATTGTGACCGTGCAACCAGACACCGGAAAGCCGCCGGCGCGATCTTCTGGACCATGGGCAGCCAGCAAGTCGGCAAAGCTGCCATATCCGGCTGGAAAGACATATTGCAGCCGGCCCTTAATGATCCCGGCCTGGATACGGCACTCTGGCCTTTCGATGGCAATCTTCACGACTTGCTGGCCGAACGACAGATTGTGGCAGCAGAAGTATATTCCGCAGAAGCTGCTATTCAATTAGGGCTTGGTGTTCCGGGGCGTGGGTGGAGCAAGCGATCCGTTACAGACAGAATGAGCAAGGCATCTTCATTATGTGATTTTCTCGACAGGATGGATATTACAATATCACAACAATTACGTGATGACATTCTGCATGGTTTTGGTGAAGACAGGCACGGTGAGGACCGGTTTGATTCGGTGCCTGGGCTCTTTTCAATGATTGGTATTCTGAAGGGTGAGAGACCGGAAGGAACCGTTCCGGATGGATTGATACGTTCGACGGAGGGATGGATACTTGGCCAGTAACCATCTTAGCAGCAACATTGTCATAAACTGACCGAAATCTGTATAATAAAGGTCTTCCGATAGTATCAGAGAGGATAATGCAGCAACACTGAACATTTCTCTTACAATAGGACACATTGTTGAGATAAACTTCGTTGGGGTAACCCTCGCATGCTGTTATTATATTGCATCATATATATTTGATGCATATTTTATGCACTATCAAGTACTGTTGCAGTATAACTACATCATAAACAACATTGCCGTGCAGCCATGCGAAAGAGCACATATTATATACTGATGGGAGATGTAGTCCAAAGCAGTGATTATCAACCGGATCAACTTGGCCGGGATCTGAAAAAGCTGGTATCATCCGCCAACCGTGACCTTGAAAATCATACGCTTTCTCCGTATACGGTGACTCTGGGGGATGAATTCCAGGGCGTCACCAAATCACTTTCATCCGCCGTAGAAACACTTTTTTACTTTGAAGAGCAAAAACTGGCCATGAATCTGGACTTCAGCCTGCACTATGTACTTCATTTCGGGAAAATCGAAACGGAAATCAACCCGGATACATCCTACGGTATGCTTGGTGAAGGATTGACGGAAGCGAGGAAAATGCTGACTGCAAAAAAAAGAGACCGCAGGCGATTCAACTTCAGCTTAAAAAAGAGGATGCTGTCACAGCAGCTAAACCGCATTTTTGTGGTGCTGGACGGTATTGCGGGGCGCTGGAAACGTGACGATTTTTCCCTGATACTGGACATGATCAAAACAGAGAGTGACCGGGAGGTCGGAGAAAAGTACGGAAAGGATCGCTCGCAGATCTACCGCCGGCGAAAAACCCTGATGATTGACGAATACTTAATGCTAAAGGCCTTCATTATAAATTACAGCAAAACGGAGTCGTCATGAACTGGATATGGCTCATTCTCACATATGCTGCAATGGAAATCATTATCAACGTGGTGTTTCATTTTGTGAGCACCCGGATGGAACCGGATGAAAACCGTTTTATGTCGGTATTCAAAGGGGTACTGGAGCGGCTGTTCCTGATCACCGGGTTGTTATCGGGATATCCGCAGGTGATCATTGCATTCGGCGCCATAAAAATCGGCACCCGTTTCCAGAAGAACACGAAAATATCCAATGACTACTTTTTAATCGGAAATTTCATCTCACTGCTGACGGCACTTGTTTACAGTCAGCTTGTCATGACGTTGATATTCTGAGTTACCGGCATTTTCCGAGCGGGTTTCAGATATTACCTTTTAAGGTAGTATCTTCCGGAGTGTCTGATGATACTCACATCCAACAATATTCAACCATTACAAAATGAGATATATTTACCTGACACTGATCATTGTCCTGACTGCTATAGTGCTGATTTTTACATTTCAGAATCTGGATCTGGCGACTCTGAAGTTTCTGAACATGAGAATTGAACTTCCGATATCCCTGATTGTCATTCTTGTCTATATTCTGGGCATGATGACGGGCGGATCACTGATCATGCTGATCAAAAACTGGCTCAACCGGGCGCGCATCAGGCGATAATTTTTCGTTGGTCAGAGCATCGGTTTCTTTCTGCTAAACTGTACTATTGAATCATACAAATTATGAAATACCCATGGCGGCTCACCGTCACAAAGGAGCATGATTATAGCCAACATGGGTATTTCACTTCGTGACCTTCGGTTCATGTGACGTTAGAGTCATGAATTATAAACACATGAAATGTCCATGACCGGGCTGGCGCCCGGACAAACAGGCGTATGATTAAATACGGTCATGGCATTACATCTGACCATATGAATCAAAAATTTTAAACAGATGAAATCATCATGACCGGCTAAAATCCGGACAAACATGAGCATGATTAAAAACGGTCATGTCATTCTATCTGACATTATAAATCAGAAATTTTTAACAGATGAAAGCTGCCACCATTACCAGATCAGGCGGACCGGAGGTAATTGAAGTCCGCGATTATCCTGATCCTGTTCCGGGTCCGGATGAAATTTCCATCAAAGTTTTTGCTGCCGGAGTCAATTTCGCGGATATCCTGGCGCGCAGGGGCCTGTATCCCGATGCACCGAAACCGCCGGTTGTCGTCGGCTATGAAGTGGCCGGTACCATTCTGAAAACTGGTAAAAATGTAAGCCGAAAGCCCGGTGAGCGGGTGCTTGCCCTGACACGGTTTCATGGCTACTCCGAAATCGTGGTCGTAAAAGAAGAGCAGGTATTTCGTGTTCCGGACAATCTGACGCTATCACAGGCCGCGGCCATACCGGTGAACTATCTGACCGCCTGGCAGCTATCGGAAATGGGAGGCCTGGGGAAAGATGACGTTCTGCTTGTCCATAACGCCGGTGGTGGTGTAGGGCTGGCCGCACTTGATATTGCACGTCACCGGGGCGCCAAAACCATTGGCACCGCATCGGCGTCCAAACATGAACGGCTCCTCGACCGGGGATATAATCATGTGATTGATTACCGGACCGAAAACTGGACTGAGCGGGTCCGGGAGATCACCGGCGGACGCGGTGTGGATCTGGTTTTTGATCCGCTCGGCGGAGCCAGCTGGAAAAACAGCTACCGGGTGCTGGCACCTTCCGGCAGACTGGGCATGTTCGGTGTCTCCGAAGTGACCACCTCCAGACTGGCCGGACCATTAAAATACCTTTCGGTGATGCGCCGCCTGCCTTTTTATACGCCCATACAGCTGATGAACGGAAACAAAGGCGTATACGGAGTCAACATAGGCCGGCTCTGGAACGAAAAGAAGAAAGTGCGCAGATGGGCCGAAGCCATACTGGCAGGCGCCGGGGAGGGCTGGATATCCCCTCACATCGATGCGGCATTCAAGCTTGAGGAGGCAGCGGATGCCCACAGATATATTGAAGAGCGAAAAAACTTTGGCAAAATTATATTGCTGCCAAATGCAAACGAGGAATAAAAAAAGTGATCGTATATGCTGGTACTTGTACTTGGCGGAAATTCAGAAATCGGATTAGCCGCAGCCAAACAATTTGCCGAAAAGGAAAAAGCTGACATTATTCTTGCCTCCCGCAACCTGGAAAAAGCCAGGGAAAACGCCCGTGACATTTCAGAAGAGTTCGGTGTCCGGGCCGAGGGCATGGCCTTTGATGCAACTGCATTCGATACACATCCAAAATTTTATAATGACCTGGCTGACAAGCCTGACATTGTTATTCAGGCGTTCGGCGTGCTGATCAAACAGCAGGAATGCCAGGAGGATTTTAAAAAGGCGCGCCAGGTGATCGACGGCAACCTGACCGGGGCAATCAGCATTCTTGAAATCGTGGCCCGGGATTTTGAAAGCCGCGGAGCGGGGACCATCATCGGACTAAGCTCGGTTGCCGGTGAGCGCGGCAGAAAAAGCAGTTATATTTACGCCGCAGCCAAATCGGGCCTGACCGTTTACCTGGATGGGTTGCGGCACAGACTGTACGGATCGGGCGCCACCGCAATCACCGTCCTTCCGGGCTTTGTCCCCACCAAAATGGTTGCAGGCCGATCTTCCAAGTTCGGCGTTACTCCGCTCGAAACGGCCGGGAAAGACATCTATGAAGCCTGGAAGAAAGGCAGACACAAAATCTACACCGGGAAAAAAATGCGCTGGGTAATGGCATATATAAGAAACCTGCCTGAATCTGTGATATTGAAGCGCAGGGATTTATAGTGCTTCACTGTCAGCAATTTCTTACATTATTGTCTGAAATCCCACCATAGCAACCCTGCAATCCAATTTCAAAAAACCATGACCATACTCATCGTTGTACTAATACTGCTTGTTATCATGGTCGGCACATCGATCGCCATTTATAACCGGCTTGTGGCGCTTCGCAACCGATTCAAAAACGCCTTTGCCCAGATCGATGTCCAGCTCAAACGACGCTATGACCTGATCCCAAACCTGGTTGAGACGGCCAAGGGGTATCTCAAGCATGAAAGGGAGACTCTGGAAGCGGTCATACAGGCCCGGAATCAGGCGCAACAGATTGAAAAGCAGGTTGCGCAGCAGCCGGATGATCCGGATGCGATGAAAAAGCTGATGGGTGCCGAGCAGTCCCTGAGCGGCGCACTTGGAAGACTGTTTGCCTTATCGGAGAACTATCCTGATCTGAAAGCCAATCAGAACATGATGCAGTTATCCGAAGAGCTCTCATCCACGGAAAACAAGATTGCTTTTGCCCGTCAGTCATTCAACGATGCGGTGATGAACTATAACACAGCCCGGGAAAAGTTTCCCAACATCATGTTTGCCAATATGTTCGGATTTCAGCCTGCCCAGCTCTTTGAGGTTGACACCACCGAAGAAAGGCAGGCACCGCAAATTTCGTTTTAACGCTGTTTCCTATTTAACCGTCAGATCATGGATTTTTTCGAAGCACAAGACCGGGCGCGCCGGGCAACCTGGAAGCTGGTAGGATTGTACATGATATCCATTCTGCTGATCATTGCCGCGGTGTATCTTGTTGTGCTGATACTGCTCGGCTATGGTGGACAGGTGCCTCCTGACGCTTCCGTCATGGAGCGGGTGTGGTTTCCTGATGTCCTGATGACGGTATCCACCATCCTGGTCATCATCATTCTTGCCGGAACATTATTCCGTGTGGCCCAGCTCAGGAAAGGCGGCTCGGCGGTGGCCGAAATGCTCGGCGGACGGAAAGTTGAGCCCTCCACCCGTGACCAGCAAGAGCGGCAGCTCATGAATGTTGTGGAAGAGATGTCGATCGCATCCGGGCTGCCGGTTCCCGATGTTTACCTGCTGGACAATGAGCAGAGCATCAACGCCTTTGCGGCCGGTTTCGGTACCGATGATGCCGCGGTCGGTGTCACAAAAGGAACGCTGGACAAGCTCAACCGTGATGAACTGCAGGGCGTCATTGCTCATGAGTTCAGCCATATTTTCAATGGCGATATGAGGCTGAATATCCGGCTCATCGGTATTCTGAACGGTATTTTGCTGCTGCATATCATGGGAATGATAATGATGCGCAGTGCCGCCTTTTCCCGCATGGGCGGATCGGGGCGCGGGGGCAGCGGCGGCGGAGGCCAGGCTGCGCTGGTGATGATCCTGCTTGGTGTCGCCCTTCTGATCATCGGATACATCGGCATGCTCTTCGGGCGGATGATCCAGGCGGCCATTTCCCGTCAGCGGGAATATCTGGCCGATGCGGCAGCAGTACAATATACCCGCAATCCTGACGGCATCGCGGGCGCCCTGCGGAAAATCGCTGAAACCAGGCACGGCGGCAAAATCAATGACGGACACGCCATGGAGATGAGTCACCTGTTCTTTGCCAGCAGTTTTCACTCTGCCCTTGACCGCATGTTTGCCACCCATCCGCCGCTGGAAAAACGAATCAGGGCAATCGATCCGGCATTTGACAAGGAAAATGAGAAGAAGAAGGCGCGCATCAAAAAGCGGCTTGAAAAAGATCGTGTTGCAGACACGGCCCGGGCTGGCGGTTCCGCTCCCGGGAAAGCATCCGGACAAGCTGCATCCGAATCCGGTACGGCAGTTCCAGGAATTCCGGGCATTGGCGCAGATTCGGCCCATCCTGCCTTGAGGCCGGAAATTATCCTTGCTGCCATTGGTACGGTGGACGGGGACCGGATGCGGGTCGCGGGTCAGCTGATTGAGCGCATCCCGGTGAAACTGAGGGAAGTGGCGCACGAGCCGCTCGGGGCCGAAGCTCTTACCATTGCGCTGTTGCTATCCGGACGTGAACCATCTTCAGAAAAGCTGCCGGAATGGTATCGTGAGGAGTCCGGCAAGGAGCTGACCCGACTTACGCAAAAGCTTTTGCGTGATCTGAAAAAAGGAAGCCGGGAGTGGTTCCTCCCGCTTGCCGAACTGGCATTGCCTGCACTAAGACAGATGAGCGAGCTCCAGTATACACAGTTCCGTGAAACCATCGAGCGGCTGATACGCGATGACGAGAACGTAAGTCTGTTCGAGTTCGCCATGGAAAAAATGATTGTTCATCAACTGGACACCGCCTATTCCAAAAGAAAAGATCCGAAAATCAGGCATTATCATTTCAAGACACTGTCAGACGAGTTTGCCGTCCTGCTGTCGGCCATGGCCCATGCATCGGAAAGTGATACGCAGGCAGCCTGGGATGCCGGACTTGAGCCTGTGCGGGAGCTGCTGCCCGGTGACATCCGGCTGCTGGGTCCGGATGAGTACACTTTTGAAGTACTGGATAACGCACTGAAAGAAATTGCCGCGTCGGCAAATCCGGTAAAAAAATACCTGCTTTCATCTCTTGCACACAGCATTTCGGCCGATGATCAGATATCCGCCCGTGAACGGGAGCTGTTCCGGGCAATTTCCATTGCAATAGGAAGTCCGGTACCCCTCGGAGCATTTTAACACATTCCCTAATGGCAGATTTTCAGGAAGGATCACAGCAGACAGACGCGGTTATTACGTGGGTCGACGGGAACGACCAGGCGCACCGGGAAAAACGGGAAAAGGCAGAGGCATCGCAATGCGGCTTGTCATCAGAGCCGGTAAAAACCGGACAGGATGCGACCCGATTTCTTGACAACAAAGAGCTGGTCTATTGCATCAACTCCATCCGGCTCTTTGCCCCCTGGATCCGGAAGATTTTTCTTGTGACGGATAATCAGAAACCGGACTTCCTTACACCGGAGCTTCAGAAAACATGCAATCTGGAGATTGTTGACCACAAAGTGATTTTTGAATCATACGAATGGGCATTGCCGACGTTCAATTCGCGTACAGTTGAAACTGCGCTCTGGCGAATTCCCGGACTGGCACCGCGCTTTATTTATTTCAACGATGATTTTTTCCTGGCCGGCAAAACCGTACCCGGGCACTTTTTCACCGATGACGGGGTGGTTTTGCGCGGGAGCTGGGACAAGATGCACAGCTACGGTCCCCTCAGAATGAAGCTGAACGATGCCGGCACGTTTTTTTCAAAAAAAATCCTCGGGATCACCAGGTCGATGAATCTTCTTCTGCAGATCCGGTCTGCCCGCCTTGCAGGGTTCACCGACAAGTACTTCAGAACCCCGCACATCCCCCACCCCATCCGTACAGAGACACTGAAAAAATTTTTTGAAACGCATCCCCGCCCTTTCGAGGAAAACATCCGATACCAGTTCAGAAACACGGCCCAGTTTTCATCGGTATATCTGGCGCATCATCTGGAAATCGCCTCTGGTCACGCGGAGTTGAGGGATGCTTCGGACTTTGTGATGCTCAACGGTGAAATGGACTTCGGATTTACCCTGCGCCGCAAGCTGCGTCTGATCCGCAATCAGGATGTGCGTTTTGCCTGTTTGCATGGATTTGAGAGTTTCAGCAGGAAGCACCGTGAGGAGATCCGGCAGACACTTGGCAATCATATTGACGGGCCCGTCAGTTTGAACGGATCTGATCGGGCCGGCGCACCCTGATTTGCGGCACGCCTTCATGCATTTCTATTCTGCCTGAAATACAGACTTCCCGTGTCAGATAGCGCTCCTCTGGCGGCACCTGCCATTTTGCCCGGTCATCGCCCCAGATAACTGCTGTGAAGGGCTGATCGGGATGCGGTCGCCCCAGGTTGAGGAATGTCGGCTCACCGCCAATCCGTGGCACATAATCGGCGGACTCCACCACACCGCACACTTCGGCCATTTCACCGACATGGTCTTTGGCGTCAAAAGCTGAAATGCGTATTTCGGGGTCGGGATCGGAGGGCTCCGGCTGATACACACGTGACAGGATAAGTCCGGCGAGCATAATGACAGCCAGGACCGGCAGGATGTAGGCAAGCATTTTCCGGAAGTATTTCATACTGCAATGTACGGAGTTTATACGAGTGCCTAAACTGCTAAAAGTATCGCTTGCAACTATTCCGGCCTGTTCCGGACGATACTCACAGTATTATTATTGCGTGATTTGTACACATATTACTGTTTTTTATTTATTTATTTTTTAATATGGTGGCTGGTCCATTCACTATATCACAAAGAATAACCAACAGAGAGGCCTGTCATGATCAGATTTACGGTTCAGTTTATCATTCTGCTGCTTTTTGTGCCCTCGTTTGCCGCCTCACAGGAAACGGTAAATGACACTACCGATCATCCACTGGATGGTTTTGAAGATTATCTGCGAACAGACGAGCTGGTTGTTTTCTGGCTTGAGGACGTATATGATCCGAATACCGCAACAACCGAGAGAAAACTGTTCTCTCAGATTGTCTACGGTGACAAAACTCCGGATATGGATCAGTTTTTATTTCAGGAGCATGAGACGCTTCCCGAAAGGAGAGTTCATCAGTACGATACGGAAGGTTTTGAGCCCCGGTTTTCTTTCGATGATTTCCACCGAAGCCATGTGGATGTCGTTACCGGAGACTTCAACGGCGATGATTATGAAACCTTTGTCGGCGGTTATGCCGGTGACGGAGCCATTCATTTTGTCATAAACGACCTGGATCCTGAGCGTCTTGAAGGTGATAATGTCGACAATTTTGATATGGACATTTCTGAATACAGCATTCAGACAGCTGCTGATGATTTTATCGGAGGCTTGTTCAGGATGTATGCGGAAGATCTTACACGCAACGGCCGGGACGAAATCATTCTTGCATACAGAAATGATTCGGATTATATCATCGAAATTTTCACTGTTACCGATGATCTTGAGCTCAGTCAGATAGCCGATTACAATATGGGGCCGTTTCCGGACGATTACAGCGCCTTCGACATTGCAGCGGGTAAAATGACCTTGAGCAACACCCGTGAGATCATTTTTTCCTACGCCGCCGACGGGTCATCATTTTCCAATGTCATCATTGAGACAAAAATTTTCTACACAGAACCGAATGGTGATCAGCTCACTCTGATACCGGGCGAAACCAGACAACTTTATGATGGATTTACAGTGACTTCTGACATTAATATATCCACTGTAATGGGTGATTTTACCGGAAATGTTGTCCAGGAAACAGCAGTGGGATTCAATATGCAGAAGGAAACGCAAGGTGCTCAGGAAGAGGACAATCTTTTTGTCAGGATACTTGACCTTGCGGATGAATCACTTGAAGTCTGGCCCGGTTTTGACTTCATGGTGAGCATGATCAACGAGCTTTCTGCCTTTTCCATGGCCAGCGGTGATATCGACGGCACCGGGCAGGATGAAATTGTGGTTATGAATGACGGCCGGGCTCTGATTCTCAAAGCTCCGGAACGGCCGGAAATAACCGATGACATAGAGGAAAATGACGAGGACGAAAACGGTAATGACATCCAAAGAGAAGTTGCCATTTTTGTTGATCAATCACTGGATTTCAGCGTTCCGCAACAAACGGCCAGTTATTCATCCCGGTACGTGACCGTGTCCGATGTCAATCAAAGAAGAGATCTTATCCGCACGGGTGACAGTGGATTCACCACAGAAATAATTGCTCTGGCAAGCGGTAATCCGGAATGGCTGAGTCAGGGCGACAGCTACAATTTCTGGATCGAGGCGTTTGGGATCGATGAACCCGGGCAGGATCAGCTAAGCTCGCTGTTTGATGATCAGTTCGAAGAACTTACGAAAGAGAGTGATGAAAAAGGCCGGTCCTATGCCATTGCCGGAGGGGATTTCACGCAGTCGCGCATCCGGTATGAAAATCCCAGACGTTCGCAGCTCACGGATATAAACCAGCCATGGATCATTCTCAAGGCGCCTCCTACTCATTTCGACAAAATCGGTGAAACCATTTACGATGTTAACAACTGCTTCGGGGATGATTGCGGCTTCCGTGCAACATTCACTTCTGTGGAAACTGAGGAGCGTTCGGTATCAACGTCCGTTGAAAGCGACTGGACCGTGGATGCATCCGTAGAGGGCGCGATGAATGTCATTTCCTTTGGCATGAGTGCCAAATATGGTGAACGTTTTGGCCATTCCGAGTTCAAAGCCGAACGGGAGACCTTTACCCAAAGCCGAACTGCCAGAGATACGGATCAGGTGTATGCCGCTATTACGACCTTCGATCTTTGGGAATATGACGTATATGACAGCGGTGAATTTGCAGGCACCGTTCTGGCAGTGTTCCCGACCGGCACGGCAAACACCTGGATGTCATCCGACAGCTTCTTTGCCTACCAATACCGTTCACTGTCAGAGGAAACCAATTTGTTGTCATATCCCAGAAATGATCACATTCTGGAATCAGATGACGATGACATCGACATATTACTTAAGGGACTTCGTGAAGATGATCCCAATTTCAGCATAGACGGAGGTTCCAGTTCCACATGGTCTCTGGAATTCAGTGATTTTGTAGAAGAAGAAGAATTTACGGAGTCCAATGTAGCCATTGGCGGCTCTCTTGGTTTTGAGCCGCTGGGACTCAGCCTCGGCGGAAGCTACAGCACATCAGAACTGCAGACAAACCGGATGTCGGTTGGTGAAGAAATCAAAATCGAAGTTGAACTGGGTTCCATAAGCTCACAATTTCCTACAGCACAGTATATCATTTATCCCTACGCCTACTGGCACAGAGACGGACCACTCGTAATTGACTATGCTGTACGTCTTGACAAGCAGCTTCTTGGCGGCCCCAGCAGCTTCTGGGATGAGAGATACGGCGACAAACCCGATCCTGCAATCAAACTGCCATGGAGACACCTCAGAGAAAAATCAGAGCTGCGTTCCAATGGCGGCGATGTAGAATTCGACGAGGATCTGCTCGAGCTGACCAAATCAATAAGCGTATTGCCCGAACGCATCAATTCAGGAGATACGGTAACGGTTGATGTGGATGTACACAACTTCAGTCTTGTGGAGCTTGAACAGGCCGTGGATGTCCATCTTTATCTTGGAAAGCCCGAGAGCGGTGAGCGCATCACATTCCTGGATGGAGATGACAAGCTGCAGACCGATCCGCTGATGCCGATCCGGGGGCAGCAAACTATCACCGCTCAGTTTGTAATGCCGGAAACCGTAACAGAGCCCCGGCTTTTTGCTGTTCTTGATCCTGACGATGCCATTGATGAAATCCATACCAGTAATAACAGAGGGTTTATCCCCCTTTCGACAACGGCAACTGTCGTGGGAGCTGATCCGGATGATTTGGCCGAAAATGTACCCTCCGAATTTCAACTCCATCAGAACTATCCCAACCCGTTCAATCCGGCCACTAACATCCGGTTTGATTTACCCGAAGAGACCCGCGTGGTCATTGATGTTTTCGATGTGCTGGGCCGGCGGGTCGCAACTCTGACGGATCAAGTTATGTCACAGGGAACTCATTCCGTGACGTTTGATGCCGACAATCTGACCAGCGGCGTATACCTGTACCGCATTCAGGCCGGAAGTTTCACCGAAACAAAAAAAATGATGCTGCTGAAATGAGGAAATTTTTCCAGATAGTAAATAGAGTTGCCCCCTGACCGGGCAAACATCACGGACTGAATAGCGTCACTTCATGAAATGTCCATGACCGGGCTGGCGCCCGGACAAACAGGCGTATGATTAAATACGGTCATGGCATTTCACTTCGTGACCTTCGGTTCATCTGACCAT
>Ga0207421_10004941_pt1 | contig 15155 bp, 17 predicted proteins | sample SodLakKL_010_SED_4_FD_187542 | JGI IMG/M metagenome (GOLD analysis project Ga0207421, IMG submission 187542) | Alkaline sediment microbial communities from Lake Tanatar, Kulunda Steppe, Russia - 8KL_010_SED (SPAdes) (version 2) | ecosystem: Environmental > Aquatic > Non-marine Saline and...
CACTGACCTTGCTATAGATGGTGATGGTTTTTTCAGGGTTAATGATGGGCAACAGGATTTTTATACAAGAGCAGGTAATTTTACTGTTGATAATAATGGCAATCTTGTAAGTTCCAGCAATGGTTATAAGGTCCAGGGCTGGATGGCTGACGGAGATGGTGAGATTAATACTAATGATCCAGTAAGCGATTTAGAAATACCAATTGGAGATAGTATAACCGGACAGGCTACCTCATCTGCCAGGTTTACTGGAAATTTAGATTCCCGTGCGGAAGAAGGTACTGAAAGAACAACAACTGTTGAGGTTTATGATAGCTTAGGTGCTAGGCATACTGTTGAATTGAATTTAACACGTACAAATGTTGAAGATAATATATGGACTGTTGATCTACTTGGTGTTAGTGATGCTGAATTTAGTGAGGGAGAATTAGGAACGATTGACTTTGATGAGAATGGTCGTTTTGACACTTCAGAATTAGATTTAATTGAATTCACTCCTGATGGTGGAGCAGGGGAAGGCGGAGAACAATCTGTTGAGCTTGATTTTTCAAGGATGTCACAATCAGCCGGTGAGTTCAGCATAGATGGTTCTGCTGAAGATGGCTATGAATATGGTTTTCTTGATTCCTTTGGAATTGACAATCGAGGGGTTATTACAGGAAATTATACTAACGGTATTAATCAGCAGATTGGCCAGGTTGGTCTTGCTAATTTCAGTAATCCTTCAGGTTTAGTTAAAGAGGGAGAAACTATATTCAGAGAGTCTCAAAACTCAGGTGAAGCGCAATTTGGTGAGGCTACAGTCGGAGGGCGTGGAGAAATTGCTCCAGGTACTCTTGAGATGTCAAATGTTGATTTAGCTGAGCAGTTTACTAATATGATTGTTACTCAGCGAGGTTTTCAGGCTAATTCAAGAAGCATTACTACAAGTGATGAAATGCTACAGGAATTAACTAATTTGAAGAGATAATTTATAAAATAGTAAAAGGGGTGGGTTAATTGATAAAGCTAACTAATTTAAGGGGCGAAGAGATTGTTGTTAATATCCAATTGATTGAAATGATTAAGGCCACCCCTGATACTGTTATCACTCTGACTACAGACAGGAAAATTTTAGTTAAAGAAGATATTGATGAAATTATAAAACGGGTGAAGGCTTATCAACGTGATATATACTCCTCACCCAGGATAGAAAAGGGGTGAGCAAATGGATATCATTACTCTGATTGGATTGATAACAGGTGTAGTTTTATTAACAGGAGCAATTATACTTGGTGGACAACCGATTATTTTTGTTAGCCTGGAATCTATATTAATTGTTGTCGGTGGTACTATGGCAGCTACAATGATAAATTACTCCTGGGATAAGCTGTCGAAATTACCTTCATTGATAAAAATTGCTTTTGCAAAGAATAACCATGACTCAAATGAGGTCATATCATTATTAGTACAATTTGCAGAAAAAGCTAGGAGAGAAGGTTTGCTTGCTTTGGAGCAGGAGGTAATGGAAGTTGATGATCGGTTTCTACAAAAAGGCATTCAGCTGGTGGTAGATGGGACTGATCCTGAACTGGTAAGAAATATTTTAGAAACAAAATTAACTTTTATTGAAGAAAGACATCATGAAGGGCAGGGTATTTTAAAACAGATGGGCAGATTAGCTCCTGCTTTTGGTATGATCGGTACACTTATCGGTCTGATACAGATGCTTTCTGAACTTGATGATCCAACACAGTTAGGTTCTGGTATGGCTGTAGCTCTTTTAACTACATTTTATGGTGCTTTAATTGCAAACTTAGTATTTATTCCAATGGCAGGCAAATTAGAAACTACCAGTCACGATGAGATACTTTTAAAAGAAGTTATGATTGAAGGTATTCTGTCGATACAGGCCGGTGAAAACCCTAGAATAGTTGAAGAAAAATTAAGGGCGTTTCTAGCTGAAGAGGATGAAGACACTGCCGTCGAAGGAGTCGGTGAGGTGGTGATGGAAGATGGCTAGAAAAAGACCTGAAGAACCAGAATCTGAGAGTGGTTCGCCAGAATGGATGACAACTTTTGGTGATATGATGACTTTGCTATTGACATTTTTTGTCTTGCTTTACTCTATGTCATCTATAGATGTTGCTAAATTTGAGCAGGCAATGGGGTCTTTACAGGGACATTTAGGGGTTCTTTCAGGTGGTAGAGCTATTTCAACTCAGCAAAATCTTGATCGAGGAGATATTGGTCAGGATTTCAGCCCTATAACTACCAGGGTTTTAGAAAGAGCGATGACTGAGATAGAAACTTATGTTGAGGATGAAGGTGTAAGTCAGGATGTATCCACGGAAATGACTCAAAGGGGCCTGGTCATAAGATTTACCGGTCAGCTATTGTTTAATTTAGGTGAAGCTGATATTCGGGAAGAAGGAGAGGATGTATTGCTAAGAGTTGCAGATATAATTAGAGAAGTTCCTAATGATGTATTGGTAGAAGGGCATACTGATAATTTGCCAATTAACACACCAGAATTCCCTTCTAATTGGGAGCTTTCTACAGCCAGAGCAACTCGGGTTATTAGGTATTTCATAGAAAATGAGGATATTGATCCTGATAGATTATCTGCATCAGGTTACTCTGAATATCAACCTTTAAGGCCTAATGATACACCAGAAAATAGAGCTGAAAATAGAAGAGTTGAAATTGTATTATTAAATCCAGATTATATGGGACCACCACGAGCTGAACAGGAAGAGGTGATTAATTGATGGCAGAAGATGGAAGCAAACTAGGTAAAATTATGACTTATGTTGGAGTAGCATTTTTAATAGTTGTACTTGCTGCAGCAACAAGTTTTGGAGTTCTCTGGTATATGACAAGGGATACAGGCCCAGATGAAATAGAAGATAGAATGGGGCCGACTTACCAATTAGGAGAATATACTGTAAATCTTTCAGGCACAGGAGGCTTTCAATATCTTCAAACAAATATTGTTATTGAAGCAAGCGAAGATGTGGTTTTAGAAGAAATTGATAAACGTTCTCCTCAAATTGATGATGCAATTATTTCTACACTAAGAAGCCAATCAATTGATGAGATTCAAGAACCTGGTGCTAATGAAATCAAAAAACAGTTAGCTGATAGCATAAACGAGGTCATAAGAAATGGTGAAGTTAGAAATGTCTGGTTTACTCAGTTTGTTGTTCAATAAGGGGGTGGTTTGATGGCAGAAGTACTTGACCAAAATGAAATTGATTCGTTATTATCTGCATTATCATCAGGTGAAGTTGATGCTGAAGAAATGAAAAAAGAGGAAGCTGAGCAGGCAATCAAAGATTATGACTTTAGGCGTCCTGATAAGCTATCAAAAGAACAAATGCGGACTTTACAGATGATTCACGAAAACCTGGTTCGTTTATTGACAACCACTCTCTCAACTAAACTTAGAAGTATGGTTGATTTTGAAGTGGCATCTATTGAACAACTTTCATATGATGAGTTTATTAGATCTTTGCCAGAGCCAACTATTATTGGAGTAGCTGAACTAGAACCGTTTTCAGGCCAGTTCATTTATGAAATTAGCCCGGATATTGGTTTTGCAGTTATAGATAGATTATTTGGTGGAATGGGAAGACCTTTAGAAGATATCAGGAGTTTTACAGATATTGAGAAGGTTGTATTAAAAAAAGTATTGAAGTGGTTTTTAAGTACTTTACCTGAAGCCTGGGAAAATATAATTCGGGTTACTCCAAAATTAAGGGAAATTGAGTCGAATCCACAATTCACTCAGATTGTTCCCAGCAATGATATGACAATTATTATAACATTATCAGCTAAAATAGCTAATAGTGAAGGACTAGTAAATATCTGTATTCCATATATAATGTTAGAACCAATAGTTCCAAGACTGAATGCCCAGCAATGGTTTTCAAGCACACGAGAAGAACAAACAGCTCAACATATAGAAAATCTTAAGAAAAGAGTTCAAAAAGCAGAAGTTGATGTTCTGGCAGAGTTAGGTGAGGCTGATATAACGGTTACAGATTTATTGTATTTACAGCCTGGCGATGTTATTAAAACTGATAAAAGAACTGAAGATATGATAGATATTAGAATTGGTGAAAGAATAAAATATCAAGGGCTGGCAGGTACCAGCAGAAAACATCTGGCAGTTAAAATTGCAGAAGTAATGGATATGGGAGAGGATGGTGAAATAGAAGATGATGAGTGATAGCAATGGAGATTTTTTATCCCAGGAAGAAATTGATGCCTTAATGAGCAAGCAACAAGAGGGCGATGAAAAGAATCAGGTTTTAACTGATGAAGAAATAGATGTATTAGGAGAAGTTGGGAATATAGCCATGGGCTCAGCAGCAACAGCGCTATATACAATTCTTGATCAAAAAGTTGAGATAACTGCTCCTAAAGTTTCAGTAGAATCTTTTACAAATATAAGTAATCAATATCATAAACCATGTGTTCTTGTTGATGTTGAGTATGTTGCTGGTATCGTTGGTGTTAACTTGTTAGTAATTCAAAAAGAAGATGCAGCAATTATAGCAGATTTGATGATGGGCGGAGATGGCTCTGATCCAGATAGTGAGTTAAGTGAAATGCATATTAGTGCAGTTGGTGAGGCAATGAATCAGATGATGGGTTCAGCTTCAACAGCAATGTCGAGTTTGATTGATGATGTTGTAAACATTTCTCCACCGAATGCTGAATATTTAGAGATGGATCAGGCTCTTGATAATAAAAAGTTCTTTGGGCCTGAAGAAGAACTTGTGGCAACTTCTTTTGACTTAAAAGTCGGAGATTTAATTGATAGTCAGTTTCAGCAATTATCAACAGTTGATTTTACTAAAAAATTGGTTAAGAAATTAACTGAGGAAGATGATGGTTTGACTTTGAAAGATGAGATTGAGGAGTATGAGACTAAGGATAAAGATAAAATTTCGGTGGCTGAGGATACAAAACCTGGAGCAACAATCAAAAGTGAAAATAAGGGTGCAGGGTATAATGAACAAAAATCTAGTAGTCAGGATAAACAGAAGTCTACAGCTAAAATGGATAGGACTGCTCAGAGTGGCCAGGTTTCTCAGGACACTGTTGATGTACAAAAAGCAAGCTTTCCAGATTTTAATGAGCCAGCTTCACAACCTCTACCCCAGAATATAGAATTGGTTAAAGATGTTCCATTAAAAGCAACGGTTAGACTTGGGAAGGCTCAAATGAAAATAAAAGACATATTAGACTTAGGCGAGGGCTCAATTATTGAGTTAGATAAATTAGCTGGTGAGACAGTTGATTTGCTAGTAAATGGTAAGTTAATTGCTAAAGGTGAGGTAGTTGTTATTGATGAGAATTTTGGGTTTAGAGTTAAAGATATAGTAAGCCCAAAGGAAAGATTATCTTCGATTTAAAGGAGTAAATTTATGGATTACGGAGTAGAAATTGCGCGGATGTTCTTTTATCTGCTATTGGTTTTAGGAATAATTTATGTTTCTCAGCATTTTCTGAGAAAATTCGTTAAAAAACAGAGGGTTGGCAAACATCTTGAACTTATTGAACAGCTTTACATATCTCCTAAGGTGAGTATAGGGCTGGTAAGGGCAAAGAAAACAGTTATACTCTTGTCATTTAGTGATAAAGGGATTAATAAACTCAAGAGTTGGACATTAGAAGAGTTTGGTGAAGTTTTATCAGATTCTAAAGAGGATGGTCCAAAGTTTTCTGACTATCTAAAGGATATGGTTGGTCAATATAGGCGGAATCAAGATGAGTAGATTTAAATTTTATAAAGGTGCTACATTTTTAATATTAGTATTTTTAATAGTAATGTTATTACCAGCTCCAGCAATGGCTCAGGAGGGTTTAATTCCAAATATTAACCTTGAGATAGGCGCTGAGGAAGACGGCGATAATTTAGTACCTTCTTTGCAGCTATTACTACTTTTAACTATTTTATCACTGGCTCCTGCAATATTAATAATGGTGACATCATTTACCAGAATCATTATAGTTTTATCGATGATTAGAAATGCATTGGCTACAAGAACAATGCCTCCTAATCAGGTTTTAATAGGACTGGCGATATTCTTAACTATATTTATTATGGCACCTGTGTGGCAGGGAGTAATAGATGATGCTGTTACACCATATATCAATGAAGAAATAGAGACAGAAGAAATGGTTGAGAATGGCCTGGAGCCAATAAGGGGTTTTATGTTTGAACATGTTAGAGAAAGAGATTTAAGTTTATTTTATAATATGACAGATATGGAAAGGCCTCAGAACCAGGATGATGTACCTATTTACCTTTTAATTCCAGCCTTTATTTTAAGTGAATTAAAAGTAGCATTTCAAATTGGGTTTATAATTTATATTCCATTTGTAATGATTGATATGGTTGTTGCAAGTATTTTAATGTCTATGGGAATGTTAATGTTACCGCCGGTCATGATTTCATTACCATTTAAGATAATGTTATTCGTACTTGTTGATGGCTGGTATTTAATTATTGAATCATTAATCAGGACTTTTTAGAAGGGAGAGAGCTTAAAAGATGGATCAGGGTTTATTAATTGATATGTCAAGGCAGGCTTTATTTATAACGCTTTTAATAGTTGCACCTGTTCTTGGAGCTGGTCTTTTAACTGGTTTGATTGTTGCTATTTTACAGGCTACTACTCAAATACAGGAACAGACTTTAGCTTTTATCCCTAAAATATTTGCTGTTCTTATTGCGTTAGGCCTTTTTGGACCATGGATGTTAACGACTTTAATGGATTTTATAAATGAACTGTTCTTTAATATACCTAATTATGTTGGGATGCTATAAAAATGGCAAATCCTTTATTGATAATGACTGATTATACATATCTTTTTGTGCTTGTTATGATAAGGTATGTTGGTCTCTTTATTGTAACCCCAATTCTTTCAAGTGGAGCTTATCCAAACCGACTTAAAATAGCAATTGCTTTCTTTTTAGGGATAGCAACTGCTCCCGTAGTTGCAGCTAACTATGAAATAGTATATCCAGATCATATATTTTTGGTCTTTGGTGATGTATTGAGAGAGTTTGGTGTAGGTTTAACTATTGGCTTTATTGTTTTAATGGTATTTACTGCAGTTCAATTAGCTGGTCAGTTTATAGATACTAAGATGGGGTTTGCAATAGTAAATGTTTTTGATCCAGTCTTTGATGTTTCGGGGCCTATAACAGGACAATTTAAAAATATTTTAGCATCTCTACTATTCTTAACGATAAATGGACATTTAATAGTTATTCAGTCAGTTTATTCTACATTTGAAAAAATCCCTCCTGGCGAATTTATAATAACTGATCAGGGCTGGCAAATTTTGTTTAGGTTAATGGGAGATATTTTTATTATGGCTTTTATGATTGCGTTACCAGTTGTCGGGACAGTCTTTATGGCAGATGTTATTTTTGGATTTTTGGCTAGATCAATACCTCAAATGAATATTTTTATTGTTGGTCTGCCACTTAAGATTTTAATAGGCATTTTAATTATTATGTTATCCTTAAACCTAACGTTTTATTATTTTTCAGAAATTTTTGCAGAACTATTTCAAAATCTATCTAGAATAATAGATTTTTTTGTTCCAGTTTGATTTGCAGGAGAGTGATGTAGTTTATGGCTGATGAGCCGATGGGAGAAAAAACGGAAGAACCGACGCCGAAACGACTTGAAAAAGCAAGAGAAGAAGGGCAGGTTGCAAAAAGTCAGGAGTTTAATGCTGCCTTTACTTTGCTGGCAAGTTTTCTGGTTTTATTTTATCTTTTTGGAGATATTATGAATTCGATTCAATTGAAAATGGTTGAATCACTAAAACTATCTTCTGCACCTAATATAACTCCAGGTGATGGTTATTATTTAGTTATGGATCATATAGTATTTATTGCCAGACTGGTAGCCCCAATGATGATTGCGTCAGCATTAATAGGTGCTATTGTAAGTTTTTTGCAGGTAGGTCCTATGTTTAATGTGAGCATTATTCAACCTAAATTTGAAAAGTTGGATCCTATTAAAGGTGCTAAAAATATTCTTTCTATAAAATCTTTAGTGGAGCTAGTAAAATCTTTAGCTAAGGCAATAGTCATTACTTTTATAGCATATCAACAGATTAGCAACCGCTGGGAGAATTTAATTTCATTATCCCATCAAGGACTTGAGCCTGGTTTATTGTATCTTGGGAATCTTATTTTTCAAATAGCTATTAGAGTGTTAATTTTTCTTATAATCCTGGGCATTTTTGATCTTATATATCAACGCTGGGATCACCATAAGAATCTAATGATGACAAAACAGGAAGTTAAAGAAGAACGCAAAGAAATGGAAGGTGATCCTCAGATTAAATCAAAGAGGCGCCAGATCCAAAGAGAGATGAGTGTCAATAGAATGATGTCTGCAATGGAAGAGGCAGATGTTGTTATTACAAATCCAACTCATATTGCTGTGGCTTTAAAATATGAATTAGATGAAATGGAAGCCCCTGAGGTAGTTGCAAAAGGTGAGGGGTATATTGCTCAAAAGATAAAAAATAAAGCTGATGAATTAGGAATTATTCAAGTTGAAAATAAACCACTGGCCAGGGCTTTAAATGGGACTACTGAGATTGGCCAGAAGATACCAGGAGATTTGTACCAAGCAGTTGCTGAGGTGCTGGCATTTGTTTATAGAGAAAATGAGAAGTATAGTAGACAATAAGATTGAGAGGAGGTGAATAAAATGAGAGCAGAAAATACTAATACAAGAGCAAGTAATACAAGTAATTTTATAAATCAAAATAGTGATATTTTATTTGCTTTAGTGATGGTTGGAATAATTGTAATGTTTATTATTCCATTACCACCGGCTTTAATTGATATTTTACTGGCTGCTAATATCACATTTGCTATGGTGGTAATTTTAGTTAGTATCTATACAACTGAGCCATTACAGGTATCAGTCTTTCCTTCTCTCCTTTTATTTGCTACTCTTTTTCGGTTAGGCTTGAATGTTTCAACTACCAGGCTGATTTTAGGAGAAGCTTATGCTGGTGAAATTATAATGAGTTTTGGTGATTTTGTTGTTGGAGGAAATTATGTTGTAGGTTTGGTTATATTTATTATTCTTGTTGTTATTCAGTATGTTGTTATTACTAAAGGTGCAGAAAGAGTTGCTGAAGTTGCTGCTAGATTTACTCTTGACGCTATGCCAGGAAAACAAATGAGCATTGATGCTGATTTAAATGCAGGAATTATTACTGAAGACGAAGCTAGATATGAGCGCCAGAAGATAAGAGATGAGGCAGATTTTTATGGTGCTATGGATGGTGCCAGTAAATTTGTTAAAGGTGATGCTATTGCTGGTATTATTATTACAGTGATTAACATTATTGGTGGACTAGTTATTGGTGTTTTAATGCAGGGAATGGATATTGGTGAAGCTGCTCAGGTTTATACATTATTGACTGTCGGTGATGGCCTTGTCAGTCAAATACCAGCATTGTTAATATCGTCAGCTACTGGTATGGTTGTAACCAGGGCCGCTTCTGAAGGAAGTATGGGCCAGGATATGACCAGGCAGTTAACTGCCCAGGCCAAACCACTCTGGATTGCAGCAGGAGTTTTAGCTTTATTGGCATTTGTTCCAGGGTTACCAACTATTCCTTTTCTAGTTCTTTCAATTTTAATTGGGGGAATTGCTTTTTTACTTTTCAGTCAGGCAGATTCTGTAGCTGGTCCTGGAGAGAAGAAGGAAGATGGAAAATTAGAGGAAGAGCAACCTGAAAAGCGAAGGCCTCAGAGAGAAGAACTATCTGATCTTATAAAGATTGATCCGATGGAGGTTGAGGTAGGTTATAATTTGATTCCACTGGTATTACCAGAGCAGGGTGGAGATTTTCTTGATAGAGTTGCTATGATAAGAAGACAGACTGCTATGGAATTAGGGATAATTGTTCCTCCTGTTAGAATTTTAGACAATCTTCAATTAGAACCAAATACTTATAGGATTAAGCTAAAAGGTGTTGAGATAAGCAGGTATGAGATCTTACCTGATCATTTCTTAGCTATGGATTCTGGAATGGTTACAGAAGAGATAGAAGGAAAAGAAACTACTGAGCCTGCTTTTGGAACTCCGGCTATCTGGATTAATTCAAATCAGAAAGATGAAGCTGAGATGGCTAATTATACAATTGTTGATCCTCCATCAGTAATGGCGACACATTTGACTGAGATTATCAAAGAGAATGCTCATGAACTTCTTGGCAGGCAGGAAGTCAAAGAATTAATTGATAATATTAAAAATGATTATCCTGCAGTTGTAGATGAACTTTTACCAGATTTGATGACCTTAGGAGAAATTCAAAAAGTTTTGCAGAATTTGTTGTGGGAGGATATTCCTATTAATAACCTGTTAACTATTCTGGAGACCCTTGCTGATTATGCACCTAGAACAAAGGATACCGGCCTTTTGACTGAGTATGTTCGTCAGGCACTATCCAGACAGATTACTAATCAGTATATAGATCAGAATGATAAATTGCATGCTGTTACTCTTGACCCTGAGCTGGAAGATGAGCTTAATCAGGCTTTGGAACAGAGTGAACAGGGGAATTACCTTGCTTTAAATCCTAAAAGGGCACAGGATTTAATTGAAAATATAGCTGATCAAATTCAAACTTTACTTAAAAGAGGATTAGAACCGGTGTTATTAACAGCTCCGGCAATTCGAAGGCCATTAAAAGAAATGACACATCGTTCATTAGATAAATTAAATATTTTATCATATAATGAGCTTCAATCTGATGTTAATCTACAGATTCTTGGGACGGTGAAATAATAAATGAAAGTCAAAAAATATGTTGGTAAGAATATGCAGGATACGATTTTTAAAGTTAAAGCTGAACTTGGCTCTGATGCAATTATTCTAAATACTAGAAAGTTTACAGAAGGTGGGATATTTGGTTTTTTTGCAAAAGAAAAAGTTGAAGTTCTAGCTGGAGTTGAAGAAGCAAGAAATAAAAAGCCTGAAACAAATCGAGAAATCCAGGAAATTAAAAGTATGCTATCTAATTTAAATAAAAATTGGAATGAGAATGACTTTGTTAGGTCTTTATCTGAACCATTGAAGAAAGTTTTTGATTTATTAATTCAAGAAGGGGTAAATGAATCTTTAGCAAGATATTTAATTGAACAAATGCAGGATAGTGATAATCCTGAGGAACAGATGGAAATATTATCTAGTGAAATAGAAGATATTATTGGGCCACCTGCACCTCTCGTTGTTAAAGCTGATAACCAAAAAGTTGTTGCTCTAATTGGGCCGACTGGCGTTGGTAAAACAACAACTATTGCTAAGATTGCTGCTGATTTTGTTCAAAATAATGATTATAAAGTTGGGCTTGTCACTGCTGATACTTATAGGATTGCTGCTGTTCAGCAGTTAAAGACTTATAGCGATATAATAAATATTCCATTAGAAGTAGTATATGATGAAGATGAATTTGCAAAAGTGCTTGCCAGTAAATATAAAGATTATGATTTAATACTTTTAGATACTCCAGGAAGCAGTTGGAATGACAAGGTACAACTAGGAAGACTCAAAAAATTGGTTAATAAAAATTTAATCGATGAGACTCACCTTTTATTAAGCTTGAACTCGAGCAACGATAATATAGAAAAGGTTATAGAAAAATTTTCTGAATTAAATCCTAATAGGTTTTTGTTGACTAAAATTGATGAAGCAACAAATTTTGGTAATATTTTAAATCTAGGGTATAATTATAAACAGCCTTTTTCATATTTTAGTGCAGGTCAGGATGTTCCAGATGATATTGAAATTGCCTATCAGGAAAAACTGATGCCTTTTATATTAGGTGATAAAAATGCATGATCAGGCCAGTCGATTAAGAAAAATGTTTGATAGTGAAAAAACGAAAACTGAAAAAGAAAATTATAATTCTGCTAGTAGAGTAATTGCTGTAGCCAGCGGTAAGGGTGGGGTTGGCAAGACAAATGTTTCTGTTAATCTTGGTGTATCTCTTCAAAAAATGGATAAAGAAGTATTATTATTGGATGCAGATATGGGCATGGCAAATGTAGATGTTTTAATAGGTGTTACTCCTCGCTATAATTTGGGACATGTTTTAGAAGATAAATGTGATATTGAAGATGCATTAATTACTGGTCCTGAAGGATTGACTATTCTCCCTGGTTCTTCAGGGATTGATGAATTTATTAACATGAACATATATAAAATAAAACAACTTTTAAAACTTGCCTCACATTTAGAGGAAAATTATGATATAATTATTATCGATGTAGGTGCTGGAGCCCATCAGGGCGTTGTAAATTTTATTAAAGCTGCAGATGAAGTTATTGTGGTTTTAACTCCTGAACCAACAGCTATAATGGATGCATATAGTTTAATTAAAATTTTATCAAAAAATGAAGTAAGACCTAAATTAAATTTAATAGTTAATCAGGTAGACAATGATCGTGAAGGTGATGAAGTATCTAAAAGGATTAGCAGTGTTATTAAAGATTATTTGGATTTAGAAATATCTATTACTTCATATATACCTTACGACAATACTTTGCGAGAAGCAGTTAAAAAGCAAAAACCGATAGTTAATTTATATCCTAGATCAAGGGCAGGCAAAGCATTTACTAAATCTGCCGGTCAGTTGATCGACAGAGATGTTGGCAATAATGCAGGAATGCAGGGCTTTGTCAATAAAGTATTAGGGTTTTTCAAAAGTTGATTTTATAAATGTTATAGGAGGCTGGCCTGGATATGAGACCGGAGGATTTAGAGGTTAATGATAATATAGAAATAGAGATAAAAAAAGGTTATTACAAAGGGAAATATCAGAGCAGGATATCTGATAAAGAAGAAGATAAATTATATGCTTTAATTCCATATAATGATGGCAAACTTGTACCAATAGGTACAGGTGTTGAAGTGGAAGTATTGATTTCAGATGATTCAGCAGCTTATAAATTCAAATCAAGGGTTATTAATCGCATTAAAGAACCGATTCCCCAGCTGATTTTAGAATCTCCAGATACTGAAGATTTTATTAAAATTCAGCGAAGAAAGTATTTCAGGTTAGAGGTTAAGAGAAAGGTCTTTTATAGAAGGGTAAACAAAGACTGGGAGCCAAAAGAGGAAAAGTTTACTGAAAGCTCTACTATTGATATAAGTGGTGGCGGAATAAAAATGGTATTAAATGAGAATTTACCTAATAATATATTTATTGAATTAATGCTTGATATTCCAGCTATTGAAGGTGTGAAAATAGTTTCTAAAACTGTTAGGAAATATGAGCTTCCAGATGGAAAAGCTATAGGGGTTGAATTTTTAGATATTAACCCTCGAAGTAGAGATGCTTTAATGGGATGGTTATTTGATTATCAGAGGAAGTTAAGGAGGAAAGGATTGATATAGAGTTGTTGATTAAAATTATTAAACCTCTAATTGTTGCTTTAATCTTCTATATTATAACAGTACTATATGGTTTAATTTCTTTTCATCCTTTGCCAGTAATTTTTAATAGAGGGATTAGAGCATTTTTAATTGGATTTTTCTTGAGTTTATTTTTGAAATTAATGATTAATTATCTTATTCATAGTCTGGAGAATGTTGATAATAACAACAATAGTAATTATAAAAATGCTGCTAATAAATATCAAAAATCAGAAAAGGCTAGAGATAATTCTGAAGAAGAACTTGAAGAAAATAGAGATAGAAATAAAGATAAAGAATTTAACCCATTAGACCCGCCAGTATTAGAGACTGAAGATGAGTAGTCTTGTTGATTTATGGGGTGGTATTGCTTGAAAACTAAAATAGAGAATTATGATCTCTGGACTAAATTTCAAAAAGAAAATTCAGAATCAGCTAGAGAAAAAATAATTCTGAATAATCTAGATATCGTTAAGTATCAGGCCAGGCGAGTAAGCACTCTTATTCCAAACTTTATTGATGTTGATGATCTCCAGAGCTATGGTATGATTGGGCTTATAGAAGCTGTTGAACGCTTCAATCCTGAAATGGGATATAAGTTTTCTACTTTTGCGTCTAAAAGAGTGAGAGGGGCTATAATAGATTATCTCAGGGATCTAGATTGGCTGCCTCATTCAATTAGAACTGATGCAAAAAAGATTATTAATGAGAAGGAAGAATTAAAAAATGATGAAATCACTGATGATATTTCTGAGCTGGCTGAAAGGCTAGAGCTTTCAAAATCTAGAATAAAAAAAGTTTTAAGATATTTTAATGCCTCACAGTGGTTATCACTGGATACTGAGTATGAAGATGCAACCTTATTAGATATTGTATCTTCAAGTATTGCAGAACCTGATAAAAAATTAGATAAAGAAGCAACAAAAGGTATATTAATAGAGGCTGTTGACAAACTAAATGAACAGGAAAGACTGGTAGTTTCTTTGTATTATTATGAAGAATTGACTCAAGAAGAAATAGCAGAGGTTCTTGAATTATCAACTGCTAGAATTTCTCAGATACATAAAAAATCTATTCAGAGGCTAAGGGGTTATCTGGCTAATAAAAAAACCGATCTCTTTTAAAGGGGAGCAGATATTATGGCGAAAAAATTAGTGATTCAAGCAAGAGATAAATCAACTGCTATAGAAAAAGCTAAGAAAGAGTTAATAAGGAAACTCAATATATCTGATGACGATTTTAATAATGAAAGTTTAGATTTAATATCGGAGGAAGAAAATAAGGGATTATTTGGGATGTTTAAGAAGGATAATACTTATAAATTTATATATAATGATCCTCTGGATACTAAAGAATTGGAAGCTGAGATAGAGGACCTTGAATATGATATTAAAATAGATGGGGAATTTGATATAAGTATAGATGATGACGGGGTTAAACTTAAGGTTACACCACCTGGTAAGTCAGGTGATTCAGTTACTTACAGTCAGGTTAAAAATAAACTTGATAAATTAGGGATTGTAGAAGTAAACTGGGAAATAGTACAGAAAGAATTAGATGAAACTTCAGAAGAATGGAAGGTTATAGCACCTAGAAAGCCGGAATTAGATCAGGATGCTGAGGTTGACTTTGATATTTCCCAGGATAAACTTGAAGCTTTTATAACATATAAACCAGCTATTGGTGGCAAAAAAT
>Ga0207421_10004942_pt1 | contig 15155 bp, 13 predicted proteins | sample SodLakKL_010_SED_4_FD_187542 | JGI IMG/M metagenome (GOLD analysis project Ga0207421, IMG submission 187542) | Alkaline sediment microbial communities from Lake Tanatar, Kulunda Steppe, Russia - 8KL_010_SED (SPAdes) (version 2) | ecosystem: Environmental > Aquatic > Non-marine Saline and...
CTTGGTCCTTAAACAAAGGAAGCCCCAGACACTGCCGATAAAATCGATCCACTGCTTCCAAGTCTCGAGTGCCAAAGAAGACGACGCTTCCCTGCCAAGATATACTCATGCTCATCCGCTCCCGTGTTTGCCAAAATCTCTACCCGCGTCTGTCTGCATTTCCGTACGCAGACAGATGCTTAGTTCTATTCGCTAAAGCCGTAGCGTCTTCCTTCCCCTTGTGCCTCGGCGCGGTTTCGCGCCCTACCGGTACCCCTCGATTGCAGGCCATGGGCCGTTCCGCACGGCCAGACCCACACCGTCTCTGAACGGCATTGTTGGCGGAAAGCATCGACAGCCGCTCGGTTCGCCAAGCCATACACTGGTTCATTCTTCCATTCTATGCGGCATTTGCCATGCCCCAATGCCTCCTCCATTCCTTAGCCGGCCCGGCTGCCGGTAAGGCTGTCGACCATGGACATGCATGCAGGGCCTGCTGCATATATTCCGCGTTCCGGGCTCCTTTTCCTTGCCGCACAAATGTCCTAAGAAACAAAAAAACAGCCGGCAGAACCGGCTGTAATGCATAAAATGGGGTGAGTAACCGGACTTGAACCGGCGACCTCCAGGGCCACAACCTGGCGCTCTAACCAACTGAGCTATACCCACCACGTTGGATTGCGTGGCGCGCCTGGCAGGAATCGAACCTGCGGCACTCGGATTAGAAGTCCGATGCTCTATCCCCTGAGCTACAGGCGCACGATACAGCGATGGAGCGGGTGAGGAGAATCGAACTCCCATAGCCGGCTTGGAAGGCCGGTGCTCTACCATTGAGCTACACCCGCAGTAATACCCATGCATCGGACCATGGCTCGATGTACAGTAGTGGTCGGGGCGAGAGGATTTGAACCTCCGGCCTCCTGCTCCCAAGGCAGGCGCGCTAGCCAAACTGCGCCACGCCCCGATCTGTCATGCCTAAGCCTGCCGGACTGACAAGATAAATCTTACCATAGGGCATGGCGCCTGTCAACTGGATTGCTCCATTTTCCCGAGGGCGTCCTTCAACTGTTCCAATGCCTTGGAACGGTGGCTGATGCAGTTTTTGATTGTTTGTCCAAGTTCGGCCATGGTTTTTCCGTGTTCAGGTACCACGAACAGCGGGTCATAGCCAAATCCCGTGTCTCCTCGCGGTTCCGATGCGATGCAGCCCCGGCAGATCCCTTCAAAGACCTGTTCACAGCCGTTGGGGTAAACTAAGGCCATGACACACCGGAATTGGGCACACCGCTGTTCGGGCGGAACGCCGGCCAGTTCCCGCAGGAGCTTGGCGTTATTGCCGGCATCGCTTTTTGGTTCACCCGCGTAACGGGCCGAATACACCCCCGGCCTGCCCCCGAGTGCATCCACCTCCAGGCCCGAGTCGTCGGCCAATGTCAGCTCACCGAGCGCTTCCGCCACGGTACGCGCCTTTTTGAGGGCATTTTCGGCAAAGGTAACGCCATCTTCTTCTACCTCCGGCACCTCGGGAAACTCTGCCGCCGATACAACATCAAAGCCCAAATCACCTAGAATTTGCCGTATTTCCCGTACTTTGTTGGCATTGTGCGACGCAATGACCATGCGAATAGTCACCGTTCATCGCCGCCTTCCAATCGCTGGGCCCAGTCTTCGGCCATGATCTCCCGCTGCAGGCGCACCAGTTGCCCGATGCCCCCTTCGGCCAGGTCCATCATCTGTTCCATCTGGGCGCGGGTGAAGGGACTGTCTTCGGCTGTTCCCTGCACCTCCACCAACTGACCACTGCCCGTCATCACCACATTAAAGTCCACTTGCGCCTTGGAATCTTCGGCATAGTTGAGGTCCAACAGCAGATCATTATCCACCAAGCCCACGCTAATAGCCGCTAAAAAGTCCTTGATCGGCGATTGCGAAATTCTTTTCTTCTTGCGCAGCCCATCCAAGGCGTCCAGCAGCGCTACGTAGGCGCCCGTAACGGCTGTGGTGCGGGTGCCGCCATCGGCTTGAATGACATCACAATCGACCCAAATCGTGCGTTCCCCCAAGGCTTTGAGGTCGACCACCGAACGTAGAGCCCGGCCAATCAAGCGCTGAATTTCGTAAGTTCTGCCGCCGATCTTGCCTCGGGCGGATTCCCGAATATTGCGGGTTTCGGTGGCTCGGGGCAGCATGGCATATTCGGCTGTCACCCAACCCTGTCCCTGTCCGCGCAGCCAAGGCGGGACCTTTTCTTCCACGCTGGCCGTGCAGATCACCTTTGTATCGCCCACCTCAATCAGCACCGAGCCCTCTGCATGTTTAATAAAGCTCCTGGTTATGTTCACTGCCCGCAATTGGTCCGCTTCTCTCCCGTCGATTCGTGCCATATCGTTTTCGCCGCCGAACAGCCAATGCGGGTTGACGCCCCTGCTATCTTGCAGTCTTCCCGATTTATCCCTGCGCCGTTCCGTTATCTGGCGGCGGCCTTCACCTCCTGGTATCGTTCCCCTTAGTCTGCGAAGACGGCCGCTACCGATAGGCTGCCCGTCAGCGCTGGTATTTCCTTCGCCCTTCACTATAAATGTTTCTCCCCCTGCTGTCAACGGCCACGACAGCCGGCAGCCCCTCCACCGTAAGCCGGCGCACTGCTTCAGTCCCCAGATCTTCGTAGGCCACCACTTCCACTTCCTTGATACTGTCCGCTATGACCGCCGCAGCACCACCCCATGCCGCAAAGTATACCGCCTGGAACTCCACCAGCGCCCTGCAGACCTCTTCGCTGCGCTGGCCCTTTCCAATTGTCCCTTTTAAGCCCCGCGCCAATAGTGGAACGGTCATATCATCCATGCGGCTGCTGGTGGTAGGCCCCGCCGATCCGATCACGCGCCCCGGCGGAGCCGGACACGGCCCAACATAGTACAAGACCGCTCCTTGCAGAGGAAAGGGGAGATCTTCCCCCCTCTCAATCTGCTGCATCATACGCATATGCGCTTGGTCTCTGGCCGTGTAGATCGTTCCAAAAAAACGCACCTCTTGGCCTACTTCCAAGCTTTCCACGTCACAGAGGTCCAGGGGTGCTTGCAAGCGAATCATGGCCGTGCAACTCCTTTCGCCTGCCGTTGGACCTGTTCTCGAAAGTCCCGGCCCCGGGCTTCAAAGTCAGAGTACATGTCGAAGCTTGCACAGGCCGGTGAGAGCAATACAATATCACCCTGCCGCGCTGCAGCACGGGCAGCAGCCACCGCTGCAGCCATATCCGCCGTTTTCTGCACCCCAAAGGGTACCGCACTGCCAAATTCCTCGTTCACGGCCTCTTCCAGCAGTGAAGCCGCTTCACCGAGAAGAATCAAATCCCGCACCCTTCTCCGGAGGGAGCGGGCCCACTTGCCGTAGGAAAGACCTTTGTCGCGCCCCCCGGCAATCAGTACCACAGGCTGCGAAAAGCTCGCCACAGCCGCGGTCGAGCGCGCAGGCGATGTGGCAATGGAATCATCATAGAAGGACACCCCGTCCACCGCCCCGATGAACTCTAGCCGGTGGGAAACACCGCGAAAGCTTTTCACAGCCTTACGGATACCTTCCCAGCTAGCCCCAGCCAGATAGGCCAGGCAAGAGGCTGCAAGAACATTTTCCAAATTGTGGTCCCCAGGCAACGCAATATCGCTGCGGCGGCAGATCTCGGTCTGGTGTCCATTGCCATCGCGGAATACCAAGACGCCGTTTTCCATACCCGCACCCGGCAACGCCTGTTCACTGCCGCCAAACCAATACACGGTGCCCCGGCATTGATCGGCGAAGGTCTGCGCCCACGGATCCGCAGCATTGAGCACCGCATAGTCCCCGGGCAATTGATGCCGCACAATACTGCCCTTGGCCGACACATACGTCTCCATCGTGCCGTGGACATCGAGATGGTTCTCACTGATATTGGTCACCAACGCGTATTGGGGACTGGTCCGCATCCACTCCAGCTGAAAACTGGACAATTCCAGCACAATCCGGCTGCCCGCCGGAATATCCTGCACCTGTCCAATCAGGGGCTGCCCAATATTGCCCCCAACAATTGTATCAATACCCGACGCCTCCAGCATACGGCCTATCAATGTCGTTGTCGTCGTCTTGCCGCTGCTGCCCGTGATCCCGATTATAGGTGCCTCAGCCAGCTGAAATACTAGATCGACTTCGCTGATGACCGGCACCCGGCCCAGCAGGGAGGCAATCTGCGGACATTGTTTGGGAACTCCCGGCGACAGCAGGACAGTGTCATACCGATCCAGTCCATCCAGGTATCCGTCTCCGAGACAAAAGGACATTCCGCGGTATTCGAGCTGGTCCACCACAGTACCCAGTTCTCCCCGGGATTTGCGGTCGTGACCTACAACCACAGCGCCCCGCTTCAGCAAATATTCGGCCGCGGCCAAGTTGCTGACGCCAAGCCCCACCGCTGCCACATGACGGCCATCCCATGCATGCATCCTATTCATGTAAGAACCTCCACAGCAGCCCAGACTCGCCGGCCAGCCCGAGAAAGAGGCCCACCTGCGCCGGCTGCACCGCAATTGACATGACTCCTATGGCCCACCCGCGGGCGGGTTACGTCCAACCAAACTGGAATCCCTGCCCAAGGGCTCCCGAAGATACACATGCCCGGCCAAGGAATCCAATACTTCTCCCTCTATCTTGATCTGCACAGTGTCCACGCGGGAAGCTTCGACCATGGAATTGACGATGCCATAGACAGTCAGAAGCTCGCCGTAACTGCCACCGGGATGGCGGGACCGCAGCTTTTCATTGAAGTCCATCACCAAAACTCCATCCTGCCGCTCCATGCCTAGAATCTCTGTGCCCCGGGGGAGCATGTTGACCAGGCCTTTCGTCGTCGGACCCGACTCCAGGGCGCGGGCCCGTTCTTCAATGGTCCCATAGCCATGACGGTATTCGGGCAGCAAACGCCCATCGGTTTCGGAAGAAAAATACACCACAAAATACGGATCGGGCAGGCCAACGGACCCTGGCGGCTGCACCAGCTGGCGCGCTCCGAAGATAATGGCTGTTATCAGCAGAATAATACCTATCACTCGCCGCGCATCCATGGTATGACCCCCCTTCACCGCAGTATTTCCAAGAAACGGACAACACCATTGAAAAGACCCTCTGCAGCCACCTGTTGAAATCCACGGCTGCGGAGCAGCAGCTCCTCTTCGGGGTGATTGAGGAAACCCACTTCCACCAGTGCGGTGGGAATGCTCGACCCATTCAGCAGTGCCAAATCCGTTCGCTGCCGCAGGCCGCGGTCGATCAACTGCACAGCTTCGACCAATTCTGTCTGCAAAGATTGGGCCAGGAGCTGGTTGCGACTGCCCTTGGGGTGATACAGCGTTTCAGTGCCCCGGGCTGTATTCCCAATATAAGAGTTGGCATGGATGGACACCAAAACATCGGCATCGTTTCGGGACGCAATTTCCGGACGTTCAAATATGCTCACGTAGACATCGTCGGTTCGCGTATAGACAACTGTGGCACCGGCGTCCTCGAGGAGCTCTCCTAAGAAAAGGGATATGTCCAGAGCCACATCTTTTTCAAAGGTTCCTCGAGGTCCAATGGCCCCCGGGTCAGAACCTCCATGGCCTGCGTCAACCGCAACAACGTAATCAGAAAGCACCGCATCCTGCCGCCGCACCGAGGTCGGCACGCGGTCGGGCAGGTCTACGTCGTCCCAGGACTCCTCCCGCTGCAGCCTGGCCTCCCGCGCCAGCTGCGCCTGGTAGATGCGGGCGTCACTCTCCGATCCTTCAAACAGATTCAGTGCATAACCTGTGTCGAGCGCTTCCATCGCCAGCGGAGTGACGTCACCTTCCAAGTCCAGAACCACCCGAGTTGTAGAAGGGATAAACTGACTTACCCGCAAGCGGTTGATCCTGCCGTCACGTTCGATGGATTTCTCCTGGGCACCGCCCACCAAAGTGGCATTGTGGAAATCGAGAACGATGCGCCTGGGTTCACGCAGCTGAATAATATCGTAATCGGGATGGTCGGTGGACGCGATGTTTAGGCGCGGCTGGCCATTGGTCCATTCCACATCCACGTCGTAGATATGATAGTTGAATTCTATATCCAGACCGCCGTCAGGGCGGTGCCTCACCTCATAGCCCGTCGATGTATGTAGGTCAAAGACAATGCGCATCGTATCATCATCGAACTGACTGGTGCGTATGCGCTCGATCAAGCGTCCGTCGATGTGCTTGTCCGGCAGCGGATCCGCTTGGATGCCGTAGATATCCACCACCAAACGATCCGGCTCTACCAAGAGCACGCTTTGATAGCGGGTATAATTGTCTACATCAATGTGCACATTGGAGCGGGGACCGCCTTTGTACTCTACAGCCCGCAGGTCCTGGCCTCTCAACGGAGGAATTGCCAAACGATCACGCCAAGAAGGCTGTGTCGGGTCGACGTCCTCAACGAGGAACGTCGGAAGCTCCTTTTCCGGCTCGGTCTCCGGCTCAGCCTCTTCCTCCGGCTCGGGCTTGGGAAGGGGAGCAATGCGAAAACTAGGCTGCCGCCGTTCCAATACCGGGCCTAGTTCCTCCGCAGCATCTTCCGGTTCCGGCTTCTCCGCAATTTCAAACTCCGGTTCCGGCAGATCCAGGATCGAACGCACGGTGGACTTCGGTTCCCGGTCGGGAACGGAAAGCTGCAGAGCTCCCAACTCCGTATCATAGGCCAGACGCAGGTTGAGCTCATTGGCCACGAAACGAAGGGGCACCATCAGATAATCGTCCATCATCCTCGGCGCCGGTTCGATGGCATGGGAGGAGCCGTTCACAACCACCTCTTCGCGATCGGCGCTGAAAGACAGTTTCCGATCGTATACCTCCAGCACGGCTGTGGTGTCACCGACCGACCACTGCAGTGTCCCTTCAAGATAGCGCTCCAAAGCTGTCACGGGGACCATGACACTGCCGGAAGCAACAGTGGCGGCACGATCAAAAACCATTCGCTCCTCCTCAACGTATACGGTAACGTCGGCATACGCCGGTGAGGCTGCGGCCAACGCCACCAGTAAAATACTAAGTACAAGAAAATAGGCTGGACGTTCCATTCCAAACCCTCCTGGATCAGAGCATACGTTAGTAATTTTCGCTGCAGCAGTCCCGAATCCTGCATGGAAGCGGCATCTGCAAAGATTTCACCGGTGAAAAAGTCAAATATGTTCATCTATAGAAGTCGCAGCGTCTCCCTGTAGAGTGGGAGGCGTTACACAATTTAAGCTGGGTCTTTCTTTTTTCGCTGCCAATTGTGTATTCCGCCGCCTCCTGATATACTATATGGACAGAGGCAGTCCTGCGGGTTCTGTTCTCAAAGAACCCTTACCGAGCGCCGATGCCTCCCGAGAACCGAGAAAGGAGCGGGTACCCTGTGGCAGTCCAAACCGAACACATCAAGGTCATTACCGAAAACCGCAAAGCCCGCCATGACTATCACATTCTAGACACCATTGAGGCCGGTATCGCTCTGAGGGGAACCGAAGTCAAATCCCTGCGCGTGGGCAAAGTCAACATTCGGGACAGCTTTGCCCGGGTCAAGGACGGCGAGGTGTGGCTGCACGGCATGCACATCAGCCCCTATGATCACGGCAACATCCACAACCATGAACCCTTGCGGGAACGCAAGCTCCTGCTTCACAAACGGGAGATCCGGCGCTTGATCGGCAAGTCAAAGGAGCAGGGCTTGACCCTTGTGCCCCTGCGTCTGTATTTCAAAAACGGCAAGGCCAAAGTGGAATTGGCAGTAGCCAAGGGCAAGAAGCTTTATGACAAGCGTGAGGCCTTGGCCAGAAAGGACGAAGCCCGGAAAATCGAACGGGCCTTAAAGGACCGTTCCTAGCAGACCTGACTGCTTCGAGTGTAGGCGGTGGCCGAGGCGTTCGCCCTTGGACAACGGGCGTCCCTTGACGCTGCGACAGCCGTATGCTAAAATACAGTCAAAAGGAAAAAGACGGCATGTCCCCCGTGGGGGTGAATTAGTTTCGACGTGGATAGGAAGAGCACCAGCAGCGAGCCGAGGACCCCAGAACCTCGATAATCAGCTGGGACCTAGAATTAACTGGCAACGAAAATTACGCCTTAGCTGCTTAAAGACAGCTAACGCCGCCTCATTCTTCGCCTGCGGGAATGAATGCGGTGTCAACCTAGCAGGCTCACTTAAGCGCTCCGCCCGAAGCGTTTAAGGACATTTAGGGCTGGCGCCATGGTTATCCTGTTGTGAGGAGAACCATGGGGCGAGAACAAAAATCGCAACTGCGCTCGGAGAAGCTGGTGTGGTTTCATCTGCGGACAGCGGTGCAACTCCGCTCACCTCCACCAATAATAAGAACAACCAGCAGCTGCCATCGGCAGCTGTTTTTTTGCACAAAAAAACCTGAAAACAGAGCTTTGTTTTCAGGCCCTATGCGATGATTACATAAGAGACAGGACAACGGACAGCGTCAAAAACCCAATAGCCAGGTAGGTGGTGGCTTTTTCCAGCACTTTTTCGCTCCCCTTTGGCTGGTTGAAAAACATGCGCCCACCGCCTCCAATGGAGCCGAGCCCTTCTCCTTTACTTTCCTGCAACAGTACCGCTGCAATAAGTCCTATGGAGATAAAAAACTGTACAACCATGAGAAAGGTTGTCATATCTGCCTGCACCCCCCCTGCTCGGGTAGATTTCACACAAAGCTATTCTACCATAGGTGCACACCAAAAACAAGCAGAGAAAAGAAGGGAATGCCCCTTCTTTTCTTCTTTTCTCTGCTTCTCTCTGCTTTACTCTGAACCGCCAGCGATGGCGTTCAAACCATCGTACTCGGCGACGCAGTTCTACTTCTTCATGTTGTAGAACACATCACGGCCAATGTACTGTGCCACTTCATCGAGTTCTTCTTCGATCCGCAGCAGTTGGTTGTACTTGGCAACGCGGTCTGTTCTCGACGGCGCACCCGTCTTGATCTGGCCGGCGTTGACGGCCACGGCCAAATCAGCAATGGTGGAGTCTTCGGTTTCCCCGGAACGATGGGAAATGACATTGGTGAACCCGGCCCGCTTGGCCATTTCAATGGCATCCAGGGTTTCGGTCAATGTTCCGATTTGGTTGACTTTGATCAAAATGGAGTTGGCCACGCCCATCTCGATTCCCCTGGCAAGTCTTTCCGTATTGGTTACGAACAGATCGTCTCCCACCAGCTGGATCTTGTGCCCCAAGGCATCGTTTAGATGCTTCCAGCCGTCCCATTCGTCTTCGCTCAAGGCGTCTTCGATGGACAAAATGGGGTATTTGTCCACCAGCTGGCCGTAGAATTCCACCATTTCTTCTGTACTGAGCTCTTTGCCTTCACCGGCCAACACGTACTTGCCGTCCTTGAAGATCTCTGTAGCTGCCACATCCAATGCCAAACCAACATCCTCACCCGGTTTGTAGCCTGCTTTTTCAATGGCCTCCACAATCACCTGCAGCGCCTCTTCGTTCGATCCCAGATCCGGTGCAAAGCCACCCTCATCGCCCACGGCGGTATTGAGGCCGCGTCCGGAGAGGACCTTCTTCAGGTTGTGGAAAATTTCCGCACCCATGCGCAGGCCTTCCTTGAAGCTGGGAGCGCCCACGGGCATCACCATGAACTCTTGAATGTCCACGTTGTTGTCGGCGTGTTCGCCACCGTTGAGAATGTTCATCATTGGAACAGGAAGCTGCGTGGCATTGACACCGCCGATATATTGGTAGAACGGCAGGCCGACAGACTCTGCTGCCGCACGGGCCACAGCCATGGAAGCGCCAAGAATGGCATTGGCTCCCAATTTCCCTTTGTTGGACGTGCCGTCCAGTTCACGCAGAACCTTGTCAATATACGGCTGTTCCGTTGCATTGAGGCCGATCAGTTCCGGTGCAATGATATCATTGACGTTTTGCACTGCCTTTTCCACGCCTTTGCCCACATAACGGCCGCCGTCTCCATCCCGCAGTTCCACGGCTTCGAAAGCGCCAGTGGAAGCACCGGACGGAACAATGGCCCTGCCAAAGGCACCGTCAGCCAAAACAACTTCCACCTCAACCGTTGGGTTGCCTCGGGAATCCAGCACTTCGCGTCCAAGAACATCTTCAATAATCATGAAAGTCCCTCCTTATCAGATCAAGCTCTTGCCGGTCATTTCCTGCGGTTGTTCCAATCCCATGAGTTCCAACAGCGAAGGCGCCAGATCGGCCAAAATGCCGTCTTTTATACTTCTGCTGCCGCCATTGAACAGCCATATGGGCACCAGGTTGCTGGTATGGGCCGTATGGGCTTCCTTCGTCTCTGGATTGACCATCTGTTCTGCATTGCCGTGGTCTGACGTAATCAACGCCTGGCCGCCTTGTTCTTCCAAAGCCTGCAGCACCTGAGACAAGCCGGAGTCCACAGCTTCAACCGCTGCGACCGCCGCATCCATATCGCCGGTATGCCCTACCATGTCGCAGTTGGCATAGTTTAGGACAATGCAGTCGTAGTCGCCGCTTTTAATCAGGCCCACCACTTCCTCGGTCACCTTCGGTGCGCTCATCTCCGGCTGCAGATCATAGGTGGCCACCTTCGGAGACGGAATCAGTTTGCGGTCTTCACCGGGAAATGCTTCTTCCAGGCCGCCGTTGAAGAAAAAGGTCACATGGGCATACTTCTCTGTTTCGGCAATCCGCAGCTGGGTTTTGCCCTGTTTCCCCAGGTACTCGCCGAGAACATTGTTCAGCTCCTGCGGTGCAAAGGCCACCGGCGCATTGATATTCACATCGTATTGGGCCATGCAGATATAGGTGATGTCTAGCTTGCCTCCGGGGCGATCGAACGCATCGAAGTTCTCTTCGGTGAAAGCATAGGATATTTCCCGGGCGCGATCGGCACGGAAATTGAAGAAAATCACGGCATCTTTGTCTTGCACGGTGCCCACCGGCGTTCCGTTGTCCACAATCACCGTAGGCAGGACGAACTCATCGGTTTCATCATGGTCATAGGCATACTGGATGGCCTCAGACGCACTAGACGCCTGGCGGCCTTCACCTTTTACCATGGCATTGTAGCCTAACTCCACGCGATCCCAGCGTTTGTCCCGGTCCATAGCGTAATAGCGGCCGCCGACGCTGGCAATGCGCCCAACGCCGATCTCTTCCATCTTCTTCTCTAGTTCCTCCACGTATCCCTTGCCGCTGCTGGGAGGAACGTCGCGCCCGTCCAAGAACGCGTGGACACACACATCGGACACGCCCTGGTCCTTGGCCATCTGGAGCAGAGCATAGACGTGGTCTGTGTGACTGTGCACGCCGCCCGGAGAAACCAGACCCATGAGATGCAGTGTACTGTTGTTTTTCTTAGCATCTTCCATGGCCTGATTCAGCGCTGGATTCTTCTGCAGTTCGCCGGTACGTACCGCATTGGATATCCTTGCCACGTCTTGGTAAACAATGCGCCCGGCCCCGATGTTTAAATGGCCCACATTGGAATCGCCCATCTGTCCGTCCATCAATCCCACATCCTGGCCGGATGCCGACAGTTTTGCATGGGGACAGGTTTCGTAAAGCTTGTCAATGGTGGGCGTATTGGCTTTCTTCGTCGCATCGCCTTCGGGATAGTCACTGAGTCCGAAGCCGTCGAGAATAATTAACGCTGTCGGTCGTCTGTCAGACATGATCGTTTCCTCCTCACTGCAATCCCTAGTATTTGACAATGGCCGCAAAGTCTTCCGGCTTGAGGCTGGCTCCGCCCACCAAGGCACCGTCGATGTCCTCTTTGTCCATCAACTCCGTGATATTCGCGGGCTTCACACTGCCGCCGTACTGAATGCGAATGGCCTCTGCCGTCTCGTGATCGTAGATCTCTGCTAGGGTTGCACGGATCATCGCGTTCACTTCCTGGGCTTGTTCGGCCGTGGCGGTTTCCCCGGTTCCAATGGCCCAGATAGGCTCGTAGGCCACAACAACCTTTACCGCTTCTGCGGCACCGATGCCGTCAAAGGCCGTTTGAATCTGCCCTTTAACCAGCGGTTCGGTTTCACCGGCTTTGCGCTGATCCAAAGATTCACCTACACAAACAATGGGATCGATGCCATGGTCTAGGGCCGCCAACGTTTTACTGTTTACCATCTCATCGGTCTCACCGAAGATCTCCCTGCGCTCTGAATGCCCAATGATCACGTAGTCCATGCCCACGTCGCGCAGCATCAAAGGCGAAACTTCTCCGGTAAACGCGCCTTCGCGCGCAAAATGCATGTTCTGGGCACCCAATTTGATCTTATTCAAACCTAAGGCCTTCAGCGCCGACAGTGCAGTGAACGGGGCACAGACCACCACTTCCGCCTTCGCATCTTCGACCATTTCCTCAAGGCGGCGACAGGCTTCAATCGCCTCCGGCAGTGTCTTGTGCATCTTCCAATTGCCAGCAATAATGGGCGTGCGCATCTGTGTCACCTCTATTTGTCTTTTAGTGCGGCCACTCCAGGCAGCACCTTGCCTTCGAGGAATTCCAACGATGCACCGCCGCCTGTGGATACGTGATCCATCTTATCGGCCAAACCTGCCTGTTCAACCGCGGCTGCGCTGTCCCCGCCCCCGATAATGGTAATGGCATCACTGCCCGCTAGGGCTTCGGCGATGGCATTGGTTCCCTTGGCAAATGCTTCAAACTCGAATACGCCCATGGGGCCGTTCCAGATGACAGTGGCTGCATCGGATATCGCGTTTTTGAAAGTATCAATGGTCTTCGGGCCAATGTCCAAACCTTCCCAATCCGCTGGTATCTTGTCAGCATCTACCAATTTGTTCTCCGCATCGGCGGCAAATTCTTTGGCTGCCACGATGTCCTCGGGAAGCATCAGCTTGATGCCTTCGGCCTCGGCCCGCTTCATGATGTCCCGGCAGTAGTCCAGACGTTCCTCATCCAGAAGGGAATTTCCGACTTCATAGCCCTTGGCTTTGAGGAAGGTATACGCCATGCCGCCTCCGATCACCAAGGTATTGACTTTCTCCAGCAGTGTTTCAATCACATTAATTTTGTCTTTCACCTTAGCGCCGCCCAAAATGGCCACAAAGGGGCGCTTGGGGTTCTCGACAGCACCGCCCAAGAATTCTAGTTCCTTCTCCATCAAGAAGCCCGAAACGGCCGGCAGATAGCGGGTCACACCTTCGGTCGAAGCGTGGGCGCGGTGGGCAGCGCCGAAGGCATCATTGACGTATAGGTCTCCAAGGGAAGCCAGTTTTTGGGAAAAGTCCGGATCGTTTTTCTCTTCTTCCTTGTGGAAGCGGGTATTTTCCAGCAGCAGTACTTCACCGTCCTTCAGGGAATTGGCTGCTTTTTCCGCTTCCGGTCCGATGCAGTCGTCTACTTTCATGACATCCTGACCCAGCAGATTGGCCAAATGCTTGGCCAGCGGATCCATGCGCAGCGAGTCCACAGCTTCCCCTTTGGGACGGCCGAAGTGGGACATGAGGATCAACTTGCCGCCGCGCTCAATAACGTATTGGATGCTGGGCAGAGCGGCGCGAATGCGCTTGTCATCGGTAACAACGCCGTCTTTCATGGGGACGTTGAAGTCCACGCGCATGAGTACCTTCTTGCCTGCGACATCGATATCGCGGATTGTTTGTTTTGCCATTGATCGATCCCTCCAAACGTGATCGGCGAGGGGGCCCAAGCCCCCTCCCTCCGTGTATGCCTTCCCAGCCAACGCCTACTTCTTGGATTCCATGTAATTGATCATGTCCACTACCCGCATGGAGTAGCCCCACTCGTTGTCATACCAGGCAACCACCTTGACCATGTTTCCTCCCATGGATGAGGTCATGGGAGCATCAACAATCGAAGAACGGGCATCGCCCACATAGTCCATGGAAACGCGCTCGTCGTCGTCTACGCCAAGAATGCCTTTCAAGTCGCCCTCGGCCGCGTCAACGAATGCCTGGTTGACTTCTTCTGCCGTGGCATCGGTACCCAACTCGGCCACTAGGTCGACAACGGACACGGTCGGCGTAGGTACGCGCAGTGCATAGCCATCTAGTTTGCCTTTGAGCTCAGGCAGTACCAATCCAACGGCAGCGGCTGCTCCCGTGGTCGTGGGAATGATGTTCATGGCAGCGGCACGGGCCCGGCGCAGATCCTTGTGCTCCAGGTCGAGAATGCGCTGGTCATTGGTGTAGGAGTGTACCGTGGTCATCAGACCGCGCTTGATGGTAAATTTGTCATGGAGCACTTTGGCAAAGGGTGCCAAGCAGTTGGTGGTGCAGGATGCCTTGGAAATGACATGGTGATTTGCGGGATCATATTTGTCTTCATTGACCCCCATGACAACCGTAATATCTTCTTTCTTGGCCGGTGCAGTAATGAGGACTTTCTTTGCACCGGCATCGATGTGCCACTGGGCCTGTTCGCGGCTGCGGAAAATGCCCGTGGACTCGACCACATATTCAACGTCCATGTCGCCCCAGGGAAGGTTCTTGGGATCCTTTTCCGCCAGCACCTTGACGCGCTTTCCGTCCACAACGATGGCGTCGCCTTCGGCCGCAACCTCACCTTCATACTTGCCGTGCACGGAATCAAACTTCAGAAGATGGGCCAGGGTCTTTGCGTCTGTAAGATCATTGATCGCAACAATATCCACATTCGGATCCTTCATAGCTCCTCGGAACACCAAACGGCCGATACGTCCGAAACCATTAATGCTAACCTTGACTGCCATTGTGTACTTCCTCCTTTAATCGTTTTATACTGATCAACCTCCGGGCAGCCCCTTCATCGGTGATGCAGACATCACAGAAACCTGTGGAAGCCACGGAAAGTACGGCCCAAGCCTTACTCCGGCCTCCACCAACGGCTACCACCAGCGGAATTCCAGCTAGGTCCTCAAGGCGCAGGCCGATCGAGGACATGCTGAAGACAATTTCGCCGCGCACATTGAAGTAATACCCGAAGGCTTCGCCCACGGCCCCGTCGGCAATCAGCTGCATAACCGTGGCATCATCCATGGCCCGTCGTCTTGCCATTTCCTCGGCTGTACCAATTCCGTGCAGCAGTATCTGGCTGCGGCGGACTAGGGATATGACATCCCGGATGCGCGGTTCTCTCAAGATGGTATCCAATAAAGCCGGCGCCACGTTGTCCGGTGCGTGCAGCAGACGATAGTCGC
>Ga0207421_10004943_pt1 | contig 15154 bp, 13 predicted proteins | sample SodLakKL_010_SED_4_FD_187542 | JGI IMG/M metagenome (GOLD analysis project Ga0207421, IMG submission 187542) | Alkaline sediment microbial communities from Lake Tanatar, Kulunda Steppe, Russia - 8KL_010_SED (SPAdes) (version 2) | ecosystem: Environmental > Aquatic > Non-marine Saline and...
AAGAATTTACTAAAAAATTGGTTAACTTGGGTCTCAAAAGTGTCGATGTAGCTCTTCATGGAATTGAGAGAGATCATGATGAGATCGTTCAAAAAAAAGGAGCCTTCAGAGAGAGTATGGAGGGCATCAAAAATCTTCAAAAATACGGTGTAAAGATTGCCGTCGCCTCGGTTCTTATTCGGCAGAACATTGAAAATTTGACCGAATTATGCGAAGAGCTGCAAAAGATGAAGATAGAGGCGTATTCATTACTGGAGCTTGTTCCGCAAGGAAGATCGTCCGGTTCGGATTTCGAAAGATTTGCCATTCCTTATACCGAAAAGAAAAAATTTTTATATGACAATATGAAATTATTCAGTAACTTCGATCAGTTTTATCTTCTTAATTTTACCAGATGCGTTTTACCGGTTCGTCTTCCTGAAAAATGGTTTCATATAGGAGGCTATGAAAAGAAATTTATCGGCTACACCAGTAATGACGATTCTCTTATCTATAATGAAGGGGCTGAGACGAGCAGCCTCGATCCGGAAGATAAAATTAAAAACTCTTTTTGTCCCAATTGCAGTCTTCGGAATAAATGCTCGGGTTTCTCGAAGTTCGGACTGGATCTTTTCGGAGAGGAAGATGTGGAAGAAATGATGAAAACGGATAATATCGGAAATATTTTATTTTCTTAATTTTTTGAATGATATTTGGTGAATAATTATTTTTTAATGTATAATGACAAAAATAAAGTGTTAATTTTATTTTCATGAAGAAGAAAAGAAAAAAGGTGTTGTTCGCCATACCCCCGATAACTCCGGAAGAACGATATCAGTTTGCCGATGTCGGCTATCATATGCCCCCTTTGGGAATTTCTTATTTGGCAGCCATTCTGGAACAAGAGAAAATTTCTGTTGATATAATAGATTCTCCGGTTTTGGATTTGAACCTTGATGAAATGATTCGGGAGATAGAAAAAATAAATCCGGAAATAATCGGATTTACCGTTTTGACACCCACATTCAGAAGAGTCGTTTTGGCGGCTGAAAAGATAAAAGAAGTATTTCCGGAAAAGACGATAATGGTGGGAGGTCATTATCCGACAATAAAAAAAGAAGAACTGCTTCGTGAAAATGAAAATATAGATATAGTGGTCTACGGGGAGGGGGAAAAAACTATTTCCGAGTTGGTGAGGGCAATTTTAAACGGAGATGATCTTTCCGGAATCAAAGGAGTGATATATAGGGATAAATCCGGAAAGATAATAAAAAACAAACCTCGGGAACTCATTCAAGAGCTGGATAAAATTCCTTTTCCTGCAAGACATTTATTGCCGATGGAAAAATATAAACCGGCACCACATCACTTCAAAGAGCTTCCCGTCTCACACATGATTATTGCTCGTGGTTGTCCCTATAATTGTACTTTTTGTTCGTTTACCCAGGTTTCGGGCAAGAAGGCGCGCTATCACTCACCGGGAAGGGTCGTTTCGGAAATGAAACATGTTATAGAAAATTACGGAGTCAAAGAGATAATATTCCGCAGTGAAATGATATCGGCTGACAGAGAGTGGTTGGAAGAATTAACGGATAAATTGATTGAAGAAGACTTAAATGTCAGATGGTCTTGTTATTGTAGGGTTGATTCGGTTGATCCTGAAATCTTAAAAAGGATGAAAGAGGCCGGTTGTTGGCAGATATTTTACGGAATAGAATCCGGCGTTCAGGAGCTTCTGGACAAGGTCAACAAGGGAACTACAATAGAGCAAAATAAAAAAGCCGTAAAATGGACTAAAGAGGCGGGAATAGAGGTTAGAGCCTCTTTCATGCTATTCATGCCGGGCGAAACTCCCGAAATGACTAAAAAAACTGTTGATTTTGCGATAGAACTGGATCCGGATTATGCACAATTTGCTCCGACAACCCCTTTTCCCGGAACTCAATTACACAGGGAGGCTGAGAAATATGGAGAGCTGATTCATGATCATGATAAATATACCACACATAAATTGGTTTTTATTCCTGATGGTTACAGGGACATGGATCAAGTTAAAGAGATGTATGAAAAATCTTACATTAGATTTTATAGAAGCCCGAAGCGCATTTTACGAAGAGCGGCAAAAATAAGAAGTTGGGAGGGAGTTAAAAGGCATTTCAACGGTTTAAAGGTCTTGTTGAGCTTAATGAATCCTTTCAAATGATTTTAGCAACCTTCTCGGTAGTTGCTCATCGGAGAAGAAAATATATTATTTTAAACCGGAAACTGAAAGTTGAATTCTAAAAATATTTTTCAACAATTTAAAAGCCGTTTAAGAAGCACCCTTTTGCCTCTTTTTCTTTTTATATCCGCTTTCTCAATAAATTTCTATCGGGCGTCGGAAATTCACGGAATGGAGGATTTTTATGACAGTAATTCCGTAATTAAATTTATTGAAAGTTTCAATATCAGATATTTGATGAATGATCATCATAATTCGATGGAGTTTCCGGCCCTGCCTTTTTATATGTTTTTTGAATTTGATATTTCCACGCTCAGGTTGATGCAGGCATTTTTTTTATCGGGCTCGATAGTTCTTTTTTTCTTTTTTTCAAAAAATTATTTTAATGACCGAAAGAAGGCTCTTTTATCTACTTTCTTACTGATATCTTTTCCCTACTTTATTCTTCACAGATATTATTCGGAATATTCATTTTTAGCTTTTATCACCACCGGTTGTCTATTTTTTTATTCTTTAATTTTAAAAAAAGAAGATAACGATAAATATATCTTTATTTTGGGGCTTCTTATCGGAATTGGAACATATAGAAAAATAATATTCGCCCCTTTCGGCCTTTTTTTAATTCTTTCTTACGTATTAATCAATCCTCGCCGATTCAAGAAGAGATTTTTGTCAATTAAAAAGTCCTTAGTTCTTTTGGGTGCAACAGTTATGGGGGCGCTACCTCTTATCATATGGGAATTTTACATGGTATTTTATTCTCAATACTATGGAATTACTGAAAATATTTTGAATCTCTTCAAGGAAGGGGCTCACTCCGATTATTTAACTAAATTAATTCACAGATTCGGGGATATGGAAAATATTTTCACCACCTTTCCTCAATTACACGGTAATCCTACAGGATATACCGCCATGGTCGGCTTTTTCAGTTTTTATCTTTTCCTTTTCTCCGCTCTTTTTCTTTTTTTGAAGAAAGATAAAAAAAGTGGAACTTTTATTTTATTGATTTTGCTATATACTGTCGCCAGTACTTTTGAGATGCAAATGATGCTAACATTTCATCTGATGATTTTAATACCGCTTTTTGTAGTCATTTTGGTTCATGGAACATTCGAATTTTTTGAGAGTATTTCTAAAAACAAAATCGTTACCCGGGTTACTCCTTCTCTTTTAATAACATTTATTATAATTTTTAATTTATTTAATATATTTGAAGTGAAATATCTTGAAGAGAACTTCTCCAGCGGGAGATATTCTACATTTTATCGCCTGGGATCGTCGCTAAGTGTAGGGGGGTTTGATAGTATCTATAATTTTGTTGATCCTTGGGCATGCGATGTCTGCGGGGTTGCCGGTATTTCCCTCTATTTTTTATCCGAAGGAGTTCCGCAGAAAAATGTTTTTGAAGCGTTGAGAACGGAAGATAAAGCTTATTTCAGTGCTCGTAATCCCGAATGGGAAAGGAGAGAGTTGAGGGCGATAAAATTTGAGGATGTAATTGAAAGTTCGGCGAATAAAAATAATGTCTATTTTGATTTGATTGTCACTGATTCGGAAAAAGCACTCGTTTCCGATTACGAAAAAGGTCAATCTTTTTTTCAAGAGAGAGTATTCAATATTGATTTTGTCGAAGAATATCTTTCGGAAAACGGATACGGGAGTATTCGGATAGAGGATCAAGAAAGAGGAGTGGCTTATCTTGTTTGGGTCCATAAGAACAATGAAAGAGTGATAGAAAAACTGCAAAATATCAACTCATAATCATCTGAAAAAATAGAATTATTCAGCGTTACTAATTTCGATAAAACATGAAAATTCTCGGAATAACAGATACCATAACCGATTCCGGAATTGCTTATTCGGAGAACGGGCGACTAATTTTTGCCTTGAATGAGGAAAGATTAACGAGAAAAAAAACACAGGGAGGTCATCCGAAAAAAGCAATTGACTATTTTGTAAATAATTTCCCGCAAGAAGCGAAAAATATTGATCGTATAGTTGTTGCGGGAATACTCACTCCGACTTTAGCCACTCGTTTTTCTTCCAAATTGGAAAAAATGGATAAATATGAAAAAAAGGAAGACTCTTTTTCTCGTTTTTTAATAGATTTTATCGAGTATCGTTTGAAATTAAATTCACGTATAAAGCCAAATTCAAAAGTCGCATCGGTAATTGAGAAAGTGTCGGAAAAATTAATCAGAAGGAGGTTGCCCGAACCGCTTGGGAATAAGCCGATTTCTTTTATAGAGCATCATCCCGCTCACGCCGGAACGGCTTTTCATTGTTCCGGATTCTCAGAGGCTTTAGTGGCCACTTTTGACGGGTTCGGGGACGGATATTCCGGAAAATTATTTTCAGTTCGGGAAGGTAAATTCGAGACCTTGTTTTCTGCAGACAGTTTGGATTCTTTCGGATTGTTTTACTCGATGATCACCGAGCTTTGCGGATATAAAAAGCATAGGCATGAAGGAAAAATTACCGGACTTGCCGCTTTTGGAGATTCGAAGATGGTAGATGAAAAATTTCCTTTCAAACTCACTTCCGATATGAAATTGAAATATACCGGAGCACATGGCGCGAAAGGACTGAAAAAGCTAAAAAAGAAGTTGTCTTTACACTCCGTGGAAGATATAGCTGCATGGCTACAAAAAAATACGGAAAAATACATATGCAGAATAATATCCCACTACTTGAAAGAAACGAAACATGAAAATGTGTGTTTGGCCGGCGGCGTCTTCGCAAATGTTAAGCTGAATCAAAGGATTCATGAACTCGAAGAGGTTCGGAGAATTTATATTTATCCCGCTATGAGTGACAGCGGATTGTCACACGGAGCAATATTGAGCTTGGCTGAGAAAGGAAATGTTTTAAAAAATGTATTCAAGGGTCCTCGGTATGATGATAAAAGTGTTGAAAAAGCTCTACAAAAATCCGACATGAAGTATGAGCGATGCCAAAACATAGAGATGGAAATTGCCGAAATTATTGCCGAAGGAAATATTGTCGCCCGTTTTAACGGAAAGATGGAATACGGTCCCAGAGCTCTCGGAAATAGAAGTATTTTGGTTCAAGCGACGAACCCGAAAATAAATGATATTTTAAATAAAAAATTGAATAGAACTGAATTTATGCCATTTGCTCCGGCCATAATTGATAAATTTGCCGACAAGTGCGTTAAAAATTTATCAGGCGCTGAATTTACTTCGAAATTCATGAACATATCTTTCAATGTTACCGAATATATGATCGATAAGTGTCCTGCAGCGGTTCATGTTGACAAAACCGCCCGGCCTCAAATTGTTTCCGAAGAGGATAATCGGAGTTTTTATGAAGTTTTAGATAATTATTATGAGTTAACAGGAATTCCGGCAATAATAAACACGAGCTTTAATGCTCACGGAGAGCCGATAGTAATGACACCGGATCAAGCGATCGCAAGCTTCTTGGATTCCGATCTCGATTATTTGGCGATAAATAACTTTTTAGTAAAAAGACCATGATTCCGAGAAGAGACATAAGTTTGTATAATAACCTGGCCCCGATTATTGTTGATTGGATTAAGGATAAAAAAAAGAAAGTCTATCCGGAAAAATTCAGGGCCGGTCTTCAGGAATATCTTTCGAGTGAAAATATTTTTTTGCTGGGAGGCGGCAGACAATCTTTTCATCTTATTTTTGATAATGTTCCGTATGAATCCGGTTCGGAAATCATAGTTCCCAACTATTATTTAAAAGTACTAATTCCGATTTTCAAATCAAAGGGGCTCGTTCCCGTCTTTTGCGATATAGATGAGAACAATTTATCCAATGACCTTGAAGATGTTTTGGAAAAAATATCGGAAGATACTCGTTTTATTATTTTATCGCACATGTTCGGAATATGTGGGGATGTCGATGATTTCATTGCAAAGGTGAAAGACAAGAAAGAAGACATTTTAATAATAGAGGATTGCGCCCACTCTTTCGGATCCGAGTACGAGAACAAAAGCCTGGGAATTTTCGGCGACTTTGCACTTTTCAGCTTTAACTACATAAAGACGCTAAAAACACTTGAAGGAGGCGCTTTGCTGGTCGGGAAGAAAGAATATCTTAAAAAGATAGAAAAAGATTATTCCGGATATGAAGAAATGAAGAAAAGAGAGACCTTAAAGAAGGTTTTTTATTATTATTTTTTGTTATTAGTTTTAAAAACCCCCATTATCAGATTGTTGAAGTTTTTCCTGAAAAATAAAAAAATTAAGAAAACAATAAAAAAAATCCATAATTCTCATAAAAAAAACTGGAAAAAAGAAAAATTATCCCCATTCCTTTCTTTTATCGGAAACACAGAACTTAAATCTTTCGAAGAGAGACAGCAAAAAATTAAAAATAAGCTTGAAACCTATGAAGTCAATCTTAGCAAAAAACTTCTTGATGAAAGGCCATCGGGAATGAATTCGGAGTATTCAAACTATTTTTTAATTTTAAAAACGGACAAAGACAGTAAGATCATAAGTAAAAAGATGTTTTCCGAAGGTGTCGACATAGCAATTGAAGATGAGATAATGGATCTTTGTGTTGAAGATAAAAATTTTAAAAAAGCGGAGAGTGTTTATGACAGCATCATTCAGCTTCCTCTTTATTGCGGACTTAAAAATAAAGAGGTGAAAAAGATAGCTGAAAAGATAAACAAAATTTCAAGATGAAAATTATAGATGAAATAATTATTCGCCAATCAAAAAGAGTGAACGGAGCACTGAGAAGCTTTTTGGCAAAAGCATACCTTTTTTTTATTCGAATTAAAAACAAAATTAAATATGGAGACGGAAGAATTTTTAATCAAATCAATATAGAGCTGGGAAGAAGATGTAACAGGAAATGTAGTTATTGCCCCAAATCGAAATTTCCCGAAAAGAATGATGAAAGAAAAATGAGTTTCAAAATTTTTAAAAAAATAGTAAGAGAATTGGAAAATATCAATTATTCTGAAAAAGTTTGCTTCAGTGGGTATTATGAGCCTCTGCTTGATGATGATATCGTCAGGCATGTTCGCTATGTTCGAAAAAAATTGAAAAAGGCGAAAATAATTATTTATACCAATGGTGATATGCTGACCGAAAAACTTTATAAAAGATTAAAAGAAAATGATGTTTTGTTGGCTGTTTCACTTCATGGAGAGAATGTGAATAAAAAATATCAAAAGATTAAAAAGATGACCGGTGGTAAAAATACCGTTATTAAAAAAAAGATAACGGAAAGGATACTCTCCACGAGAGGGGGGCTTTTGGAGGTTGAAAATAAAGAAGTTAAAACCAGCTGCATATTCCCCAGTTTGCAACTTACCGTGGATGTGGATGGAAATGTAATTCTTTGTTTTGATGATTATTTTTCTGAAAATAAATTCGGAAATGTGAAAGAAAAAAATCTTTTAAAAATATGGAGAGATGAAAGTTTTAAAAATGTAAAAAAAGATCTTCTTTCCGGAAAACCGGAAAGAGAAATTTGCAAGCATTGCTTTCGAATTGATTGATTTTTAGGAATAAAATTGATGATTGACTAACTCTAATCGGTCTGCTATCATAATACCGAGTGTTACAGTCGGTTTTTTTAATTGTTACCCCCCATGATCTACAATCTATGAAGATATCAAAAAAATCACAATACGGATTAAGGGGGCTTTTCAGGTTAGCCGAATCCGATGAGTATCTGACAATGAAGGAAGTTGCAGAAAAAGAGGAAATTTCACCCGACTATTTGGAGAAAATTTTTACTGAGCTGGAAAAGGCCGGTTTCGTAAAATCCAAAAGAGGCCCTTCCGGTGGCTACGCCCTGGCCATGAAGCCGGAAAAGATAAATTTAAGAATGATTCTTGAAAGCTTGGAAGCCAATCTTTCTTTGGTTGAGTGTATTGATGAAAGCTGTAAAAGGATTACCGACTGTCCCGTTGCTCCGACCTGGAAAAGATTGGATCAAGAAGTTAAAAGTAAGCTGGAATTAATTACCGTAAAAAGCATAGTTGATAAAAACAAATAAGTCATTATGAATAAAAAAATATATCTGGACAACGCTTCCACGACTCCCGTGGATGAAAAGGTTTTGAAGGCGATGGAGCCTTATTTTAACGAAAAATACGGAAACCCTTCTTCAATTCATTCGTTCGGTCAGGAAGCGAGGGTCGGAATAGATGATGCACGCCAAAAAGTAGCCGATTTTTTAAATTGTGAAGCCGAAGAAATTATATTTACCGGTTCGGCTACTGAAGCCAATAATATTTTTATTTTAGGAGTCTTGAACTCATATGAGGATTCTCATGTAATAACCTCTCCCATAGAGCATGATGCCGTTTTGGAAACCGTAAAAGAATCCGGAGCCGACTTCACCGTTTTGCCGGTTGACAAAAACGGCTTTGTAAGCCTTGAAGATTTGGAAGAAGCAATAAATGAAAAGACGGTTTTGGTTTCCATAATGTATGCCAATAATGAAATTGGAGCTATACAAGAGATAAAAAAGATGGGTGAGCTGATCTCGAAAAAAAATAAAGACAGAGAGAGAAAGATACGTTTTCATACCGATGCGGCACAAGCTGCGGGTTATTTGAATTGTGATGTCGATAGCTTGAATGTTGACGGATTAACCTTGAGTGGTCACAAAATTTACGGACCCAAAGGCATTGGTGCACTCTACAAAAATTCTTCGGTGGATATCGACCCCATAATCTTTGGAGGAGGACAAGAAATGGGTATCAGATCGGGAACCTACAACACTCCCTTAATTGTAGGGATGGGCAAGGCGGTGGAACTTATTGAGAAGGAGAGGGAAAAAGAAAAAACCGAAAAACTGAGAGATTATCTGATTGATCAAGTCTTAAAATTAAAAGGAACCTCGCTCAACGGACCGAGAAAGAGAAGACTCTCCAATAATGCCAACTTCAGCTTTGAGGGAGCGGAAGGCGAATCGATCGTATTGATGTTTGATCAGGAGGGTGTTGCCGTTTCAACGGGTTCAGCTTGCTCGAGTAACAATCTGGAAGCTTCACATGTACTCAGGGCAATAGGGCTGAAAGATCTTGAAGCGCATAGCTCTCTGAGAGTTTCTTTGGGAAGAAATACGACCAAAAAAGATATCGATTTCTTTTTAGAGCTTTTACCGAAAATTATAACTTCGTTAAGAAAGATATCGGGAAGATAAGCTTCGATTTCCGATGAAAAATATAAAATAAAAACAATTATGAAGAAAAGTTATTCTGATAAAGCGATGAAGCATTTTCTTAATCCGGAAAATATGGGAGAAATTGAGGATGCTGACGGAGTCGGAGAGGTGGGTAATCCCCGTTGCGGTGACCTGATGACCATTTACATAAAAGTGAAAGACGACACTATTAAGGAGATGCGTTTTAAGACTCTTGGTTGTGCTGCCGCTATTGCCACTTCGGATATGATTTGTGAAATGGCTCAAGGGAAAAAAATAGAAGATGCTTTAAAAATAACCTTCCAAGATTTGGTTGATAATCTGGGCTCTTTGCCGCAAACCAAAGTTCATTGTGCCGATCTGGCTCAAAAAGGGCTGAAGGCGGCGGTTGAAGATTATGAGTCAAAAAAATAGAAAAGTAGTCGTGGGTGTTTCCGGAGGGGTCGATTCCTCCGTGTCTTTAGCTCTTTTGAAAGAAAGAGGATTTTCACCCGTTGCGGTTTTTTTAAAATTTCAAAAAAGAAATAATGATTGTTGCGGATCCGAGGCGGAAAGGAGGGCTCGAAAAGTTTGCCAAAAATTAAAAACCCCTTTTTATTTGATTGATGTTAGGGAAAAATTCAGGAATATAGTTATTGAATATTTTTTAAAAAGTTATCAGCAAGGGGAAACTCCCAACCCGTGCATAGTTTGTAATAAGCGAGTTAAATTCAAAGTCCTTTTCGATAAATTGAGGGATTTTAATGCCTCGTTCATAGCTACGGGCCATTATGCAAAAACCGAAGACGGAAAGATTTTCGTTGCCGAAGATGAAGAAAAAGATCAAAGTTATTTTTTATGGGCACTGGAGAAGAAACTGCTGAAAAAATCGCTCTTTCCACTTGCCGAGCTAACCAAGATGGAGGTTAGAGAAAAAGCTCATGAGCTTAATTTGCCGACTGCTTCGGTACGGGAATCACAGGAAGTCTGTTTTGTGGATAGAAATTTGAAAAGTTATCTGGAAGGGCGGTTGAACCTTTATCCGGGAGATATAGAGAATACGGAGGGAAAAAAATTGGGGACCCACGTAGGTCTTCCCGTTTATACCATCGGACAAAGAAAGGGAATCGGTCTTTCCGGTGGCCCTTATTACGTTTTGGAAAAAGATATAAAAAGAAATGTCTTGGTGGTTACCAAAAATAGATCCGAACTGGAAAAAAAAGAGGTTTGTTTCAGAGAAGAAAATTTTTTTGAAGACATCGATTTTCCCTTGTCGGCGGAGGCGAAGATAAGATATAATGCACCGAGAGGGAGGGGAGTTTTAAATCAAAAAAAGTTTGAATTCTCCGCGCCTCAAACGGCGATAGCCGGAGGACAGTCGATAGTTTTTTATAAAGGGAATCAACTTTTGGGAGGAGGAATTATTAATTAAGCTTAAAATTAAGATGAAAGTAAACCAAGACTCTACATTGGAAGAAATTTTAAAGCATCCGGAAGGAAGGAGGGTTCTTGCCAAGTACGGAGTTCCTTGTTTGGGATGCGCAATGGCCTCAATGGAAATTCAATATCTGAAAATAGGTGACGTTGCTCAAAAGTACGGCCTTGACTTGGAAAAGATTTTGGAAGAGCTAAATCAAGATGCAGAATGAATTATCTTCTTTGCCATTATTCTGAGATAGGGCTGAAAGGAAAAAACAGAAGTCTTTTTGAAAAAAGATTGGTTTCCAATATAAAATCGGCTCTTCCGGATTGCTTTTTGGAGTCGGTAAAAAGGCCGGAAGGAAGGGTGGTGGCAAAACTCACCGATCAAGCTGAAAAAGGTGAAATTGAAGACAGACTTTTAAAAGTTTTTGGATTGGCTTATTTTTCATTCGCCCAAAAAACGGAATCCGATCTGGAAAAAATAAAAAAAGAGGTGATACGGATTTTGGATGATGGAGGCTTTTCTCCTCAATCTTTTCGAGTGACCACTAAAAGATCGGATAAGAGTTTTCCCCTCGATTCTCCGGAAGTAAGTCGAAAAATCGGGGCGACGATAGTTGAAAGATTCGGATGGAATGTTGATTTGGAGAATTTTGACCTCAATATCAGCGTGGAAATTACTCGTAACGGAAGCTACATATATTTTAAGAAAGTAAAAGGTTACGGAGGCTTGCCGGTTTACTCGAGCGGAAAAGCGATAATGCTCCTTTCCGGAGGAATAGATTCTCCGGTGGCCGGGTTCAAAATGATGAAGCGGGGATTGGGGCTCGATTACGTCCATTTCCACGCCTACCCGCTTTTATCCGATGATTCGATAAAAAAAAGTGAAAAAATATTTGAAGTCTTGAAAAGATATTCTCCCGAATCGAAACTGCTATTAATTCCTTTCGGGGAAGTGCAAAAAAGGATAAAGTTGGAGATTCCGGAAAAATTCAGGATAATATTTTATAGGAGAGTAATGCTTGAGATTGCTACGAAAATAGCTGACAGTCGATCTGCGTCCGCTTTGGTTACCGGGGAGAGTTTGGGGCAAGTTTCCTCTCAAACCCTTCTCAACATGCGAGCAACGGAGCAGGCCACCGAATTGCCCGTCCTCAGACCCCTCGTAGGGGAAAACAAAGAAGAAATAATTTCAATTGCCAAAGAGATAGGGACTTATGATATTTCCATTCTCCCCGATCAGGATTGCTGTACTCTTTTTAATCCCCGCAGACCGGAAACCAATGCCGACCTTGAAGAGGTTTTGAAGCTGGATGAAGAGCTGGATCTCGAAGACCTGAAGGGGCAAGCCATTGAAAATAAACGTGTTTTAACTTGATTTTTTATTAGCTTTATATATAATAACCTCAAGTCAAGTTAAATCTCGTACAAATGAACTTGAATTTTTTGTGCGAGTCAATAAAGGTCGGCTTGGAAAAATCAATTTCTAAAAATAATGTCTGAAGCATATTGTGTAAAATGTAAAGCGAAAAGAGAAATGGATGACGAAAAAGAAGTTGTAATGAAAGGAAAGGGCGGAACCAAAAGAAGAGCTCTTTCCGGAAAATGCCCTGAATGTGGAACTAAAATGTTCAGGATCCTCGGGAAAGCCGATTAGTTTAAAAGGTTTCTCTACCTCCAAAGACCACCGACCACGGTGGTTTTTGGTTGTTTAAGGGATCCGAATTGGAAAAGAGCTTTTTTTGGTGTAATATGAATAAAAAGCAAACATTGAGATGAAAAATAAAAAGCTCTTAATCGCCTTTTTGATTTTTTGCAATATAGTTGCCCTTTCAATTTTTTTGGATTTGAGAAAAGAAAGAGAACTGGAAGTCGTCTTTTTCGACGTCGGCCAGGGAGATGCCGCCTTAATAAGAACCGAAAAAGGACACAACATCCTGATTGACGGAGGGCCCGGGAAAAAGATAATTCCGCACCTTAGTCGGGAACTTTCTTTTTGGGACAGAAGGATTGACTTGATGATTCTCAGCCATGCTCACGCCGATCACTTGTCCGGACTGGTTGCCGTTTTGGAAAAGTATGAAGTGGAAAAAGTCCTATGGAATAAGCAGCCTCATGACAGCCTGCTTTACAGGGAGTGGGAGATGCTCCTGGAAGGCGTTAAAAGCAAGAAAGCTTACAGAGGGCAGAGAGTTGATCTGGGAAACGCTTATCTGGATGTCTTGTATCCGGTTGAAGATTATGATTTTTCAAAATCTCTTAATGAAAGCTCGGTAATAAACAGATTGATTCACGATGACGGAGCGGTTCTTTTTATGGGAGACGCTTATAAAGCTCAGGAAAATAGATTACTCGAATGGGAAAAAAAGTGTCGGGATGCGGATTACGGATGGTGCAGAGTGATGGAGATTCCTTCGGAAGTCCTGAAAGTGGGTCATCACGGCTCTTCCACTTCTTCGGATCATGATTTTATAAAAAAAGTTTCTCCGGAAATTGCATTGATAAGTGCGGGAAAAGACAACCGTTACGGACACCCTCACGAAGAAACGATGGAAACTTTTGAAGATTTGGGGATAAATCTGCATAAGACTTTTCGGGATGGTAATTTGAGGATTCAATTCGAATAAAATTTTTACATACTTTCAAATTTTTTACACCCGTTGGGCTTAAAATGGGGCTATGAAACTTAAAGGATTTGCTGCTAAAAGGCAATTAATTTATAATTAACCAATATACATTTTTTATAATCGATGTTTTCAAACGACAAAAAAGGATTCACTTTTATTGAACTTCTCATAGTTATCGGGATAATTGCCGTTTTAACCGGTGCCGTTATCATAACTCTAAATCCCGGAGGCCGATTTGCCGCTATAAGAAACACGGCTCGTGATTCTCATATAAAGAGCTTATATACTTCTTTGGATTATTATCGAATGACAAACAGAGGAAGCTGGGGTGATATTGATTTACCTTCGGAACTTACGGAAATATGTAACACGAATTTGGAAAATCCCGATTGTGAAGGTTTGGTTGATCTTTCTTCATTGGTTCCCACTTATATTGACAGAATACCGGTTGACCCGAAAGTGGGGACGGGCGAAGATGGAACCGGTTATAAAATAAGGAAAAGCCCCACAACCGGAGATCTGTGTGTAGAGGTTCTTCATGCGGAGAAAGATAAAGATATATTTCTGGGAGCATGCTCTTGGAGGGTGTCATCCCCTGCCGACTTGCAAAATATAGGTTACGGTCACGAAGATGGTGATAACTGGGGTACGGGTGAAGATGATGAAGGCAATCCTACGGATAAATATGACGATTGGCAGATGGATGACTCTTATGTCTTAACCAACGATATTGATTGGAGTGAGCATTACAATGATTATTTTACTCCCATAGGTGGTTCTTGGTGGTCTCTTCCTGCTTTTGAAGGTGATCTCGACGGAGCGGGACATGAAATTCAGAACATAAATATCGGACACGAAACGGAAACTTGGTATATAGCATTATTTTCTGTGCTGGACAATGGGGGAACGATAAAAAATCTCGGTATGACGGGTGAGGTAAATGGTGAAGGGTCTGCAATTGGAAGTTTTGTAGGTGGTATGTATGGAGGAACTATTGATAACTCTTATATGATAGGAACCGTAAATGGAGAAACTCGCACGGGTGGTTTGGTGGGAGACCTTCATAGTTTCAATGGTGATGCCACGATTAATAACTCTTATATGATAGGAGCCGTAACCGGAGATGGTGGAGATCGGGATGTGGGTGGGATTGTAGGGCAGATGCAGGGTGGTAGTATCGTCAATTCTTATGCTGCAGCTGATGTAAGTGGAGAAGATAATGTTGGTGGACTTGCGGGATACACGGATGGTCATATTATAAATTCTTACGCTATGGGTGATGTAGATGGAGATGACAGTGTCGGGGGCTTTGTAGGACTTGCTTGGGACGCCTCTATTGAAAATTCCTACTCTATCGGGGAGCCTGTTGGAGAATCGAACATTGGAGGTTTTTGTGGTCGCAAAGAGGGTGATACTGATGACATAGACAATTTCTGGGATACGGAAGCTTCCGAAACCACCCAATCAGAAATGGGAACGGGTAAAACTACAGCGGAGATGCAGGATATAGACACCTATACAACAAATAATGTGGATTGGGACATGGTTGAAGAGGGTAATCATGACGGAAATGAAGATACTGCCATTTGGTTTATAGATAATCTTCAAGATTATCCCAAATTGTGGTTTCAATTTAATGAGTAAGGGAAACAAGCGATATCTTAATTGATTTTCTTGTGAGAAAATCTTGCTTTTTAAGATAAAACGGTCTCTTTGTCCGTTTTATCATCTATTGACAAGCAGATGCAAGTTAAAGT
>Ga0207421_10004944_pt1 | contig 15152 bp, 13 predicted proteins | sample SodLakKL_010_SED_4_FD_187542 | JGI IMG/M metagenome (GOLD analysis project Ga0207421, IMG submission 187542) | Alkaline sediment microbial communities from Lake Tanatar, Kulunda Steppe, Russia - 8KL_010_SED (SPAdes) (version 2) | ecosystem: Environmental > Aquatic > Non-marine Saline and...
AGGTATCCTCTTTCGGTAAGCACTCTTAACGAACGATACATAACAGTTTTATTTATATTAAATTCTTCGCTAAGTTCAGCCAGGGTAAATTCCTTTTTGCTACTGGAACAGATGTACTCCAGAATTTCCAGGGTCCTATCAACAACTTTGAGCATAGTTTTGCCTCAAATCCTTCCCATGAGATTTTAATCACAAACATCAATAATTTGTTATTTTATTGCCGTACTTCCGGGGTTTTAATTATTCAATTGCTGCCCGGCCGTGCTGCGTTTTGGACGGGAGTCATTGCTCGCGATGAGCTGTCACCGCTTCAAAATGCAGCATGTCAGAGCAGGTATTTCATTTATAATTTATTGGTTCGAATACTTTATACCATTAAAGTGGTTTAAATTCAAGTTTCAGTTTTCTTCGATTTCATTTTCTTTAGTATGTTTATAATTATTATTAGCCTGGCCCAATGCTTCCGGTCGCTCCAGGTAAAGCAGCAAAACCGACAGGTCTGCCGGGGTAACTCCTTCCATGCGAGAAGCCTGCCCGATTGTGTCCGGGCGGATTTTTTCCAGCTTTTGGCGTGCTTCTGTAGATAAATGCTTTGCTCTCCTGTAATCAAAGTCTTCCGGAATTTTTTTATCCTGCATCCGGGAAGTTTTTTCAATGGCCATGCCCTGTTTGGCAATGTAGCCGGCATATTTTATTTGATTCTCTAATTCCCTTAAAGTCCCCCGGGGCAAATCGGGGACTTTTTTGTTTTCCCACACCAGGTAGGCCGGATAGTTAATTTCCGGCCTGCGAAGCAGCTCCAGTGCGCTTATCGGCTGTTTCGGTAATGATGAATTATGGTTGCTCAAGAAATCCTCGATCGGTCCGCCGGGATTGTATTTTGTTTTTTCCAGGCGTGCCAATTCAGTTTCGATAAAAACTTTTTTAACCAGGTGCTTTTGGTAGCGGATTTCATCGATCAACCCGATCTCCCGGCTTTTTTCTGTCAGCCTCAGATCGGCATTATCCTGCCTTAACAGTAAGCGGTACTCTCCCCTGGATGTAAAAATTCGGTACGGCTCCATCACTCCCCTGGTAACAAGGTCGTCAATCATCACCCCGATGTAAGCTTCGCTGCGTTTTAAAACCAGGGGTTCATGATTTTCAATGTACATGGCGGCATTAATCCCGGCAATTAGCCCCTGGGCTCCGGCCTCTTCATAGCCGGTGGTCCCGTTGACCTGTCCGGCCAGGAAAAGCCCGGGGACGGCCTTGGTTTCAAGAGAAACCTTCAGCTGGGTGGGTGGTGCGAAATCGTATTCGATTGCATAAGCAGGCCTCATTATCTCTACGTTTTCCAGTCCTTCAATTGTCCGCAAGAATTTTGTTTGGATATCCGGGGGCAGCCCCGTGGAAATACCCTGCAGGTAAACTTCATCTGTATCGGTTCCTTCGGGTTCGATAAAAATTGGATGACGGTCGCGATCGGTAAAACGGTATATTTTATCTTCAATCGAGGGACAATAGCGGGGCCCCGAGCCCTTAATTAATCCGCTGTATAAAGGGGCCTGTGAAAAGTTATTTTTAATGATCTCGTGTGTTTTCGGGTTGGTATGTGTCATCCAACAGGGAATTTGCTGATCGGGTGCTTTTTGAGTAACTATAGAAAAGCCCGGAGCATCGGGATCTCCGTAAACGGGATTTAAGTTCGTAAAATCAATGCTGCGGCGGTAAACACGGGGTGGGGTGTCCGTTTTAAACCGCTCCAGGGTAAGGCCCAGCTCCTTTAAGCAGTTAGCCAGGTTTTTCGAAGGGGTTAAGCTGCCCGGGGCGGCATCATACCGGTGATCGCCAAGAAAGAGCCTGGCAGAAAGGTATACTCCGCTGCATATAACTACTGCTTTGGCGGGATAAAAAGCGCTGCTGCGGCCGCGGATACCCTTTATTCCACTTTCGTCCGTTTCAACTTTTTCGGCCATATCTTCGCGAATAGTTAGATTGTTTTGCTGCTCCAGGGCCAAACGCATGGTGCGCTGGTAGTTCCATTTATGGATTTGTGCACGCATTGCTTGAACAGCCGGACCTTTACCGGTGTTGAGTGTCCGCACCTGCAAGGTATTTTGATCGGCAACACGGGGCATTTCCCCACCCAGGGCATCGATTTCTTTTACCAGGTGTCCTTTACCCGGTCCACCCAAAGAAGGGTTACAGGCCATGTAAGCAACCATATCCAGGTTTAAACTCAGCAACAAGGTGCGGCAGCCAAGGCGTGATGCAGCGAGGGCTGCTTCACAGCCGGCATGTCCGCCACCGACAACGATGACATCATAACTATCGGAAGGGTTTAAGTTGTCTTTTGTCTTGTTCATGTTAATCCCACCAAATTTAATTTACCAGTGCTGATAGCCGCGGGCAACAGGCATGCGCCTGCCCCGGCCGAAGGAGTTGGGGGTAAACCGTAAACCCGGGGCCGCCTGTTTTCTTTTAAATTCGGAAGCGTCAACCATCCTCACTACTTTTTCAACAGTTTCCCGTTCATAACCTTCGGCGATAATTTTTTCCGGGGAAAGGGTTTCCTCCAGGTACATTTTCAGAATGGGGTCAAGTACATGATAAGGGGGAAGGGAATCTTCATCTTTTTGGTCGGGACGAAGCTCCGCTGAAGGAGGCTTGTTAATTATATTTTGCGGGATTATTTCTTTCCCCCCGGATTCATTTATATAACGTGCCAGTTCGTAAACTTTCATCTTAGGGATGTCGGAAAGCATTGCCAGCCCACCGGCCATATCTCCATAGAGAGTGCAGTAGCTGACTGCCAGCTCTGATTTGTTTCCGGTCACCAGGATCATATATTTTTCCCGGTTGGCGATATGCATCATTATATTGCCGCGCAGGCGCGCCTGAAGGTTTTCCTCGGCCAAATCTAAAATAGGGGTTTTTTCTTCGTTTAGAATACCTGTAAAAGCGTAATAAGGCTCGTCGATTTCAATTGTTCGATACTTTATACCCAGGTTTTCGGCCAGGGCTACGGCATCTTTTATGCTGTGATCGGTTGAATAGGGAGAAGGCATGAGCACACCCAGCACATTTTCCGGTCCCAGTGCATCAGCTGCTATAGCGGCCACTACTGCCGAATCAATTCCCCCGCTTAAACCGAGGGCTGCTTTTTCGAAGCCGGTTTTTTTGAGGAAATCTTTTGTGCCCAGTTTTAAAAGTTGATTAACGGTGCCGATATCATCTCTATCAGGAGGAATAACATTTTTAGCCGGTTTGTAAAGCTCATCTGTGTCAACGTAAAAAAGGTCTTCTTTATCAGCCGGGGACCGGTAAAGCAGCTCACCCCTGCTGTTATAAACCAGGCTGGAACCATCAAAAACAAGTTCGTCGTTAGCGCCTACCTGGTTTAAGTAAATAACAGCGGTATCGTATTTTCTGGCCAAAAAGGGCAGCATTTCTTCCCGCAGGGCATGTTTACCCAGGTGGTAGGGAGAGGCGGAAAGGTTTAGCAAGAGCCTGGCTCCTCTGGCAAAAAGACCTTCTAACGGATCGGAATCGTAAATCGGTACGGGAAAGTAATCACGGTCGTTCCAAATGTCTTCACAAACTGTAACTGCAGTGGGTAGCCCATCAAGAATTTCGATATCACGGTCGTAGTGCCTCGTGAAATACCTTTCTTCATCAAATACATCAAAGAATGGCAAAAGTGTTTTTAAGTGGAGCGATTTTATTTCCCCTTCTTCAAGCAGCAAGGCTGCGTTATAAAGCCTATCATTATCTTGGTGAGTGGCGCCGATTATTATTGGGGTTTTATTTTTAGCGGTTAAAGGGGCCAGTTCATTAACAATCAGCTTTCTTTCTTTATCTAAAAAGTGCCGGTAAGTCAACAGGTCCTGGGGGGGATATCCGATCAATGCCAGTTCTGTAAAAACCACTAAACCTGCCTGATTTTCCAGTGCTTTCTGATAATACCCGGTTATTTTTTTCAGGTTATCCTCCAGGGCTCCGATGGTGGGGTTTAGCTGGGCCAGTGCAATGCGCATAAATTGAGTCCCTCCAGTAAAATAAATCACTCACGGAAAAGCATTTCCCGTGAGTGTTCTTTTTCGCAAACCATGTTCCCATCATGGATGCATTATAATCAAGGGGAGCGCTAAAGTCAAGCATGCCGGCAACTGCTGCCGGTGTAGTTATAAGTATTGCTTACCCCTAAATTAATACCTATAATATAATTGCCTGCTCAGAAGTTGCAATTACTGCCTGAAGGACCTGCGAGCAGGGATATCACTTCAGGCAGTTTAATCCACAGCCTTGTAATGGCTGACCGGGTAATATGATTAATAAACCTTTTTTATAAGCTGTCGCTGTAAAGTAACCTTAATAAAAGCAGGAGGTGCGCAAATGCTGGAAGTGTATGTTAAAGACGGTTGTCCCTATTGTGAAAAGCAGCTTGCGGATTTAAAGAAAAAAGGGGTTGAATACAAACTTTACAATGTAAGCGCCGATTCAGAGGCGCTTAAAAGGGTCCGTGAGCAATATAAAGTCGACAAAGTTCCTGTTTTAGTTGAAGGTGGGGTAGTTCAGAGCATCGGTTTCGGCGGAGGTGGCTGAGGTATTTAGTATAGGCCGCCGTGAGCGGCTATTTAATTCAGCAGGGGTCTAAGTGGACAATTGTATCGCAGTGGTATTTTTCGCTAACATGTTCTTCTACCCTGTGAGCTATATCGTGAGCTTTGTCCAAATTCAAATCCCCATTGACTTCTATGTGCATTGTCATCACTTTCCAGGAGCCGTAGTCGTGGACCTTAAGGTTGTGTACATCGATAACTCCGTTTATTTCCCTGGCTCTATTTATAACTCCTTCCTCGAGATCTTGATTGGGAGCAGTCCCCAAAAGCCTGCTGCATGAGTTCCGGGCGATTTTTAATCCGGCGTAAAGAATGAACAGGGCAATAGCAAACCCCAATACGGCATCGAGGTTATATAACCCAAAGAAACTTCCTGTTAAGGCAAACAGTACCAGGGCAGATGAAAGTGAGTCACTGCGGTGGTGCCAGGCATCTCCTTCAATTGTATCTGATTCGATCAATGTGCTAATCCGGGCAGAAAAGTTATAAAGGAATTCCTTGATTAATATAGAAATTAATACAGCAACTACAGCAACTATACTTGCGCTGACAGGAGTATTATCGATATATCTGAGGTAAGCATTATAGATGAAGGCGCCGCTCAGACCAATTAGCATAAAAGCGATAATTAACCCGGCCAGGTATTCAGAGCGGCCATGGCCGTGCGGGTGTTCACTGTCGGGCTCTTTTTTAGCGAAAGAAAAACCGATCAGCACAATAAGGGAAGATAAAATATCGGAGAAGCTGTGAGCTGCATCGGCCATAAGGGCAATACTGTTGGTGAGCAGCCCAAAAATTAATTTTAGCAGAGCTATTAGGAAGTTGCCGCCGATGCTGCTCCAGCCGGCAATTAAACTGATCCTGTGCCTTTCGGCAGGTTTGTAAAGGTTACGACCGGCAACCAGTTTTTGTGCCAGGCGGTATACCAAAAATCTCATAATTTTATCCCTTGGTTGTTCAAAATTTCATCTTATTATAACACAACTATAAGTCAGGTTTAAAACTGTAAATGGGTAAAAAGCTGACAATACAAGATAAGCTCACCTTTAATGGTCAATTATATATAATAGTTTAGGTTAATCTCCTATAACTCATCATATCATAGCTATGCTTCGTATCGCTGTATTCAGCGGCTTTTGCGAAATCGCAGAAAATGTGACATAATTAATATTTAGGAGTGGTTATATGTTTCGCTATAAAAGGGTCGATCACTCTGACAAGCGGGCCGGATTAAATATTATTTCACTTAAACCCGTATCACAATCTGCATCAGGCTCGACCTGGACGATTTAATACGGTTTTTTTATTTTAAAGAAAACAATAAAAGGAAAAAAGGAGGTGAGCAGCCTGGCATGCATTAAGCCAGGCTGGAAGATTGAGCGAAAGAGGAGTAATGGTAGACAAACCGTATAACCGGTTAAGCCGGGAGCAAATTGAGTTAATTGACAGGACATCCCTGGAAATATTAGAGGATCCGGGGATATTGTGTTTTCATGAAGAGAGTGTTTCTTTGCTGGAAAAAGCCGGGGCCAGGGTTAAACCTACCCGGGAAGGAGAACATCAAGCCTGGTGGGTAAGCATTCCTTCAAAAGTAGTTAAAGAAGCCCTCGCAACTGTTCCCTCCAAAATAACACTTGGAGCCCGTAACCCGGAAAATAAAGTTATTCTTGATGCCGAAGGAACCAGGATCCACTTTGGAAGCGGCTCGGAAACGAATTACTGGCTGGAAGTGGAACCGGAAACCTTTACTTCCAAAAAAGACGGACACGAGAGGGAATTCCCGTTAATCAGGCGTAAGCGCGGCAATCTTGATTATTTGTGCCGCTCTGCCCATCTATCTGAGCAACTGGAAAACCTGGACTTTTTTATCCGAAATGTAAATGTTCAGGATGAGGATATCTCTACCGACAACAAGGACGTAAATGTGTTCTTTGCTTCCCTTAACAATATAACCAAGCCGGTTATCGGCGGTATCGCTGATTTTAACCAGTTGGAACAGGTGGTTAAAATGGCGGAGATAATTGTCGGCGGACGTGAAGAATTAATAAAGAATCCAGTGGTTTCTTTCATAACCAGTGTAATTAAAAGCCCGCTTCAAGTTGTGGGAGAAACTGCAGAAAAGCTGGTAAGCATTGCCAGGATGAACCTGCCTGTGGTAATATCCACGTCGCCGCAGGGCGGTTCAACTGCACCTATTGATGAAATGGGTATGGTAGCCCAGGTTAATGCCGAGGCCCTCACCGGGATTGTGATTAACCAGCTGGCCAACCCGGGAGCGCCGGTAATTTATGGAGCGGTTCCGGTCCGAGCCAGGATGGACGACCTGCATGACATGTATGGTGTTCCTGAATTTTGCCATTATACAATGGCCTGTGCGCAAATGGCCCGCTATTACAAGGTGCCATGTTATTCAACGGCCGGTGTCGGCGATGCCAGGGTTCCCGGGATGCAGTCTGCAGTAGAAAAGATGTATACTTACACGGCGGTGCCTTTTGCCGCGCCTGATCTGATCCACTATGCTTTTGGCCTGCTGGAAAAAACCATGACCTTTTCCCCCGACCAAGCAGTCCTTGACAACCACATGATCGGCATGTCCAAGTTTTTACAGCGTGAGAGCGGAATCAAACCGGAAGAAAAGGACCGGGTTGTAAAAATGATTGGCGAGGTAATGGACAGCCCTTACCGGATGTATGCCCGTTATGCCAGAAAGATGCTGCGTAAAGGCGGAATATTTGAAGGATTTCCGTTTGAAGGAGATTCCGATGATCAGGACCAATCCCTTTTGATGGTTAACAGACATCTCAAGGAACTCGAAGAAAGGGAACCACAATACTTGCCTGAAGAGGTTTGCAAGAAGATTTTTGAGCAGGCACCGGGCCTGGTATCCCGGCTTAACCCGTATGGCAAGTAAGTGAGGAGATTTTGGATTATACAGGTATAGATCATTACAGGTAATTAACAATAAGAAGGGTTTAAATTAAGGAGGAAGGACTTTGAAAGAAGAATTGACTGATAAGATTGTGGAAAACGTCCTGCAGGGGCGGCGCAACCAGGAAGACGAAGGTATTGAGGAGGATTATGCCGGAGAACCCGGCGTGGCTGAATTAGTGCAACAAGCCCTTGATGAAGGTGTAGAAACCAATACGATTTTGCTCGATGGTTTAAGTAAAGGAATGGAGCTGGTCGGTCAGAAATATGAAAGTGGAGAGTATTTTATTCCCGATATGTTAACTGCTGCTGAGGCTGTGGAAGCAGGCATGAAAGTTATGGAGCCTTACCTGGGCGGCGAAGGCGAGAGTGATGGTAAAGGCAAAATTGTCATGGCCACGGTTGAAAAAGACCTCCATGATATCGGTAAAAACCTGGTTTGTATTATGCTCAAAGGAGCAGGATTTAATGTGGTAGACCTCGGTATTGATGTTCCCGCTGCCCGGATAGTTGAAGCGGTGGAAGAAGAGGGGGCCGGATTGGTGGGCCTTTCAGCTTTACTGAATACAACGATGACCAACATGGAAGATGTGGTTAAAGAGCTGGAGCAAAAAGGCATGCGTGACAAAGTTAAAGTAATTATCGGCGGGGCTCCTACTTCCGAGGACTTTGCCCAGGAAATTGGCGCCGATGCGTACGGCAAAGATGCTTTTGCGGCGATCAAAGTGGCGGAACAATTATTACAAGCAGGAGGGAAATAATTAAGATGGATGCTGATAAAGCATATCAAGAAGCAATCCGTCATGGTCAATACAGTGAGCAGGTAAGGGGGCTGCGCTGTAAATATGACCATGTCAGGACCCAGTTTGAAGATTTTATCACCTCTTATTATCTCAGGCCTCACCTGGAGGATATTGTTAAAAGGAAAATTGGCAGCAGCCAGGAAGGCTTGCGGTTCTACGACCTGGGCTGCGGTACCGGTGACGGTTATGAATTGCTAACCAGGATCAGCAAAGAAGCAAGGCTTTCCCAATTTGATACTCGATTGATCCAGGAAGACATGGTTGACCATTATAAGGGTATTGATTTGAGCGTGGAACTTTTAAAGGAAGCTGAGAATCTTTTTGGTAATTTTGAGCACGTTGATTTTTGTAAAGGAGATTTTTCTAATGGGTTACCCCTGGATGAAGGGGAAGCGCCGTACGATCTCTACTTTACATCCTACGGGACTCTATCCCACTGTACCAATGAAGAACTGGAGAAACTGTTTACTGACATGGGGAAACATGGTGAAAACGGCAGCCTCATCCTGGCTGACTTTTTAGGGCGCTATTCATACGAATGGCAGAACCTGTGGACCCATAATCCCGAAGAAATTTCCTATATCGATTATGTGATTAATTACCTTTATTCAGAAGAGGATAGGGATAATGTAGAGCTGTCTTCATTTCCCCTGCGGCTTATGACCCCTGCCGAGGTTTTTAAAATCCTCGAAAGTGCGGCCCGTAAAGCCGGAGTGGAGCTGAAGGTTTTGCGTTTCTTCGATCGCTCCCTCTTTGTGGGTCGGCATATTGAAACAGGAACTTACAACGGTAACCCTCAGCCTATTCGCTTGATGGTTTCTTCCCTGTTTGAACGCGGCCTGCGGACTTACTTCCCTGATTTAAAGGTAAGTTACAAGCCCCGGGATGGTTTTGACTGGCAAAACCAGGCCCTGCAGACCCTGGCCGAAAGTTGGAATGCCCTGGTTGATTACACCATGACCTTGATGGAGCATTATGACAGCGATGAAGAGCTGCTGCCCTATCCGCCTCAAACAAATATAAAGCCCTTAGAAAGAACCTACCGGGTTATGAGGCAATCCCTTGAAGGCAGCAAGGGGCTTTACGGCGATATCAGGGCAGATCTAATTGAAGCCCAGCTTGGCTATGCGATCCGCAGCCTGGAGATGAACCTCCAGCATGGCCATGGCCTCGGTCATGGATTGATCGGGATAATTCAAATAGTCAAGTAATAACATAATCCAGGCAGCTGTACTGCGAATATTTGTGATTTAAGGCTTTTTTATTTATTTTAAGTCGCTTTAAGCAAATTTAGCTTGTAAATGCTAAAGTTTAGGCAGAATAATGTCGAATTACGGTGAAAAGCATTATTTGTATATGGTTTATATCTATGAAATAATTGATTTAGATTTGATATGCATCTATAGTTTTAACATTATTTTGGCGAGATTTTAAAACTTCGCAGTACAGTTTGCCTGGGTTTCCTACTTTTGTAAAACGGCTAAAAGAAACTACACCTTAATTTTTAATATGGCGCCTGCACGAGGTTTTTCTGCCTCTTTTAAAATATAAACAATAAAAAGCAGGGGAAAGGTGATTGCTAATATATGGAGCAAATTATAGGTGTTACAGGCGACCTGTTCAGAACTGCTGCAAATTTACTATTCCTGACAGCACAGGGTGAAGATGTGGAATATGAACCGGGACTATTTAGAGATACAGTAGACTGGATTTCCCGGCGCAGCGACATGCTTCTGGAATTAATGCTCGAACATCTTTGGCTGGTGATTTTGACCCTTATAATAGCAGTAGTTATTTCCGTAACGGTGGGAATCATTATTAGCTATTATGAGTCTTTTGCCCAGACTGTTCTGGGCGTTTGCCAGGTTTTAATGGTTATTCCCAGTATGGCCATGCTCGCCTTTATGGTGCCCTTGTTTGGTATTGGTTTTACTACGGGGGTAATGGCCCTGGTCCTTTACAGCTTGCTCCCGATTGTCCGCAATACTTATACCGGAATCAGGGAACTTGACCCGGCAATCGTAGAAGCAGCCAAGGGAATGGGAATGACTGAACGGCGGATATTATTTAAAATTAAAATTCCCCTGGCCAGACCGGTGATTATGGCCGGTGTCCGCACTGCAGCGGTTATGATGATTGGCATTGCCGCCATTGCCGCTTATGTCGGGGCCGGAGGCCTGGGAGAATTAATATTCTCCGGAATTTCCCGGGGGCATCAACCAATGATCATCGCCGGTGCAATCGGTGTGTCGATTATAGCGATTGCTTTTGATTATCTCCTTTACTACGGAGAAAAACGATTTTCTGTTGAGGGCAGGACTAAGGAGGGATAGTAAAAATGATCAAACTTGAAGGTTTAAGTAAAGTTTTCCCGGGGCACAACATTCCGGCGGTTAAAGATTTGAACCTGGAAATTAATGAAGGCGATGTATGTGTTTTAGTCGGTCCGTCAGGTTGTGGTAAAACCACGACCATGAAAATGATTAACCGCCTCTATGAGCCGACCGGAGGCAAAATTTATATCCGGGGCGAGGATGCCCTGCAGATGGATCCGATAAAATTACGCCTGGATATAGGTTATGTAATTCAGGAAATCGGCTTGTTTCCGCATATGACTATTGAAGAAAACATTGCCACCGTTCCCAATGAGAAACAGTGGCCGAAAGATGAGACAAAACAAAAGGTAAGCGAAGTGATGACCCTGGTAGGTCTCGATCCAAAGGTTTTTAAAGATCGCTATCCTTCAGCTCTCAGTGGCGGTCAACGCCAGCGTGTCGGTGTGGCCCGGGCAATGGTTTCAGACCCACCGATTATGCTGATGGACGAACCGTTCGGAGCGGTTGACCCGATTACGAGGGCCCGCCTGCAGAACGAATTCTTAAGGATCCAGGAACGGATGGGAAAGACAATTGTTTTTGTCACCCACGATATTGATGAAGCTATTAAAATGAGCGACACTATTGCCGTAATGAGGGAAGGCGAACTGGTGCAACACGCCACACCAAGCGATCTGCTAAGCGCTCCGGCAGACGAATTTGTATCTAACCTGGTTGGGCGTAACCGTTCCATCAAGCGGCTGCACTTAATTCGCATCAATGAAATTTTGGATGAGGTAGACCGGGCTAAACCGGCCAGCGAGGATGCAAAAATTGGTGAGGTTGAGAAACAAATCGAGGAAAGCGATATCAGGTCAGTAATAGTCGTTGATAAAGACAATAAACTCAAAGGAGTTATTGGAGTAAGTGATCTAAAGAGAAAAAGCGGTGAAGTGGCCGGAGATTACTGCCAGGATGTTACCGACACGATAACCAGCGATGCCACTTTAAATGATGCCTTATCGGTCATGCTTGAGTGCGGGGAGGGTTATGTTGCCGTAGTCAATGAAGACGACCAGTACCAAGGGACAATTACCCTGGGCGACCTGCTCAACGTAGTTAAGGAGGAGGGCTAACAATGGCCAGAGAAATTTGGAAATGGTTAGGTATTCCGCTGATCATGATCGCGATTGCTGCTGTAATTGTCATTTATTCCGTTAATAACCCCACTGATTCCATAGTTGCGCGGATGCTTACCTACGAGCGTGTTTTCAGGGTTATCCGTGAGCATATGGGGTTGCTGCTTGTTTCCATGACCGGAGCAATTATCGTTGGTGTTGCCGGGGGGATTATGCTTTCCCGTCCCAGCCTTTACCGGATAGGGCGGGTGATGGAAACCTTTGTCAACATAGGCCAAACTGTTCCCAGCCTGGCTGTACTGGCTCTTTTTTATACAATATTAGGGCTTGGTTTTAATGTGGCTGTTTTCGCACTGTTTCTTTATTCAATTTTGCCCATATTAAGGAATACTTTTGCCGGTATCGATGGGGTTGAACATAATATTATCGAAGCGGCCCGCGGTATGGGGATGCGGCCTTTACGTATTTTAACCAAGATTGAACTGCCGATAGCTTTTCCGATTATTGTTGCCGGAATCAGAACTGCTATCGTGATTAACGTCGGCGCGGCAACCCTGGCGACCTTTATTGGTGGAGGAGGGCTTGGTGACCTTATTGTTACCGGCCTCTCGGTTCACCGTGACATGATTATTGTTAATGGTGCGGTTATTGCTGCCGTAACTGCTATTTTACTAGATTACCTGATCGGAAAAGTGGAGGAAAGGGTTGTCCGTTGGGCCTAATAAACGGTTGTATCTATTGGGGATAAAAGGGTTACAGGTGATGTTATAATCTAGAGTGTAGTTTATAGATGAGGTGTACCAGTATTATATCGAAGGAGGTTGATAAGGGAGGAATTATCTATTTTCCAAGGTAGTAAAATAAGCAAATATTTAATTGAAGGGGGAAGAATTAATTTATGAGTATTAAGCGAATGGTGACAGTTTCTTTAGCCGTTATGTTATTTGTCGGGATGTTGTTTGTGGTAGGTTGTGAGCCGGATGAACCAACGGTAACTGTTGGGTCCAAAGAATTTACCGAGCAGTTGATCTTGGGTCAAATTGCTATTCTCGCCCTGGAAGATGCCGGAATTCCAACTGAAGATGAAACCAACCTTGGTGGGACAGTAGTGGCCCGTGAAGCCCTTGAAAGAGGAGATATCGGGATGTACTGGGAATATACCGGTACTGCACTGGTTGAATTTATGGGCGCCGATGTAATTACAGATCCGGAAGAAGCTTATGCCACTATAGCCGAATGGGATGAGACAGAAAATGAGCTTATCTGGCTGGAAAAAACACCTTTCAACAACACTTATACCGTCATGATGCGCCAGGAAGACGCTGATGAGCTGGGAATTGAAACCATCAGTGATCTTGCCGATGCCATTAATGAAGGGGTGGAAGCCCCCGAGCCGGGCGAGTGGAGCTTTGCTACCGACCATGAATATGAAGCCCGTGACGATGGCTTGGAACAGCTGCAAGTTCATTATGGTTTTGAATTTGAGAGCTACGAAGTGATGGACCTGGGAATCACCTACGGTGCCCTGAATGAAGGGCAGCATGCCACAGCCATGGGTTTTGCTACAGATGCCCGGATTGCCGAATTTAACCTGGTTAACCTGGTTGACGATCAGGAATTCCACCCGGTTTACAACTGTTCACCGGTAGTCCGCCAGGAAATCCTTGATGAATTCCCGGAAATTCCGGATATTCTTAACCCGATCGCAGTGGAATTAACCCCGGAAGAAATGTCTTCTTTGAACATGATGGTTGATATGGAAGATATGGAACCCAGTGAAGCAGCAGAACAATGGCTTCAAGAGAATGGCTTTATTGATTAATCAGCTATTTGAAGAAGAACCAGGCGGGGCGGCGGGGGGTATTATACCCCCCGCCTTGCCAATTTCAAAGGCGATCAATTATAATTAATTATACAAGGGGAAAACAGCCTGCCTAATGGACAGCAGAAAAAAATATATTATGCTGGACATTAGCGTTTACAAATATAAAGTATGGCTGTTTTTCTTGATTTTTTGAAGATCATTGAAAGGGGGTAGCTCATTTAATGAGAGTCAAGCGAATTACAGCTCTGACTTTAACACTCATGTTATTGGCCGGTGTGTTGTTTTTAGCTGGCTGCGATCCGGAAGATGAGGTTCAAATCTCAGTCGGTTCAAAAGAATTTACCGAGCAGTTGATCCTGGGGCAAATTGCCATCAAGGCACTTGAAGATGCAGGCATTCCGACAGAGGATCAAACCAACCTTGGCGGGACAGTTGTCTGCCGCGAGGCGCTTGAAAGAGGCGACCTTGATCTTTACTGGGAGTACACCGGAACTGCCCTGATTGAGTTCAAGGAAGCCGAACCGATTTTTGATAAGGTAGAGGCTTATGAAACTGTTGCTACATGGGATCAAGAAGAAAATGATCTGCACTGGTTGGACTATACGCCTTTTGATAACACCTACACTATTATGATGCGCCGGGGAGATGCTGAAGAACTGGGCATTGAGACCATCAGTGACCTGGCCGAAGCAATCAACGAAGGTGTGGAGGCCCCCGCACCCGGTGAGTGGACCTTTGCCACCAACCATGAGTATGAAGCACGCGATGATGGATTACCTGAATTACAGGAGCATTACGGTTTTGAGTTCGATGATTTCGAAGTAATGGACACCGGGATCACTTACGGTGCTTTGAACGAAGAAGAACATGCTGCGGCAATGGGGTTTGCCACAGATGCCCGCATTGCGGAATATGACCTGATTACCCTGGAAGACGACCAGGATTTTCACCCGGTTTATAACTGCGCACCGGTAGTTCGCGGCGATGCGTTGGAAGCTCATCCTGAAATTGAGGAAATCCTTAACCCCATCGCAGCGGAGCTTACTCCGGAAGTTATGTCGGACCTGAACTTACAGGTCGACGTTGAAGGGTATGAACCATTCGAGGTAGCAGAAGAGTGGTTGACGGAAGAAGGGTTTATCGAGTAGGCCGGGCAAGTTAACCATACTTTGCTCTGCCAAGGTTCAATATCGGTAAAGGCAAACCAGGTATGTTAAATATTATAGAAAAAAGCCAAAACATGAGAGGCAAGCAGGGATTATTCTTGCTTGCCCTTTTTTATAAGATGGATTTATTATGAATAAGAGAGGGGGGCAAGTGGGCTAAACTAAATGCTTAAAGGTGGCAAAGCTGTAAGTGTTTAACAGTCGATTGAACAGCTATAATTATTTTATGAAGTAATGTAGCAGGGTGTTTTAAATCTATTGACAAGCTTGAATGGAGGGATTAAGATGGCGATATTGGCTAAAGAAATAATGACCACCCCGGTGGTCAGTGTAACAGCCGATACAACGTTGAAAAGAACGGCTGAAATTTTG
>Ga0207421_10004945_pt1 | contig 15151 bp, 13 predicted proteins | sample SodLakKL_010_SED_4_FD_187542 | JGI IMG/M metagenome (GOLD analysis project Ga0207421, IMG submission 187542) | Alkaline sediment microbial communities from Lake Tanatar, Kulunda Steppe, Russia - 8KL_010_SED (SPAdes) (version 2) | ecosystem: Environmental > Aquatic > Non-marine Saline and...
TGTACTGGCGTTGGTGGAGAGTCCGGTACACACGAATGTACTGGCGTTGGTGGAGAGTCCGGTACACACGAATGTACTGGCGTTGGTGGAGAGTCCGGTACACACGAATGTACCGGTGAAGCCGGTTCGCACGGGTGTCTCGGCAGTACGGGGCAGTGGACACGGAGGTCCCGGCAGAGGCGAAGCCGCCGTTTCCGTCCGTGATCAGTCGGACCGGGCGAGCGTCAGGTAGCCGGTGTGGCCGACCGGTGCCGTCGAGGGACGCGACCCCCGCTCGTCGAACCGCATCTCCCGCTGGATGGTCTCGCGGGTCCGGACGTCGGCGAGTCCCGCCTCGCGGGCGGCCGCGACGACCTCGCGGGTGGTCTCGACGAACGGGCTGTAGACCGCGAGGAAGCCGCCGTCGACGAGCAGCTCCGGGGCGAGGGGGACGATCGACGGGGCGTCGCCGGTGTCGAGGGTGAGCACGTCGAACGGCTCGCCCTCCCGGAGCTCGTCGGCGGCCTCCCGGAGGTCGCCGGTCCGGACGTCGACGGCGTCGGCGACGCCGCCGAGGGCCATGTTCTCCCGGGCGACCGCGGCGAACTCGGGGTCGCGCTCGTAGCTGACGACGGCGGCGCCCGCACGCGCCAGCAGGGCGGCGAGCACGCCGGTGCCCGTACCGGCGTCGAGCACGCGGTCGCCGACGGCGATCCCCGTCTCGCCGATCACGAGCCCGACGTCCCGGGGGATCATCGGCGCACCGGTCCGCTCGAAGTGAGAGAAGAGGTCGGGCCCACGCAGCGCCCGCACCCGGAGGGACTCCCCGAGGTGGCTCTCGACGACCTCGCCGGGGGTCGGCTCCGCGGGCACCTCGAACACGCCGAGGTCGGTGCCCAGCTCCTCGCCGGGCTCGACGAGGTACTCCCGGCCTTCCCCGACGAGCAGGAGACGCCTCACTCCAGCTCCTCGACGGCCGCCGCGAGGTCGCCGTCGTTGGCCTCGAGGGCCGCCCGCGCCTCCGCCTCGCTCGCGCCGGTTCGCCCGGCGACGATCTCGACGTCGCCCTCGGGGATCCCCGAGGGATCCTCGCTCTCGCCTCGCTCGCGCTCGGTCGGCGAGCCGATGACCTGGTAGGTCTCCTGGCCCCGGGCGTCCATCTTCGTGACGTCGGGGTCCTCGAAGACGAGGTCGTGGTCTGCGGTCCGGATGACGACCTCCTCGGCGTCGATCTCGTCGACGTCGATCCCCATCTGTTGCATCATCTGTTCCATCTTCCGCGGGTCGAGCCCTCCGCCTCCTCCGAACATACCCGACACGTTGCCATCCGCGGCAAAAAGGGTACCGAACGAGCGAGCCGTCTACGGGGGAGGGATCGTCGTCGGTGAACTTCAGCGAGGTGCCGCGAGCGATGGCGAGGGCTTATGTCGGCCGAGCGAACACGGCCCGTATGGCCGAGGGCGACGACCACCGCCAGGGGCGACTGTTCACCGACGACGACGGCGGGTTCGACGCCGAGCGCGCCCGCGAGGAGTCCCTGCCGATCGAGGACGGCGAGGTGGTCGACGTCGGGAGCCTGGCGGACCACCAGACGTACGTGGAGGGACGGGGGATCTACGACGAGCGAAACCGGGTCAACGACCTCACCGGCCGGGAGTGGAAGTACGCGACCAAGTCGGTGATCGCCGAGGCCTACCCCCCTGACTTCCACCACGAGCTGCGGAGCGAACACGGCGGCCAGAAGCCCCCGCGACTCTGTGCGGAGCTGATCGGCCGGTTCAGCAAGGCTGGCGACACCGTCCTCGACCCGTTCGCCGGCGTCGGTGGCACTTTGCTGGGGGCGAGTCTCTGTGAACACGAGGGGACGGGGCTCAGGGAGGCGATCGGTTTCGAGCGAAACGCCCGGTGGGTGAACGTCTACGAGCAGGTCATAGCGCTCGAGAACGCCGAGCGTCGGGAGCGCGAACAGCCCCCGCTCGCGGCGGCGGAGCTGCGCCACGGCGACTGTCTGGAGCTGATCGAGGAGGTTCCCGACGGCTCGATCGACCTCCTCCTGACCGACGTCCCCTACTGGAACATGGACGAGCTCGAACAGACCAGAAACGAGCGGGCGACCCGCGAGAGCAGCCTCGACCCGTTCCGGGAGGAGCGAGCCGAGCCCGCCGAGGAGCCAGGAGAGGAGTCGAAAGCCGACTGGCTCGCGGAGATGGCCGGGACGTTCCGCCGGTTCGCCGACGCGCTCGTTCCCGGAAGCTACGCCGTCGTCTTCATCGGCGACATGTACCGGGGCTCGAGCTACCGGTTTCTCGCCGCGGAGCTCGCCGACGCGATCGCCGACGCGGCGCCGCTGACCCCGAAGGCGAACCTGATCTGGTACGACCCGTCCAAGGACCTCCACGTCTACGGCTACCCGTTCGCGTTCGTCCCCTCGATGGTCCACCAGAACGTGCTCGTCTTCCGCCGCGAGTGAACAACGCGCTCGTTCCGCCGCGAGTGAGGTAGGGGCGCGTTCGGCGTCATTCGTCCGTCTGACGTAGCTTTATGGGCGATCCGCGACAGCGTTCGGACAGGCGCGCACCGGACCCGACGGTTCGGTTCCCCATCCCCCTCGACCGCGCGCCTGACGGAGTCCGTCCCATCCCCCCTTTCGGACACCCATCCCCCTTTTGGGACGCGACGACGAGCCGGCGAGCTCCGGCTGGCGACACGAACCCGAAGATCCACGGACGACGACGCTCCGGACGGTCCCAGATTGCGACGCTCCGGACGGTCCCGGATTGCGACGCTCCGGACGGTCCCGGATTGCGACGCTCCGGACGGTCCCGGATTGCGACGCTCCGGACGGCTCAGGTCGCCCGGAGCAACGCCCGGACCTCCTCGGTGGCGCTCGTCTCCGCGAGCAACGCGACCTCGTCGCCGGCGGCCAGCTCGGTGCCCGGCAGCGGGATCGTCAGCGCCGCCCGGTCGCGGCCGTGGGCGTAGATCCGTGCGCCCTCGGGCATCGCCAGCTCGCTCAGCCGTTTGCCGACCGCCGGCGAGCCCGCCTCGATCTCGACGACCGTCAGCTGGAGGTTCGCGGCGAGTTCGGCGACGACGTCGAAGTCACCGCCAAGCAACGCGGTCTTCGCGCCGGCGGCGCCCAGCCGCTCGGGGTAGACGATCTCGTCGACGTCGGCGGCGTACCTCGCGTAGATCTCCTCGCGGTAGTCCTCGTCGATCCGCAGGACGGTCCGACAGCCGTGGTGGCCCCCGATCGTACAGGCCGCGAAGTTGGTGTTGAGATCCGGCGTGAACGCCCCGATCGCGTCGGCGTCGGCGATTCCCGCCTCGAGGAGGACCGCCTCGTCGTTCCCGTTGCCGCGGACGCCCTCGAAGCCGTCCTCCCGGGCACGGGCGATCCGTTCGGGGTCGACGTCGACGACGACGACCTCGTGACCCTCCTCGGCGAGGAGACGTACGGTCCGTGAGCCCACCCGGCCGTAGCCGACGATGACGAACTCCATGTGCACCGGGTACGCGACGGGTACCCAAAACGTTTGTTCACAGGTGACGCGGTGGATCGGGGCGTCGTCGGCCGAGGTCGACGATCGGGCCCGTGAGCCGACGACCGGACGCGGCTGGCCACGACGACCGGACTCACGGTCCCCCACGACGACCGGAGAGAATACACGTTTGTGGATATCTCTACGGTCGACGCGTCCCGGTATACTTAACACGGCGGTGTATCAATGCTCGGGCGTCCAACATGGGGACGCTCGATACCGTCGCGGAGTTCTTCGAGTTCCGCGAGTACGACACCGACTTCAGAACCGAGATCATCGCGGGGCTGACGACGTTTCTGGCGATGGCGTACATCATCGTCGTCAACCCGGCGATCCTGAGCGACGCGATCCTCTGGGATCACGAGGCCGGCGCGCCCGCCGAGTCGACCACGATAAACGGCGTCGAGTACACCGGCGGCGAGGTGTTCCAGATGCTCGCCGTGGTGACGATCGTCGCGTCGGTCGTCGCCATCCTCGTGATGGCGCTGTACGCCAACCGGCCGTTCGGGCTCGCCCCCGGGATGGGGCTGAACGCCTTTTTCACGTTCACCGTCGTCGTCGTCCTCGGGGTGCCGTGGCAGCTCGCGCTCGCCGCCGTGTTCGTCGAGGGGCTGTTGTTCATCGCGCTGACCGCGGTCGGCGCACGACGGTACGTCCTCGAGCTGTTCCCCGAGCCCGTGAAGTTCTCCGTCGGGGCCGGTATCGGCGTCTTCCTGCTCTTTCTCGGGCTCCAGGAGATGCAGATCGTCGTCGCCTACGACGCGACGCTGATCACCCTCGGAAACGTCCTCGAGAGCCCGGTGGCCGCGCTCTCGCTCGCCGGCTTGCTGGTCATGCTCCTGTTGTACGCCCGCGGCGTGCGCGGCTCGATCATCGTCGGCATCCTGCTGACCGCCGCCGCCGGCTGGCTGTTGACCCTCTCGGGGGTCGTCGAACGCGGCGTGCTCGCCCCCGAGGCGACGGCGAGCGCCCAGTACGACTTCACGCCGCTGTTCTGGGGGTTCGTCGAGGGGGTGGGGATGATCGGCGACGAGCCGCTGGTCTTCGCACTCGTCGTCTTCACGTTCTTCTTCGTCGACTTCTTCGACACCGCGGGGACGCTCATCGGCGTCTCCCAGATCGGCGGCTTCCTCGACGAGGACGGCGACCTCCCCGAGGCCGAAAAGCCCCTCATGGCCGACGCCGTCGGCACCACCGTCGGCGCGATGATCGGCACCTCGACGGTGACGACCTACATCGAGTCCTCGACGGGGATAGAAGAGGGCGGCCGGACCGGCTTCACCGCCCTCACCGTCGGGGTCATGTTCGCACTCGCGTTGCTCGCCGTGCCGCTTATGTCCGCGATCCCCCAGTACGCGACCTACCTCGCGCTGGTCGTCGTCGGCATCATCATGCTACAGGGGGTCGCCGACGTCGACTGGACCGACCCCGCCTGGGCCATCTCCGGTGGGTTGACGATCACGGTGATGCCGCTTACGACCTCGATCGCCAACGGCCTGGCCGCGGGGATCATCAGCTACCCGCTCGTGAAAGCCGCGATGGGCGACGCCCGGGACGTCTCGGCCGGTCAGTGGGTCCTCGCCGTCGCCTTTATCGCCTACTTCGCCGTCTACTTCGCGGTCGAAGCCGGCATGATCGTCTTCTGACAGGGTCGGAGGGCGCGTTTTATGTGGCAGGTGATCGAACCGCACACACCGTGAAGATAACCGACGTCCGGGCCGTCCCGCTCTCGTCACCGATCCCCGAACGACACCAGTTTCGCAGCGATCTGGGAACCAGGGTGAAAAACGACGCGACGCTCATCTACGTCGACACCGACGCCGGCCTCACCGGGCTGGGTACCGCACTCGGCACGCCGTCGGTCGTGGTCGCGCTCGTCGAGGACAGCCTCGGACCGGCGCTGGTCGGCGAGGATCCGACGTACGTAGAGCGACTGTGGTCGAAACTCTACAACGGCTCCCGGGCGGAGCCGGCCCTGGAACGGGGCTACTCCCAGCCCCGGTACGACCGACGCGGGGTGACACTGGAGGCGATCTCCGGGATCGACATCGCCCTCTGGGATCTGCTCGGAAAACACCTGGATCAGCCGGTGTACAAGCTGCTCGGGGCCGCCCGCGAGAGCGTCCGTGCGTACGGCAGCGGCGGCTGGGCGGCCGGCGAGGAGGCCGGGCCCGAACTGGCCGGCTACGTCGAGGAACACGGCTTCGACGCGGTCAAGATGCGCGTGGTGGGCGAGGACGACCTGGCGATCGAGAACACGGTCCGGCGGGTCGAATCCGCGAGGGAGCACCTCGGGGACGACGTCGACGTGATGGTCGACGCCCACGGCTCGCTCGACGTCCCCACGGCCGTCCGGATCGCCCGCCGGCTCGAGCCATACGACGTCGCCTGGTTCGAAGAACCAGTGACGCCCGACGACCACGCGGCGCTCGCGGAGGTCCGGGCGGCGACGGAGATCCCGATCGCGACGGGGGAAAGCGAGTTCACCCGATTCGACTACCGCAGCCTCTTGGCGGAGAACGCGGCCGACGTCCTCCAGCCCGACGTCGCCCGCGCCGGCGGGTTCACCGAGATCAGACGCGTCGCCGCGATGGCGTCGGCACACGGCGTCCGGACGATCCCACACGCGTGGGGCAGCGGGCTCCTGTTCGCGGCGAGTATCCACCTCGCGCTGGCGCTCCCGAACTGTCACATCCTCGAGGTACCTCAGGCACCGTACATGCCGATGCTCTGGGAGCTCTTCGAGGAGGAGTACGACGTCCGTGACGGGCGAGTGTACGCCCCGTCCGGCCCCGGGCTCGGGTTCACCCTCCGGGAGGACGTCGAGGAACGGTTCGCGTACGTGGAGGGGCCGGAGTACGAGTACTAGCCGATCGCGGACCGAACTACAAAAGGGGCTCACCCCGAGTCTACCGGTATGTTCGATACGATCGGAGGGGTCGAGGTTCCCGCCGGAGTGGCGAGTGCGATCGGCTCGCTGGCCGTGTTCGTCGGGACCTTCGTCGTCCTCTATCTCGTCGGCAACCGGCTCGTCGTCCCGCTTGTGGACGACCTGTTTCGCAGACGTGGCGTCGACGACCACGCACGGAAGCCGCTCCGGCTGCTCGTCTACGGCGTCGTAGTGTTCGCCGCGTTCGGGCTCTCGTTCGCCATGGCCGGTTTCGGCAACATCCTGCTCGCGCTCGCGACCATCGGCGCCGCCGCCACGCTCGCGGTCGGCCTCGCGACACAGGACGTCATCAGGAACTTCGTCGCCGGGGTGTTCATCTACACCGATCGGCCGTTCCGGACCGGAGACTGGATCGAGTGGGGGGACAACTCCGGGTTCGTCGAGGACGTCGGCCTCCGGGTGACCCGCGTCCGGACCTTCGACAACGAGCACCTGACGGTTCCGAACGCCCAGCTCACCGACGGGGTGATCAAAAACTACGACCGGAACCGGCGGCTCCGTCTGAAGTTCACCTTCCGCATCGGCTTCGGCGACGACGTCGACCGGGCGACGCGGATCATCCTGGAGGAAGCCCGGGCCACCGAGGGCGTGCTCGCCGATCCGGAGCCGTCGGTGAAACTGATCGAGATAAACGAGGCTTCCTTCGGCCTCCAGAGTCGCATCTGGATCAGCGACCCCGGCAACACCGACTTCCTGGGGATCCGTGGGCGGTTCGTCCAGGCCGTCACCGAGCGCTTCGAACGCGAGGGGATCACGATTCCGTACCCACACCGCACCGTCGAGGGCAGCCTCGACCTGCCGGATTCGGGCCGTCCCGGGCCGCTCTCGAGCGACTGACCGGGGGACTCACCGCGACCGGCCGTCGAACGCCGGGGTCGCCAAACGGCGTCGGCGCCGGAAACGCGAATCCACGCAGCCGACGGCACACGTGGGCCGGACGACGGGAACGACCGGACGCGTGGGCCGGACGACGGGAACGACCGGACGCGTGGGCCGGACGACGGGAACGACCGGACGCGTGGGCCGGGGCGTACGGTTGCATTGTTTGGCCGTGTGGGTACCGGAGTCGGCGCGACACCACCACGTATGAGCACGATCCTCCCGGGCGCGGACACGCTCGGGCTCTACGTCGAGTTCGAACTCGAGCTCCCCGACGCACATCCGTGTACGATGCGAGAGCTCTGTGCGTGCGTCGACACGCTCGGTGCCGTCTCGCGTCACTCCGACGGCAGTCGCTGTTCGCTTACGGTCAAAGGCGCCGCAGGCCACGGGCCACGGGTCGAACAGGTCGAACAGCCCTGCCACGACGGCCGGTGTTACTACGAGTGTCTCGACCGCGACGGGCTCAGTGCCGAGGTCACGGACGTGACCGACACCGGCGTGCGGATAGAGGCACACGTCCGGTCGCGGGAGCTCCTGGCCGACGTCGTCGGGGAGCTCTCCACGATCGGGGACGTCACCGTGTGCAAACTCGGCGAGACGAGCCCCGACTCCGATATCTCGGAGCTCCGGACGGTCGATCTCGGCGCCCTGACCGATCTCGAACGGGAGACCCTCCAGTGGGCCGTCGAGACCGGGTACTACGATCGACCACGGGGGACGTCGCTGGAGGTGCTCGCGGACGCGTTCGACGTCTCGAAAGCCACCCTCTCCCAGCGGCTCCGCTCGGCCGAACGCAAACTCGTTCTCGAGGCGACGCGTGGCCGTTCCACCGGGGGGACTTAAAGAGACTCACAGCTAGAGGTCAGATCCTCACCGACGGCCGCCTGCCCACAAGACGGGTACAGCATGCCAGAGCAGGTGGTTACGGATGAGTGAGGAGGCGTCGAACGCCGTCAGGAGACGAACGTTCCTCGGAGCTGCAGCCGGCGCGCTGTCGGTCGCGGCCGCCGGCTGCGTGGGCCGGGGGTCGGAGGACGCGTCCCGGTCGGCGACCGAGCGACGGACCGTCCACAGCAACTGCTGGATCTGTCGTGCCGGCTGTGGACAGGCGGTCGTCCTCGAGGACGGCGAGGCCGTCGACCTGACCGGCGTCGACGGCCACCCGAAAGCCAGCGCCGGCCCGGGAACCGAGGGGACGCTGTGCTCGAAAGGGCTGGCACAGCTCGAGAAGACCTACAACCCGAACCGGATCACCCGACCGTACGTCCGGGAGGACGGCGACCTGCGCGCCGCCGACTGGGACGAGGCGATCGCGTACGCCGCGGAGCGACTCGAGGCGTTCCGCGAGGAGCACGGCCCGGAGAAGCTGCTGCGCTACCAGGGGTATCCGATCGGCGGCGAGTTCCACGATCTGCTGTTCCGGGAGCTGTACGGCGCACCGATCCAGGTCGGCCGGAAGACGACCTGTCACGGACCGTTCTCGGACTCCTGGGAGTGGATGGCCGGCTACGGCCGGGAGTATCCGGACTGGCGGAACTCGGAGTTCATGATCGCGTGGGGCCGCAACCCGATGGAGTCGTTTCGCGGCCAGTGGGAGCCCAAAGGCATCCTGGAGGCGATCGAGGAGAACGACGCGACGCTCGTCTGTATCGATCCCCGGTACACGAAGACCGCCGAGATCGCGGATCTGTGGATCCCGATCGAACCGCGGACCGACGGCGCGCTCGCGCTCGCGATGGGCCACGTCATCGTCGCGGAGGAGCTGTACGACGAGGAGTTCCTCGAGGAGTGGACGTACGGCTTCGACGCGTACCGCGAGGCCGTCGCCGAGACGACCCCCGAGTGGGCCGCGGAGATCACCGACGTCGACGCCGAGGTGATCCGGGAACTCGCGGTGGGCTTCGCGGAGGCGGCACCTCGCGCGGTCGCGTTCCCCTGGACCGGCCTCGCGTTCCAGGGGAACGGGTTCAAAAACTGCCAGAACGTCCACGCGCTCAACGGGCTGGTCGGCAGTATCGACCGCAAGGGCGGCACCCGTCACTGGCAGTCCGGGTTCTCGCTGGCCGATCCGTTCGAGAAGCGAGGGATCGACGTCCCCGCCAACCACGAGGACCGGCCCACACCCGACTACGACGACTACCCGTACCAGCGTCACGTCCGTGACCTCTCGCACAACGCCGTTCCGGCGGCGGTCGAGCGCGGCGACATACGGGGGTTCGTCAACAACTGGTCGGCCCCGCTGAAGAGCGGAAACAGCGACGCCTGGGCCGACGCGCTCGAGGCGATGGAGCTCGTGATCACCGTCGACGCCTTCTGGAGCGGCGTCAGCCGTCGCGCCGACGTCGTCTTCCCCGGCGCGTCGGCGCTCGAACAGCCGTTTCTCGCGACCGGCGGGGACGGCGCCTACAGCGAGTCCGGCTGGGTCTCCGCCTCGAAGGCCGTCATCGAGCCGATCGGCGACTGCCGGACCGACTACGAGATCTACAAGGATCTAGCCGAGGCGATGGGCTGGGGCGAGTACTTCCCGTGGGAGGACGCCGCCGAGTTCTACGACGAGCAGCTCTCGGGGATCGGGCTCTCGTTCGACGAGGTCGCCGAGCGCAGCTACGAGATCGTCTCCGACGTCGAGTACGAACGGTGGCGCGAGGACGGGTTCGACACGGAAACCGGGAAGTTCCAGTTCGACCTCGACGTCGTCGACGAGTACGCTGCGCTCGCCGAGGAGACCGGCGCCAGTACCGCACCCGAGTGGCATCCTCCGGACGACGAGCTGTACGGCGAGACGACCGACGAGGAGTACCCGCTGTTGCTGACCGACGGCTTCGTCCAGCAGCTCTCGCGGGGCCACTGTCAGGCCCTCACGGAGCCGGTCGCGGAGTATCACGACCGGTACGGGTTCGGGTACGACGACTACGACGGGAACCTGCTACACATCAACCCTCGGGACGCCGAGCCACGCGGGATCGAGACCGGCGATCGGGTCCGGATCACCGCCCCCGACGGCGAGCTCGAGCTCGTGGCACACGTCTACGAGGGCGTCCGGCCCGGCTGGCTGTTCACCGTCTCCGGCTTCGGGGAGTACTCGATCGCCCCGGATCAGGCCGGCGGGAACGTCATGACGATCAACGCCGAGCGTCACGTCGAACCGGTCTCCGGGCAGGTCGACCGGAACCATCCGGTCGACGTCACGCCCGTCGGAGGTGACGGTCGATGAGCCAGTGGGGCTTTTACTTCGACCCCGACAGCTGTATCGGCTGTCACGCCTGCGCGCAGGCCTGTCGCGTGCGAAACGACGTCGACACCGACGAGGGCGTCAGCTGGCGGCGGGTCGAACACGTCGGGGAGGGCGAGTTCCCCCACTACGAGGAGGTGTCGGTCTCGGTGGGCTGTTATCACTGCGAGGAGCCCGAGTGTCGGGACGTCTGTCCGACCTTCGCCCTCGAGAAACGGGAGTCAGACGGGATCGTCACCGTCGACCGGGACCGGTGTATCGGCTGTAACTACTGTTCGTACGCCTGTCCGTACGGCGCCGTGCAGTTCGGCGAGGACGGGCTGGTTCAGAAGTGCCACGGCTGTCTCGGCGAGGGAGCGGGCGACGGCCACGGCTCGCCGCCACGCGAGGAGTCGGAGACGGCCCGCGGGACGCCCGCCTGCGTCGACAACTGCGTCACCGGCGCACTCGACGCGGGCCCGATCAACGAGCTGGTCCGGGAGGCCTCCGAGGCGGCCGCAGCGGAGTTCGGTACGGACGGGGACGGGCCGGCGCTCGTTCTCGAACCCGCAACCGGGGCCACGGAGGTGGACGACGACGATGGATAGCCCGGACGGACTGATCTGGCTCGCCGAGCAGAACTACGGCTGGTACATCGCCGCCTACCTGTTTTTCAGCGGGCTCGCCGGCGGCGCGTACCTGACCGGTTTCGTCGCCGACCTGTTCGGTCGGCGCGCCGCGGACGCGACGACGCGGCGCTCGATGCGGGCGATCAGCCAGTGGGGCGTCGTCCTCGCGCTGGGCGCCGTGGGCGCGGGGATGGTTCACCTCCTCGTGTTCCACCTCGGCGCGCCGCTGCGGGCGTTGCTCTTTCCGATCCTCTTCGTGAACTTCGGCTCGTGGCTCGTGATCGGCACCTGGATCATCGTGGGGTTCTCCGTGGTGGCCGCCCTCCAGGCGCTCTGGTTGCTCTGGGGCGCGGAGCCGGTCGGCCGGAGCTCGTTCCCCCGGGCGATCAGCCGGTGGATCGAGGGGCGATCCGGAGTTCCCGTCGACACGTGGCTCGCGCGTCTGGCCGACTGGACCGCTCCCGGCCGCCGGGGACGGCTGGCGGTCTCGGCCGTCGGCTCGGCCCTCGCAGTCGGGATGGTCGCGTACACCGGCCTCAAGCTCGGCTACGTCTCGACGACCGTTCCGCTGTGGGACGGGACCGTGCTCCCGTTCCTGTTTCTGGCCAGCGCACTCTCGATCGGCCTCGCGGCCACGATCGGTGCGACGGCCCTGTTCGAGGGGGTCCACGACACGAGGATCACCGCCTTCAGCGTGGCCGACGACGCCATCATCCTCGGGGAGATTCTCGTGCTGGCGCTCCTGCTGACGACGCTCGCGTCGGGCGGTCCGGGCGCCGTCGCCGCCTTCGAGCTGTTGACCGTGGAGTACGGGCTCGTGTTCTGGGGTGGCGTCGTCACGGTCGGGCTCGCGCTGCCGCTGGCGCTGTCCGTCGGCCTGATCGCTATCGAGCGCCGCGTCGACGTCTCCAGCAGCGAACGCCTGACGCGGTTCGTCCGCGGAGTGTACACGGTGAAGTTCGGCTTCGTCGTCCTCGGCGGTATCGCGCTCCGCTATCTGGTCATCGCGGCGGCGTACAACGCCCCGCTGTCCGTCTGAAACCCACCCATGTCCGACCGACGAACGATCACCGATCGAAGAACGCACCGCTGCCCCGTCGACGCGACGGGCGAACGGGACGACCGCCGTGAGGCGTGGGCGTCGCTGTACACGCTGCTCGCAGAGGGGTTCAAACACCCCGACGAGCGGTTCCACCGCGACGTCCGGGAGGGGCGGTTCGCGGCGGAGCTCGCCCGGCTCGCCGACACCCTGTGTGTCCCGCTGCCGGACGACCCCGGCGCTCCCGACGCGGTGCCGGCGTCGAGAGCCGCCTTCGACAGCGCGTACGTCGCGCTGTTCGAGGGGCTGGCCACGCCGTACGCGCCGTTGATCGAGTCCGTCTACCGACCCTGGCACGACGGCCCCGCGAGCGGGGGGCTGCGCTCCGGACCGGCGGCGGCCGACATGCGGGCCCGGTACGACGCCATCGGAGTGTCCACCCCCGACGCCTACGCGGCCGATCATCTCACACTCCTGCTCGAGTACGCGGCCACACTTCTCCGGGCGGAGGAGGACGCGGCGTATCTGACGTTCGTCGAGCAACACCTCGACTGGCTGCCCGCGCTCTCACGGCTAGCCGACGACGCCGTGGCCGAAGCGCCGTTCCACAGATACTGCGTCGCTGCCGTCTGTGAGACGGTCGCCACGGTCCGTGACCGGGAACGGCTGCCGCCGCCGGGGCCGGACGCTATCGCGGAGACGTGTGAACGGGCCAGGACGCACGTCGGATAACCAGGGCCGGCCGGAGTCCGGACCACGACGTCGGCGAAGATCACGGGGACGGAACGGTCGACCGTCGGTGGGATCGCCATCCCTCGGATCACGACCCGCGAGCTCGCGTCTATTCCGGGCCGAGCGCACCGACGCCGGGCGACGACGTCACCCATCCCGGCGGCTGGCGGGACGTCCCCTCGGCGCCCCTCGCGGAAATCGAGGACCGACAGCGCGTTCCGGCTGGTGACGGCCCGATCGACCGTCCGGCGGACGCCGGAGCCGTTCTACAGTGGCCACTGGACGTCGTTGCACACACCCTCGCAACGGGACCGTCCAGAACCGTCGAGCTGTCGGTTCTGGACGGGTGGATCGCGAGGGTGTGTACATCGTTTCCGTTGTTACCCTAGCTCAAACGCCCGTTTCACCCTGCAGAAAGCGTTTATCCACCGCCGGGGTGGTCGACGTATGGCAATCGTGCACACCTCCGCCGACCGCAGACGGGTTCTCGCGCTCACCGGGGCGTTCCTCGCGGGCGTCGCGGGCTGTACGAGCGCCGAGGATCCCGCCGACGGTACGAACGACACCGACGAGAACGGAACCAACGACGAGGACGGGAACGGGTTCGACGAGCACGAGGCTCCCCCGTTCCCACGACTCGACCTCACCACCGACCCCGACGTCGACGAGGAGCTGCTGGCCGAGCAGGTGCGGGGCAACGCCGCGTTCGCCCTCGACTTGCTGGCCGAACTTCGCGAGGAAGAGCCCGACGGGAACCTCTTTTTCTCGCCGTACAGCGTCTCGGTCGCCTTGGCGATGACCTACGCCGGCGCCGGCGGCGAGACGGCCGAGGAGATGGCCGAGGCGTTGCGGTACGAATTCGAGAACGACGATCTCCACCCCGCGTTCGGCGCCCTCGAAGCCGAGTTCGCCCGGCGCAACGAGGACGGCCAGGAGGTCGAGGAGCCGACCGGCGGGGAAAGCGAGGGGCCGGCGTTCGAGTTCAACACGGCGAACGCGACGTGGGGCCAGGAGGACCTCGAGTTCGAGGAGGCGTTTCTCGACCTGCTGGGGGCGTACTACGAGGCCGGCATGCGCCTGGTCGACTACGCCGGCGATCCCGAGGGCGCCCGCGAGGAAATAAACGAGTGGGTCGCCGAACGGACGGAGGGGCTCATCGAGGAGCTGTTGCCCGAGAGCTCGGTCGGCGAGTCGACCCGGCTGGTGTTGACCAACGCGATCTACTTCTACGCGATGTGGAAGTACCCGTTCGACGAGGGCGACACCGAGAGCGGGACGTTCACGGCCCTCGACGGCGAGGACGACGAGGCCCGGATGATGTACCAGTCGATCGAGGTGCCGTACGCCGAGATCGACGGCCACCAGCTCGTCGAGCTCCCCTACGCGAACGACGACTCGAGTATGGTGATCGTCCTCCCGGCCGAGGGCGAGTTCGAGACCTTCGAAGAGGAGTTCTCGGTCGATCGGCTGGCGACGATGCTCGCGGAGACCGCCACCCCCGAGGTCGATCTGACGGTGCCGAAATTCGAGATCGAAACCCGGTTCAGCCTCGTCGAAGCGATGGGCGCACTCGGCATGGAGCGGGCTTTCGGCTCGGGTGCGGACTTCTCCGGGATGACCGAGGACGCGGGGCTGTTCGTCGACGACATCCTCCACGAGGCGGTCGTCGACGTCGACGAACTCGGAACCGAGGCGGCGGCCGCGACCGCCGTCGCCATGGACGAGAGCGCCCCGGCCGATCACGCGGAGATGATCGTCGATCGCCCCTTCCTGTTTTACGTCCGGGACCGGCCGACGGAGACGCCGTTGTTCGTCGGTCGGGTCGTGAACGGGGAGACCCTGCAGTGATCCGCCCGGTTCGTCACTGACCGTCAGTACGGGGGCCGTCGCCGTTCGTGACTCCACTGAGTTGTGCGGAACGTCGACGTGGAGCCGATCGAAACGTCGCCGTCGGGCCGACGGAACGTCGGCGATGTCGGTCGTGGTGTTTCGAACGTCTCCGTGTCGACGAGTTCACTAGCTTTCGCTCATTTCATTAGATCATAATGGTCCTTCACAGCCCATAGCTCATATCGCACCCCTTGTGAAAGAGGCCTGAACGGTAGTACTACACCCCTGACGGTATGTATTGACAAGTAAGAACACGTCATAACATACATGGCGCTCCCCGTCGAACGTCAATGTATG